>Ga0326513_10000349_pt1 | contig 38340 bp, 52 predicted proteins | sample 2_2465_0518_D_FD_203654 | JGI IMG/M metagenome (GOLD analysis project Ga0326513, IMG submission 203654) | Bovine rumen microbial communities from UC Davis, California, United States - 2_2465_0518 | ecosystem: Host-associated > Mammals > Digestive system > Stomach > Rumen | place: USA... | reverse complement strand
TATATCAGCGGTATAGTGAAAAATGATATAGAATGATAGGGTCATGTGGTAATATAATGTAAACTGAAAGAATCAGGTGAAAGAAACCCATATATTCACCTCCATAAATATTTTTTCTCAAAAAAAAGAGACAGGCAGAAGTGTCGGTCTCTTTTTTTTATACCTGGGGGTTTAGGGGGGTGGGGTATGCCAAGAGCAACGATCAATATAGATCAGGTCGTCAAAGGACTTAATAAAGACAAAGAGCAGTCAAAGAAAGCTCTGAAGCGTACCATAAGCGATATGCGGTCAAGAGGTCCCGGTTGGGTATCCAAGGCCGTGCGGGAAGAGTACAACATAAAAGCCGGAGATGTGAAAGCGGCAATGCACACCGAAAAAGCGGGGTCTATAAGTTTCGGCGGGGTAGTAGTTGATAACGTGGCTTTGGTTTACAGGGGCAGACATTTGACACATACCCATTTTAACATGAGGTATAATAAAAGCTCGCAACCTTATCCTATATCAGCCGAAGTCAAGAAAGGGAATAGAAGACAGTTACACGGGAAAAGCAGAAATGTGGGGAAGCCCTTCCTTATACACTCAGGCGGTGCAAATACGAAAAAGATTCCTTTCCAAAGAGTAAAAGAATCCAGAATCCCGCTCGAAGCAATCAAAACAATTTCAATTCCGCAAATGGTTCAAGACGGGAACGGAAACTTGAAGCCAGGTGTCGAGAAAGCAGTCAACGAGAATTTGGAGAAGAGATTCAAGCATCATATAGACCAGGTGATGGGGAAGTGATAACACATTGATCACACTACCCTCCCTAGTAGTTTGTTTTTGAAAAAAAATAAATATTTTTTCGGGCTGGGCTCCTTTAGTAGGTACTTTCGGGGCTCGGCGCCCCTTGCGGCGGCTGTGAGCCCGAAATCCATCTAGGTATATATCTTTTTTACAGGGGGTTGAGTTGAGTACACGGCAATCGAAGATCGACCTTGACGGTCACTACGAGGTATCAAGCGAGCAGCTTGCCGCCAAATTGGGATGTACTGCCGAATGGGTAAGACAGCTCGGCGACAAAGGAGCGCTGACCATCGTTAGAAAGTCCGGACGCGGCAGATACTTCGATCTGTTTGAGTCAATCACTACATACATTGATTACCTTCGAGATGAAAGAACACAGGATAGTCTTACCGATGAGCAGATAAAGCTTGCTGACCTGAAATACAAGACAGCAAGAGCCGGAAAGATGGAGCTGGAGCTTGCGGAGTTTAAGGGGCAGATGCACCGGGCTGAAGATATAGAGTCAGTGGTCGGTGATATGGTAGCAAGGATAAGAGCCGCGATCCTCTCTCTCCCTGGAAGACTTGCAGTAGATACAGCTGAGGCGTCTACGGCCATGGAGACATCTGCAATCATAAAAAAAGCGGTTGACGATCTGCTGAATGAGCTCGCTGATTACAAATACAAGAAAGAAGACTATAAGCGGCTTGTAGCTGAGAGGGAGAAATGGCTGACCGTAAAGGAGCAGGCGGAACAGGCGAAAACGCAAACAAAAGCAAAATCGCCATCGAAAGCATCGAAAAAACCTGCGAGCAAATCAAAGACATCGCCAAAGGCTTCAAAGCGCCGGAAGACATAACCGTATCAGAGTGGTCGGACAGATACAGAGTCCTGTCGCCGGAGAACAGCGCTGAAGCAGGACGCTGGAAGACACGAAGGACTCCATATACAAAGGAGATCATGGATGCCTTCTGCGATCCGAGAGTTAAAGAGCTCATAGTGGTAGCGTCGTCTCAGGTCGGGAAATCCGAGAGTCTGCTTAATATGCTCGGATACATGATAGATCAGGATCCGGGCCCCGCTCTTTATGTGGTTCCGACGAAAGACTTCGCTGAAGATTTCAGCAAAAGACGCCTTGCCCCGATGATCCGGGATACCAAGGCCATAAGTGATAAGGTTTCGGATGCAAAAAGCCGGAACTCAAATAATACAATAACGAAAAAGCATTATCCTGGAGGAATGATATCACTCATAGGATCCAACAGTCCGACAGATCTGGCAGGGACACCGGCAAGGTATGTATTTGCCGATGAGATAGACAGATGGACAAGATCAGCAGGGACAGAGGGAGATCCGTGGCAGTTATTAAGAGCCAGGACTACGACATTTTATAATTCCAAGATGGTAGCAGTATCGACACCGACGATCAGAGACGCATCAAAGATACAGGACTTATTTGAGTCCGGAACAAAAGAATATTGGTGTGTGAAATGCCCTCATTGCGGGGAATACAGCTTCATAACCTTCGATACGATCAGATTCAAGCACCACACGATCGGATCGGGAAGCAAAAGGCAGCATATAGTAGATGAAACGAGCTGGGCTTGCCCTGTATGCGGCGGTAGCTCCACAGAGAACACCGTAAAGCATCAGCCCATGAAGTGGATCGCAGAAAGCCCGGAAGCTATAGACAACGGATGCAGATCATTCTGGATAAACGGCTTTTACAGTCCATGGAAGCCCTGGAAAGAGATAATAGTCGAGTTTTTGGATGCAGGAAAAGACCCCGAGAAGCTTCAGACGGTGTTTAATACGCTATTCGGTCAGCTCTGGGATGTCCGTGGGGATCTCGAAACAGAGGATGAGCTGGCTGAAAGAGCTGAAAACTATGATGCAGAGCTTCCAGAAGGCGTTCTTTGCCTGACAATGGGGGTAGACACGCAGGACAACAGGCTAGAGTATGAGGTTGTTGGATACGGTCTATTTGAAGAAAATTGGGGCATAGAGAAAGGAATCATCGACGGGAAACCTGATAATTCAGAGACTTGGGAAAAGCTGGACGGTATCATAGATCGGACATGGCACTTCGCAAACGGTAGAGGACTCAAGATATCCTTAACCTTTGTTGATTCTGGCGGACATTATACACAGGATGTCTATTATAATTGCGCCCTGCGGCAGAATAAACGCGTATTTGCGATAAAAGGCGCCAACAGACCCGATACACCGTATACATCGCCATGCAAAAGGGTGGAGTTCAACACGACAGCCGGGAAGACCGGCAAGGCATGGCTCTACATGATCGGAGTCGATGCAGGAAAAGAACATATCATGAGCGGCCTGAAAGTAAAAGAGCCAGGAGCGAGGATGTCACACTTTCCTAGAAACCTAGGGAGAGGATATGACTCGCTTTTTTATTCCGGTTTACTGTCTGAAGTAATGACCTTGGACAACAAAGGACGATGGAAGTGGGAAAAGATACCCGGCCACGAAAGAAACGAAGCTCTTGACTGTAGAAACTACGCGAATGCCGCTTTTAAGGTGCTGCATCCGAATTTGGATGCGGTAAAGCAAAAACTAGCAGCTCCGACGGAACAAAAAACAGCGCCGAAAAGGAGAAAACGTATCCAAAAGAGCACATACGACGATTGATAACGCAAAGGACGATCATAAATGATGGTCTTTTTTATTTTTGGTGAAATATATGACTTATGATGCTAAAACTACGAATGGAATACCGTATATCAGCTCGCTTTATTTGAGAAATTTCCAATACAGCACTACCGTCGATAGTCTTGACACTCTTTATACACAGAGACAGGCAGTGTTATCCGGTGGCGCGGTAAGCTCGTACACTATCGGGAACCGTACTTTATCCAGGAATAATCTGTCAGCGACGGACGTGATGAAGCAGTGGGATAAGCTTATGGCGCTTAAAATGCGTTTAGAAAAGGGCACGGCACCGCGCAAGGCGGTCGGCGTAGTCCATAGAGACTGGTAAAAACCACGGTTTTGGACGGCGCGAGGGATTTCCTTCGCGTTTCTTCGCTTCCTTTCACCTCTCGCCGTCCATTTTTAGGAGATACAGATGATATATAGAGGATACAAAGGCTATGGAGCTTCCGGCGCTTCATACTCAAAGAGATCCACGAAGGGCTTCAAGTCAATGTCTGGAAGTCCCAAAGAGGATATTGATGATAATAATATTACGCTACGCCAGCGTGGTAGGCTCATGTACATGGGAACACCCGTGGCAACAAGCGCCGTAAAGACTCACAGGACCAACACAATAGGCTTAGGACTGAAGCTTAACCCGCGCCCGGACATTGAATATCTGGGAATTACACAGGAAGAAGCTACTGAATGGGCACGAACCGTCAGACGCGAGTTCAGCTTGTGGGCTTCGCATAAAGAAGCGTGCGACACGCTGGGGATAAATGACTTCTATGAGCTCCAGCAATTACTGTTGACATCTTGGTTGACAAGCGGTGACGTGTTCGTGCTTGTGCAGCAGGGGAAGGCAACGCCCTACAGACCGTATACCTTAAGGCTCAGGGCTCTTGAGGCTGATCTTGTAACGACTCCCTCTGCAGTAGGAGCAATAGCGGGAACATCAGGGACAAATCCGAACAACGGAAACAGGATCTTCGACGGGATAGAGGTCGACAAAAACGGCGCGGTGGTAGCTTATCATATCACGAACCACTATCCGTATGAGTCCACGGTAACGCCTTACGAGACAAAGAGGATCCCGGCATACGGAAGGAAAACAGGGCTTCCGAATGTGCTGCATCTGATGAACTCCGAGAGGCCGGATCAGTACCGCGGCGTCTCATATCTCGCACCTGTGATAATACAGCTCCTGCAGCTCAACAGATATACAGAGTCAGAGCTTACAGCAGCATTGATAGACTCATATTTTACTGCATATATACAGACCACGACGGCTGAAGGCGAAAATCCGTTTAATGAAACTAATCCCGAATATGATCCGGGAGCCAGCCAGGATCCGAATGAGTACGAGATGGGACCCGGACAGGTGAATTTCCTGCAACCGGGAGAAAATGTCGTACTGGCAGACCCTAAGAGACCCGCGAGCGGATTCAGCGCCTTTGTGGAAGCCATATGTACGCAAATAGGGGCGGCTTTGGAGATACCCAAAGAGATACTGCTTAAACAGTTTACGGCTTCATATTCAGCAAGCAGGGGCGCTCTGCTGGAAGCGTGGAAGTCCTTCAAGATGTATCGAACGTGGTTCATCAATGATTTCTGCAATCCAGTATATGAGCTTTGGTTAAATGAAGCAGTAGCGACCGGACGCATAGAAGCGCCCGGTTTTTTAACGGATCCGGCAACACATGAGGCATGGCTTGGCGCTGAGTGGATAGGACCTTCACAGGGACAGCTTGATCCCGTCAAGGAGATCAACGCTGAGATCATGGCCTGTGAAAATGGCTTCAGCACTCACGAGGATAGCGCTCTGAGGCTTAACGGGTCCGAATTTACATCAAACATTGAGCAACTTGTAAGGGAAAAGGAGCTGCTTAAAGCTCTTGCACCGGAGGAGGTTAGAAATGAAACCAAGGAGGTAACGGATGAACCAGATGAAGAAGCGCCTGAGTCGAATGAAGGCAGCGACCTCGAAAAGCCAGACGGCATCGAAGGCGGCACGGAGGATAACAGCAATGAATAAAGCATACATGATCGCGAAAAGCGAAAACGGAAAGCACGTCGATGTCGATCTATATGGCGAAGTCGTGCAGGATACCCCTATTGATTGGCGGACAGGCGAGCCGTTGGAAGGCCTGTACATAAGCCTTGAAGGGTTCCTTAAGGATCTTGAAGGGCTAAAGGGTGCCGACACGGTTACATTCCGTATCAACTCCATAGGCGGAGACGTATCCGCGGGACTGTCTATATACAACAGAATAAGAGCTCTTGATGCTCAGACAACAACCATCGTCGATGGGTTGGCTGCAAGCGCGGCCTCAGTCATAGCCCAGGCTGGTGATGTGAGGAAGGTATCTCTCGGAGCTCAGACCATGATACATGGAGCATCGACCTTAATGGTCGGGTATTACAACGATCAGGACTTAAAGCGGATAGATGAAAGCCTTCAGACGGTCAATCAGTCCCTTGCAGACCTATATTCAGAGCGTACCGGGAAGGATTCAGATGAAATCCTGCAAATGATGCAGGCTGAAACCTGGATGACGCCGGACGAAGCCGTAGTGAATGGCTTTGCCGACGAAGTGATAGGGCGAGAGATACCCGTAGTTGATAAAGTCGAGGGCATGAAAGACGCTCTTATTGTCAACGGAGTACTACATAGATTCGGGAAAACACCGCTTCCTGATATGCCGGTCAATATGACCGTGAAACAATCAATAGTAAACGGTAGCGAGCCGTCTGCTATACATCCCAAAAATTCCAATAAAGAAGGAGGAGAAAAAGTCATGACACTCAATGAACTAAGAGAGTCATATCCCGATCTGGTCAAAGAGATCGAGGATGAGGCAACCAAGGCGGCTTGCACGAAAAACGAAGAAAACGTGCAGGCAAGTGTTCAGAATGCTCTTAAAAGCGAGAGAAACCGTATCAGAGAGATTGACTCCATCGCAAAGATGGTCGGTGATCCTGAGATGGTGGATAAGGCTAAGTATGAAGAGCCTATGAATGCGTCAGAGCTTGCGCTGAAAGCTATGCAGGCACAGCAGGCAGCGGGCAATGAATATATAAAGAACCGCGCCGAAGAGCTCAAGGTAACAGAGGATGTCGAAGTGTCACCCAACGGAGGCATGGAAGACAAGGTAGCACAGGATGCGGCAGAGCTTGACGCCCTGATCGCGAAACTTAAGAAGGAGGCTTAAAGATGATAGTAAGCAAGTACGCAGGCGATAATCTCATCGCCACAAACGCTCATCCAGTCACAGGCCAGACCGTTACCGTAGAGAGTGGTGCGGGAGAGCTTGAGAGAGGCGCGCTTCTCGGACGTAAGAGTAATGACAAGTTCGTCATGCTCAGCAGCATAGCAAAGACAGCAGGGGCCACCGCTGAAGTGGTGCTTGCGGCTGACGTAGATGCTACAGATGCTGACACTGTAGCGGAAGTTTATAACAGTGGCGATTTTAACGAAAACGCCCTTAAAGTCGGTGAAGGATACACGATCGGTGAGGATGACAGGAAAGCCCTCAAGGATGCGGGTATCTATCTTAGTAATAGCGTAATCCAGGCAAGCGTATTGCCGATAGCATAAGGAGGTAGGAAGATGAGCATAAATCTTTATGATACCCACACAATGCTCCAGCTTCAGGAGGTAGTGAAGCCTAAGAGCACATTCCTGAGGGATAGATATTTCCCGACAGCACCCGAGGATATCTTTGCAAGCGAGGATGTTCTTGTTGATTTCAAGGACGAGACCGGAAGCACGCTCGCTCCTGTAGTGCTCCCTTCAAAGGGCGGTATAGCAGTAGAGCGCGAGGGCTATGAGACTCATAGCTTCACTCCTCCTCTGGTAGCACCTGAGAGACCTCTTACCGTGGATCAGCTCAACAAGAGGCTTCCCGGCGAGTCTATCGTTTCTGCTCAGACTCCCCAGGAGAGAGAGGCAAGGATCGTCACTAAGGACATCGAAGATCTTAACGCTATGATCGACAACCGTGAGGAGTATATGGCAGCTCAGACCCTGCTTAACAACAAGTATACTCTTAAGCAGTATGCCGACAGGTATGGCTCGAACAACTATATTGAGAAGGAGATCAAGTTCTACGAGGGCGCTTCAAACCCTGCAACCTACACTCCTTCAGCTACATGGTCAACTTCCTCGACAAAGATCGTGTCTGATATAGCTGCTATGGCTGATATGCTGACAAAGAGAGGTCTTGGAGCCACAGACCTTATCGTTTCCGGCACCGTCGCTGATGTGATGCTCGGTAATGAGAATATCCTTAAGCTCCTCGACAACAGGCGCTTTATCCTGGCTCAGGAGGTTAATCCTCAGGAGCAGCCCAACGGCTCTGTACTTATAGCTGTCCTTAACGTAAAGGGACACCTTATCAACGTTTACAGCTATACTCGCGAGTACACCGACGAGACTGGATCCACGGCGGCATTCATCCCTGATGGATATGTAGTAGTGACAGCTCCCGGAATGGGACGCACCGCATATGGCGCTGTAACGCAGATCGAGGGAACAACCCGCGATTTCGTTACCTATGCGGCTGCAAGGGTGCCTCATGTCGTTGTATCCGAGCATGACAATGTCAGGTCTCTCATTCAGCAGTCAAGGCCTTTGACCATGCCGAAGGTTAAGAACTCTGCAATAAGCGCAAACGTAATCTTCTAAGGAGGATAAACCAATGCTTGTAACGATAAACCCTGAATATAAGGGCACATACGGACATTACATCTCGGAGCTCGGCACGGTATCCGCAAAGAGAGCCGGATGCGAGCCTTTTAACGAAGATCCGGAAATCGCACACAAGCAGATAAAAAACGGCGTATTGGTGGCGGTTGACCCCGCCACCGTGCCCGTTGTGGATACTGCAAAAATCGAAAAAACCGTTGCGACGTCGCAACAGGAAAAAGCAGTTGACGATCTGGTTGACGATGCGGTTGACGAAGCAGTTGACGAAGCAGTTGACGATGAACTGGATAATCTTAGTGTAGCTGAGCTCAGAGCGGCGGCGAAAGAGCGCGGTATATCGTCATTTGGCGTCAAAAAAACAGCTCTTATCGAGATGATAAGAGAATATGACTCAAAGGATGCTCCTGATCTTGGAGCGATAGATCCTGTATGAGTTTTTTCAAGGATTTAGTGGCGGCTGACAGGGACATAGTTATCAATATCGATGAGTTTGGGGATGAGCACGATATTGACGGGACGGTCCTTAAAGTGGTGCTTGAAGATGAGCAGATAAGAGAGGCGGACGATACGGAAGCACTCTCAGAATCGGCCGTCGTTATGTTCGCAAAGACAGAAGAGCTGGGCGATAGAAAAATGCGCGGTGAGACCCTGTATATCGATGACGTAGGGTATATCGTGCAGAAGTGGCTTGATGAGATGGGCGTCACGAGAGTGGTGCTGTCTCTGCCGGAAAGCTGGTAAATCATGACCATAGTTACGACTATAGATAGTATATGTGAATGGCTCAACACTAATGTCTGCCCGAATATAAAGCTAAAGAAGCCGCCGAAGGATGGAACGCCCACAAATGCAAAGTATGAGTATGAGCTTGTCCATCCGTATGCTTTCCCCATGTACTTGCCAACAAAGGATAAATTACCGCCCAAAGTCAAAACGGCGTTTCCTTCGATATGCGTACAGCTCGAATATGGTAATGATACCACTGACAACCGGGAGATGAGTATATCTCTGGGTTTTGGCGCGTGGAATCCTGGGATACACCCGGATGATTGGATTATACCGGATGGCAGCATGCCGCCAGAAGACGGCAATGTGCTGTCAAATGAGGTCGAGGGATGGCGGGATCTGTGGAATTTCGTAGATTACACGGTGACAGCCATTGAACAGACCACATACCTGGGGGAAAACGTCGAAGTGGTGCGGAGTGAAAACATAGAATTCGGACCCTATAAGGAGCAGGATTCTATAGTTTCATATTATCCTTTTTGGTTTGCATATACAACCTTTAAGGTGCGGAGCTCTCTTTTCCGCAACAATCAATCATTTATCAATCTTTTATAAGGAGGCTATATCATGGCATCAGAATACTTATACGGTACCTACGGGCACCTTGCCAGCAGCGTAGTATCTGCCACGGCAGAAGCTCCGTCTGTGGCGCTGTATGTCGGTACGGCTCCGGTGAACCTTGTGCGGGGCTATGCTACGGCAGGAGTGATCAATAATCCTGTCCGCCTGTCTAACCTTATCGACGCACAGAGCATCATCGGAACGGCTTCAGATTGGGATAAATACACCCTGTCAGAGGCTATACAGGCGCACTTCGCCAACGCTAACGGGAATATCGGACCTATCTACGTGATAAACGTACTTGATCCCTCGATACACAGGAAGTCAGCGGCGACCACAAAGACACTTAACTTTGTGAACGGTTCAGCATCGTTCGAGAGTGAAGATATCATACTTGATACCCTCGCTATCGCCGGGAAAGCCGAAGGAACTGATTACAATATCAGCTACAACTTCAGCACCCATAAAGTGACGATCATGTCCGCTAACGCTGATGATCCTCTCGATGGAGCCATCGCAGTGACATATAACGAGGTTGATGTTACTGCGATCGACGAGAACACCATCATCGGGACAAAGACGGAGACCGGAGTTTATACCGGACTTCAGGCGGCAGAGCTTGTTTATCAGAAGTACAACGCTGTCATTAATCTTTTTGCAGCTCCTAAGTGGTCACAGTATCCGGTAGTTTACAGGGCGCTTATAGCGAAGGCTACAAAACTTAACGGGCATTGGGATGGCTTCGTGTATGCTGATATACCGCTCACCTATGAGAGCGTGACATATTCAGAGGTTGACTCACCCAGCGGAGATCCTGCAGCTCAGGGATTCTATGAGCTCGTAGACGGCGAGTATGTGCTTACAGAGGATACCACGGTAGATTCTTCGAAGACCTACTACACAAAGAGCACTGTTACCGCTTCAAACGACACGATCCAGAAAGCTGTTAACTGGAAAGCGGCCAATGGATACACGTCTGAGAGGTCTAAGGTATTTTTCCCTAAAGCCCAGGGGACAGATGGAAATGTATATTTTATTTCGACCCTTGCCCTGGCCGAGACCTTAAAGCTTGACCTTAATCACGGCGGTGTACCTATGGAGACTTGCGGGAACAAGGAGCTCCCTGCGAATAAGCAGTATTTCGGTGCGGCTTCTGCCAATGCCGGATACTCTGTGACAGAGGCTAATAACCTTTGTAAGTACGGCATCACAACTATGGCTTTCTGGGGCGGATCGTGGAAGATATGGGGCGACCATACTGCAGCATACACATTTAACTCTGATGATGTGGATCCCAGGGCGATATTCGACGTGTCGATAAGGATGCTGCTTTATCTTACCAATAGATTCCAGATCAAGTGGGCTCCCACGATCGACAAGCCTTTCACCGTACAGCTTAAGGACACGATCCTCGTGAGAGAGCAGGAGAGACTTGATGCTCTTGTGGCAATGGGCGCACTTGTTGGTAATCCCAGGATCGTATTCGAAGCCGGACACAATACGATAGATGATATCATGCACGGTAATTTCAGATGGGATATACAGGTCACACCTACGCCTCCTCTGAAGTCTGCAAGCGCATATGTAGCATACACCGACGCCGGACTTTCGGCGTATTTTTGATTGGGAAGGAGGTTAAGACATGGCTGAAGGATTATGGTTAGATCAGAACCTTACCGTAAACGCTAATACCGTATACGTCAATCCCGTAGGCGGGGAGCAGAAGCTTGTAGGTAAGGATGTCGAGATTACACTTCCCGACGTAAAAAATAAGACCGTAGACGCTACCGCAATGGGAGAATTCTCTGTACCTGTCATTGGACAGTTCGAAAACATGGAATCCACTATTCATCACATCGGCGTTGACATGGGGCTTGCCAGTATGCTCGCTCAGGAGACTCTTGAACTTGAGATCCGCTGGGTAGAGCAGATCATGCTTGAGGGTGGCGCTCAGGCTACGGTAGGCTGTAAGGCTTTCCTTACAGGCTTCCCCACATCGGCGGTGCCGGAAATCACGGTCAAGCCGGGAGAGGCGGTTGATATTGAAGTCCCTTATACAATCACCGGATACAAGATGATTAAGAACGGGGAAACTCTCTGGGATATCAACAGACTGTCGCAGAAGCTTGAGATAAACGGTAAAGATTACTTCAAGGACATGAACGATTTACTGTAAGACAATGAGGGGGTGCTTTCGGGCACTCCCTCTATTTTTTGAGGATGGACGGATGGAAGAGGGAAATACTGCAGTATGGCTCGATCAAAGCTTAGTGGTAAACGCGAATACAGTTTACTCGAATACGGTGGGAGGCGAACAGCAGCTTGTGGCACGGGATGTTGAGATATCGCTTCCAGAAATCATTTACGAGACTCTTGATGCTACCGCCATGGGAAAGTTCGAGCTTGCACAGATCCATAAGTTTGAGCCCATGGAAATGGCTATACATCATATAGGGATTGACATGGGGCTTGCCGCTATGCTTATGGCTGAGATGCTTGAGCTTGAGATCAGATGGGTTGAGCAGGTCATGATCGAAGATTATTCAATGAAGACCGTCGGGTGTAAAGCTTTCGTCAATGCGCATCCTCAGGTAGCAACTCCAAAGATAAAGGTCAACATCGGAGATCCTTTGAATATGGAGATCAAATATCACGTAAATGGGTACAAGCTTGTAAGAGATGGTGTAGTCCTATGGGACATCAACAGGCTCTCACAGAAATTTATCGTCAACAACGTAGATTACTACGCACATCTGGAATCAATGATTTAACAGAAAGGACAGGGAGAAAACAATGAAAGGCAAAATCGAATTAAAGAAAGCTATTATGATCGACGGCAACGAGGTAAATACACTCACATACGACACTGATAAGATAACCGTTGAATCATATCTTAGAGCACTTAGCCACGCCACGCAGAAGAGTGGAGGTATCACGGGTGTGAATATCAAGCTTGACGCGGGCGCTCATCTCGTTCTGGGAATGTATGCGGTATTAGCAGAAAATCCTCAGTATGACATCACCGATATTGAGAGAGTATCAGGCTCCGATATCATCCAGCTTGTGGACATAGGAATGGCTTTTACTATTGGGCGGGAGGAGCAGACGACCGAACCGTCCGAAAAGCAGTCAGATCCTATGCCAAAGCCTACCACACAGACATCATCCAACTCCGCAAAATGAGCATGACGGAGTTTTTTATCGAATTGAAAGAAGCGTGTGAAGACGCTGAAAAAGCCAATGCGAAAGCAGAGGCGGAAAGAAAGAGACTGAAGCATGGCAGGCGGTAAAGAATACAAAGCAATTATATCCATAGCGGGAAAGCTTGACCCATCTCTGGGAAGCGCCGTATCCAGCGCTATCAAGATGACCGGCGGTATAGGCTCAGCGCTCAAAGTGGCTGGAACCGTAGCAGGCGTAGGCGCGGCTGCTATAGGTGTGGCCACTACGGCGGTTGCCGCATTTGGCAAATCGTCTGTTGAGGCGGGCATGAACTTTGATTCGTCCATGTCCCAGGTGGCGGCCACGATGGGAACCACGGTTGACCAAATAGGTGATTTGCGTAATTTTGCGCTTGAAATGGGGCGCACTACAGCATTTAGCGCGACTGAATCAGCTGACGCTCTCAACTATATGGCACTTGCAGGATATGATGCCGAGACATCCATGAAAATGCTCCCCAACGTCCTGAATCTTGCGGCTGCCGGAAATATGGATCTCGCCCGTGCATCTGATATGGTCACGGACACACAGACCGCTTTCGGCATGTCTATTGACAGAACATCGCAGATGGTTGATGAGATGGCCAAGGCGGCATCCACCGGGAATACATCTGTGGAACAGTTAGGCGATGCTTTTCTTACGGTTGGAGGGCTTGCTCAGGAGCTTAATGGCGGTATGGTTATGCTGTCAGATGGCACATATAAGCAGGTTGACGGTATCCAGGAACTTGAAATTGCCCTCACCGGAATGGCCAATGCCGGCATAAAAGGAACCGAAGCCGGTACTCACATGAGGAACATGCTCCTGAAGCTGTCCAGTCCTACGAGTGAAGGAGTAAAGCAGTTAGAAGCCTTGGGAGTATCTGTATTTGATGCTCAGGGCAATATGCGCTCGCTTGATAAGATATTCCAAGACCTTAGCGGATCTCTTGGAGATCTCACGCAAGAGCAGAAGCTGCAAGCGATTTCAGAACTATTCAACGCCCGCGATATAGCATCTGCTGAGGCGTTGCTGAACTCGATAAATCAAGACTGGGATAAGATAGGGGAGTCAATTCTGAATGCTGACGGTGCCGCGGAACAGATGGCAAATACACAGCTTGATAACCTTGCCGGGGATGTGAAGCTGTTTAAGTCGGCTCTGGAGGGCGCTCAGATAGCGATATCGGATACATTATCACCGTCATTGAGGGAGTTTGTACAGTTCGGCACGGACGGCATATCAAGGCTTACCAGCGCATTCCAGGAGGGCGGTCTTTCCGGCGCTATGGAGGAGCTCGGTACGATTTTGACTGAGGGACTTGCTAAGCTCATAGAGAATGCGCCATCTCTTGTAAATGCTGGAATGAAGCTCCTTATGGCTTTAACTCAAGGCATAATACAGAATATGCCCCAACTCATAACTACAGGCATACAGATAGCGACGATGCTCATACAGGGGGCGATACAGGCTTTGCCTCAGCTTGCGTCAAGTCTTGCCACAGCTATAGTGCAGACGATATCAAGCACGATATCGCCGGAAGCGGGGAGTATAGTACAGCAGCTATTTGATATATTCTCACAATTCGGGGAACAGCTCGCGCCGATATTCCAACAGGTCGGGTCGATGTTCATGGAACTGGGTCCCCAGATTGCAGAGGGGATAATGCCGATAATCCAGTCAGTAATGGATATGCTGCCGCCTATATTAGAGCTTATCGGCGCTATCATAGAGGCTATCGTACCTATCGGCGAAGTAGTGATGTCAGTCATACCTCAGATAATAGACATGATAGGGCAGGTTATGGCTGCACTGTCACCTATAGTGCAGTATTTAACCGGAGAGCTGACCAGTACAATTCAGCAGGTAATGCCGTTCATCACAAACATGTTGGCTCAGCTTATGCCGCTGATCATGCAGCTGATATCCGGACTCTTGCCTGTTGTGATACAGCTATTATCAACGCTTATGCCGATATTACAGGCGATATTCCAGGTATTGGGTCCTTTGCTTCAGCTCGTGACAACAATCGTTTCGGCAGTACTGCCTATGATCAGCACCGGGATCCAGATGGTTATCAATCTAATAACGGCACTGACTACATATCTTACAGGCGTGTTGACGGGTGTATTGTCAGGGGTTGTTGAGGTAGTAGGCACGGTAATAGCGGCGATAACTAACCATATTCAGCTTTTGCTCGACTTCGTGACGAACGTATTTACAGGGCAGTGGTCAGCCGCGTGGGAGAACGTTAAACAGATATTTGCGAATGTGTTTAATGCCCTTGCGGGCATAGCCAAAGCAGCGTTTAATGCGGTTATCGCAATTATAAACGCCGCGATAGACGGGATAAATTCGATAAGCGTAGATATTCCGGCATACGTCCCTGTAGTTGGCGGACAGCATTTTGGCCTGAATATTGCAAAGCTTCCGATGCTCGCACATGGAGGCTTCACAAACGGCTTATCAATCGCCGGTGAAGCAGGACAGGAGGCGGTCATATCGTTCGACCCGTCCGCAAGACAGCAGAACCTTTCATACTGGGCTCGTGCCGGTAAGCTCTTGGGAGTCAATGCAAAAGCAGTTGACACGATAGCTTCGTCTGCAAAAACGTCCGGCGCAAATGCGGGGAACTTTATCACATTCTCGCCAAACGTGACCATACAGGGTAATGCAGACTACGATACAGTCTTGCAAGCTCTCAGAGATAATGAAGAGGAGTTTATGGATATGATGAACGAATTCTTCGCAAGGAAGGAGAGCGTATCTTATGGATGAATACCTGATATATACCACTAAAGCGGGCGATACCTTCGACAGTATCGCCCTTGAACTTTATTCGGACGAAAAGCTCTCATCTAGGATCATTGATCTCAACCCGCAAATGGCAGATGTATTGATATTTGATGCAAACATTGAGCTCAGGGCACCAATCATAGAAGAAGACGCGGATACACCCGGGACAGCTCCGCCCTGGAGGAGATAATGGAAATAAAATATAACGATACTGATATCACAGATATGACCCGCGTGAGACGCGTAGAGGTCACTCAGTACCTGTGCGATCATCTCGACACTATGACCATCTCTTTTGACAATAAAACGGAGCTGTGGACTGGGTGGGCGCCTCAGATGGGGGACAGGATACGGGTCACTGAAGAATATGCGGACAGTGGGAACCAGTATGTGATGAATATACGCCCTGAGGGTGATGCTATGATCTTAGGGTGTGCGGCGGTCAAAAAAGTTCATGCCGGACACGTTCACTCGTGGGAAAAGATTTCGTTTAAACAAATACTTCAGCACCTCGCAGATGATAACGGTCTGACAGTTGAATATTATGGGGTCGAGGATCAGAAGTACAGGGCGGCCGTACAGTCCGGCGAGAATGATTACAAATACATCAATGAACTGTGCAAGCTCGAAGGCTGCTTTTTTATGATATTTGACGGAGTGATAAAAGTCATATCCAACGAATACCTGAAAGCGACACCGACATCTGACTTTACGTTTGAGACAAGCACAGCAAGGCTGTACGACAACGAGTACTTTACAGGATGCCAGGTCACAGACGGCCAGACTACCGGCAAGGCCGGGAGTGATACGGGTGATGTTGCGTATCTTAAGACAGAAAAGCGCCTTGAAAGTATCGGAGAAGCGAACAGATTCGCGGCGAATATGCTCGCCTATTATAACAAAAAATGCAAGGGCGGCAGTGCCATGGCTGACAAGCTTATCACTCAGCTCATGCCGGGGTCAAAGATAAAGCTGACCTGTGAGTATTGGACGGATCAGCCGATAGTGATATCTCGCGTGAGACACGACTACCTGAACGAAAAGACAAAGATATGGTTTTATTTGGAGGCTTAAGATGGCAGTTGAAACCAGCGTTATGGCCTATTGGTATAATCTCGCTTGGCAAGTTAAAGAGCGGGTGGTAGATGAGCAGGGGAATATCGTTCATGGTCTCATTGAAAGGATGGAAGACCTTAAGTTTGATATCACTCTTGAAAAGGCTACCGTCAAAAAGAAGGCTGTGGCAGAGATCCAGCGCGATATCTATGGGAACGTAGTCACCAAGGGAAAGAAGGGCAAGGAAAAAGTACAGACCGTTACACCGCGGTACATAGTGCCGACCTTCAAAGAACAGACTATGACATTCAAGACAGTGTATCAGGTTGCTACAGGCACCACAGATATACTCGGCAAGATCGAAGAGATAAAGAACATGATGGGCTCATCCAGTCCGCTTGTCATAGGCACCGAATACTATGATAAAGTGACCGGAGAAATGACGTCATGGCCTCGTGTCCTTGGTGTATTCCAGATGCAGCTCACCAAGATTGGCGTATCAAATACCGAGCTTGACGATATCGGGCGGATGATCAAAGCTGAAGTTTCCTTCACCTTAAAGGAAACGACGGAGGAGGCTGTCAAAAAGGCGGCCATACAGTATCCGTCAGCAGCTACACTGTCATATCTTCAAAGTTGGGCTAAGACACCATTTATCTATACTGAAGTAGACCCTAAGACATACACGAAGAAGACCAATCCGAAGAAAAGCGGATGGTATGAGCTTGTAGACGGTCAATATGTAGCCACAAAGGACAAGAAAGTGGTTCCCGGGAAGACTTACTATACCAGGACGGCCAACAGTGATGGAGTGACAGAGGAGTATTGGTCTGCAATGTCGATATCTCCTGATCCTACAGTCAAGGCAATGGTTAAGCAGCATAAGAAGGACAAGAAAGCTGCCACGAAAGCTGCTAAAGATGCTCTTAAGATCAACGTTAAGGAACTTCAGGCGGCTATCAGGGCGGGCACATCTTCAGAAAGTACTATCTCAAAGTAGGTGATTATATGAAAGCATACGGAAATGGCACACCTCAACAGTGTGTCTTAAATCTCATGTCCATGGTTAAGGGTGAATGTCCATATGAGAGATGCAAAGGCTTATCTGACGATCTCTCAGGGCAGCCCGTAACCGGCGTTTTTGGCGAAGTAATCACTGAAGTCTACTGGAATATCCAAAACTATGAGCCGCGAGCTAAAGAGCAGGATATCAACCTGATCATGCAGGATTTTCTGAAAGGCAAATTTACCATAGCCGCTACTGTACTGACGAACGGGGGTTAATAATGCTTAAACTTATCGAGACAGATTCAAACACGCTTTACAACAGCATAATTTCAGCGATGGAGATCATGACCGGGGAACCATTATATCCTGGTGACGAGCGGCGCATTTTTGCGGAAGCTCTCGTACAGGTAATAGTATCCGTGGTGAACTCCTGCAACGTGGCCTGCAATGGCAAGATGCTGCAGTATGCAGTTGGTGATGCCCTCGATGCATTGGGGGCAAGGATGGGAGTGGTACGGCTTCCTGCCGAACCTGCCACAGCAACATTTAGGTTTACTCTCACGGAGGCGCAATCTCTTGATGTGACCATACCAGAGGGCACGCTTATTACTACAGACGGTGATATCTACTTTGCAACAGATGAGGATCTTGTAATATCAGCAGGCGATACCTACGGAGATGTCACGGGAACATGTACCGTTGACGGATCAGAAGGAAATGATTATGCAGCAGGGGCGGTCGCTCAGCTTGTTGACACTATTGACAAAGTATCAACGGCAATCAATACCACGGTGACGTCCGGCGGATCCGACGAAGAAGAAGACGAAGAATACCGTGAAAGAATACAGCTTTCAAACTCAACATTTTCCACTGCGGGACCGGTCAAGGCATATCAGTATTACGCTAAATCAGCGGACAGCTCGATCATAGACGTGGTAGTGGACTCGCCTAGCGCCTGTGTGGTCAATATCTATGTCCTTACAGATTCAGGAATACCGTCACAGAGCGTTATTGATGCAGTCGAGGCTATATGCAGCGCGGACGATGTGAGACCGCTCACCGATCAGGTGAATATCCTGGCACCCACGGCGAAGACCTATGATATCGAACTGAAATATTACACTACCGCTGAAGATGAAGCGGACTGTGTAGCATCTATCGAAGGAGACGGCGGGGCTATAGATCAGTTTGTCGAATGGCAGGCCGGAGCTATTGGGAGGAATATCAATCCTGACAAGCTCATGGCTCTTTGCATGGCACCAGCGGGCGGAGTCGGATGTATCCGGCTTGATATCACTTCACCGGTAAATACATCCGTCGGTGATTTTGAAGTCGCACAAGTCGGAGATATCACAGTGACGCACGAGGTAGTGGAAGAATGAGACTAAATGATTGCGAAATAGAAAAGCTTTTGCCTCTTTTCATGCAAGGACAAGCCGATGATGTTGCTATAGCGAGAACACTCGATCCGGTAATTAAAGATATAGCCGATAAAGTACGTCTTTGCTCGGACTGGGGCGTCATTGATGAACTTCCCGAGGATTTCCTCGACGCGCTTGCATGGGAACTTGATATTGACTGGTTCGCTCCGAAATCGGACAGAAGCGTAGAGATCAAGCGGGAACTCGTTAAAAATGCCGATGAGGTACATAAGCATCTGGGAACTAAGGCGGCCGTTGAATCGGTAGCTAAAGATATATGGGGAGAGGGCACCGTAGAAGAATGGTTCGAGTTTAACGGTACACCAGGGACATTCAAATTGTGGGTTGGTGTCCAGCTCACCAACGACAATATCAAGCGGTTTATGAAGACCGTCGGACAAGTCAAAAATGCGAGGTCGCATCTCATAGATCTTACCTGCAGGATCACAACAGATCTTGACGGTCCCGACGTGGATCACGAGGAAATCATAGATCACTACGGCGAGACGGATATTTTCAACGAGTTCTGGTACATGACAGTGCTTGACGAGTCGTATTTGGAGACTATAACAAGCACATTCATCAACAGGAACGTGATGGATAGTCCCGAAGATATTAACGTATCCAATGAAGTAAGGTTTGAAGTCGCGGTAAGTGAAGGAATAAGCGCCGCGATAATTAAAGAGTCGGATCCTTGCTACCATTACAATAGCGTAATTGCTTATGACGGCGCATATCAATTTAATTCATCCTACGAGGAGGAGGACTTATAAAATGAGCAATCTTAACACAATAATCACTGCAAAAGCCCGCGAGAATATGGCAAAAGCCAGAGCGGGACTTATCACACTCCCCACTATAGCAGGTATGGCTTTTGGTGACGGTGGTGCGGACTCAGGCGGCACGGTGATACCGCCGACCCCGGGGCAGACAGCCCTAAGGTCGGAGCTGACACGCAAGGCCATATCATCCACGGAGATGATAAGCGCTACTACTTGCAGATATAAGTGCATCTTAGGCACCAGCGAGCTTGTCGGGGAGAGCATCAGCGAGATAGCCCTGTACGACACAGAGGGCGATCTGATGTGCATAAAGTCCTTTATCCCCAAAGGCAAAGATGCAGAGACAGAACAGACTTATGTTATAGACGATGCTTTTTAAGGAGGGATCATGCAGAATTATACACCTTCGACTTCAACCTTCAGCGATTCGATCAGTATCGTCGAGTCCGCGGATGCGGTAAGCGACACGAACGCGAACGCTGCAGCGAAGCAGCTTATTGAGAACGACATTGTACTGAAGGAGTCAATAGACCTCCTTATCCAGAATGGATCCAAGCTTACCGACGTATCAGGAGCCTCGGCCGCTACCACGGAAGGAGCGGAGAGCGTGTCTATCCTTTGGTCGGATCCGGCGGATGTAATTTACAACGGTGCCGTTATAGCGGAATGGGACAGGACTGTACTTGTGAGAAAGGCAGGATCCGCACCGAATGACATAAACGACGGGACGCAGATACTTGTCAATAATGTGCGCGACAATTATGCATCGTCTGCCTTTGTGGATACTAATGTAAGTTTTGGGACAACCTATTATTATAGATTCTTCCCGATTTCAAAGGCAGGAGCTATAACAAAGGGAACGGCCCTCAATGTCACTCCGGCGCTTGAAAAGCTTACTATCCCCACGGCATACGGATCATTGACATATAACGGGACGGAACAGACGCAGAGCTTCAGCAACTATGAACCGACAAAGATGAGTGTATCGGGCAACACAGGCACGAACGCGGGAAGCTATACGGCTACATTTACGCTTAACCCCGGTTATACATGGTCGGACGGGTCGGCGCTTCCTAAAACAGTACCATGGTCTATAGCGAAGGCGGCGGGATCATGTACGCTGTCCACGAATAGTGTAGAACTGGATTCAACCACGCCAACCGATACTGTAACCGTCACAAGCGCCACGGGTATACCGTCAAGCGTTTCGTCATCCGATACGACGGTATGTACGGCAAGCCTGAGCGGATCGGCCATAACCCTGTCCAGCGTTGATGATACGACCGGAACGGCTACGATAACCGTAAATATCGCAGCAAGCACGAACTACGAAGCTACCACGGCAACGATAGCGGTAAAATGTACATTTACGTCCATATGGGGCGCTGAATGGGATGGAACATCAACGACGGCATGGACAAGGACGGATGCAGCAGAGACCTTTACGGATCCTTCGCCTGCAGTGAATAACGGCAACGGATCCAGCCCGTTCGATTCATGTATGCCATGGGCTGGCATGGAGAGAGTGACAGACTCCGAGGGCGGTACTTTGGTTAAGATACCGAAGTATTGGTATAAATGGACCCGTACCGGATCCAAGATGAAACTGCAGATCTCCGACGGTCCGCAGGATGGATTTTTAGTGTCCCCGGCTCATGCAGACAGGGGCGATGGAAGCGGAGAGCGTGATGAGGTCTATGTCGGAGCTTATCACTGTGCGACTTCCACATATAAGTCCACAACAGGCGTTAAACCGGCAGGCAACTACACAAGAGCACAGTTCAGGACGAGCATCAGCGGACTCGGACAGAAGATATGGCAGTGGGATTTTGCCATGTACTGGACTATTATGATGCTCTATCTTGTAGAGTATGCCGACTGGAACTCACAGGCAAAGATCGGATACGGCTGTGGAAATAACAGCGGCACCGAGAATGCCGGATCATGCGATAACATGACATATCACACCGGAACCAATGCGGCAAACAGGACAACATACGGACATACCCGGTATAGATATATTGAGGATCTTTGGGGCAATGTATACGACTGGGTTGACGGCATTTATTTCAGTGGTGCGAATATATACTGCATCAAGAACCCTTCAAGCTTCAGCGATACGACAGGCGGGACTAATGTAGGCACAAGAGACACAAGCGGCGGATATATCAGCGCATGGACGAATCCGTCGGCATCGGGCTTTGAATATGCACTGTATCAGGCATCGGGCGGGAACGCCGGAAGTGACTCCACGTATGTATGCGACTATTGCCACTACAGCTCGTCTGGCGTTGTGTTGCTCGTGGGCGGTAACTATGGCCAGAATCAGGGCCTCGGTGCGTTTTGCTTGTACGGTAACAACGCTGCCTCGTACAAGAACGCGGGCATCGGCTCACGTCTCCAAAAATTACCTTAACGGCGAAGCCGTTGGGGGTGAATTTTGCGGAGCAAAAGAGGGGGTCGCATGACCCCTTTAACAATTATAAGGAAGGTGAAAACATGGCTAAATCGAGAAGTCCAAATATATAACAGATACAGTGGTATTTGCCAGGAGTGCGGTTTGCCCTTGGACGGCTTTGAGTGGGTGATCCATAAAGGCAAATACGAGGACTATCCCGTACATCTGTACTGCAAGGGTCAGATTGAGTACGAGGATTCCATGAAGATACTGTAAACATCGGGGTTTCCATACCGGCAGTCCCGGTGTTCTGCTTTTTGGCGACTATTGCAACTACAACTCGTCTGGCGTTGTGTTGCACGTGGGCGGTAACTATAACCAGAATCAGAACCACGGTGCGTTTTACTTGAACGGTAACAACGCTGCCTCGAACAAGAACGCGAACATCGGCTCACAGCTCCTACAATAGATTGGCAATCACTTCGGTTATTACGCTTACGTCTGAAGCGTTTTAGCATAGGTATGGATTCCGCGCACCTCTTTGGTGAAGATCGTGCCGATGAGGAGCGGGTTAGTACTCTCTTATGAGCGCAGGAAAGCCCGTCAGGCAACAAGGAGACCAATCCCTTATGAAAAGAATTAACAATCTTTTCCCTCAGATTATCTCAGATAAAAACTTAATCAAAGCCATAACTGTAGTAAACAAGACACACAGATGGAACCATTACCCGAATAAGCCTAACAGGACAGTTTTATGGGTTGAAAATACCAGGGATGAACGGATTAAGGAGTTACGCGGGATCATAGAAAACGGGTTTGAAGCGTCACCGACCATCAAGAAACGGCGTTATGACAGAAATGCAAGGAAATGGCGTGAGATAAGCGAGCCGAGACTTTGGCCGGATCAGTATGTGCATCACGCCCTCATCCAGGTACTTGAGCCCATAATGATGCGAGGCATGGACAGGTGGTGCTGTGGATCCATAAAGAACCGCGGAGCACATTACGGCATAAAGAGGATCAAGAAATGGATGAAGAATGATATCAGCGGGACGCGGTATTGCCTGGAAGCTGATATAAGACATTTTTATGATACCCTGCAGCCGGAACAGGTGGTTAACCGTCTGAAATGTCTCATCAAGGATCACAGGACCCTTGACCTTGTGGAACGGATTTTATCAGGCGGCGTCCAGATCGGATGCTATTGCTCCCAATGGTTTGCGAATACATTCCTGCAGAAGCTGGATCACGAACTGAGGGAGAAATGCAGGATATCAAGATATATCCGGTACATGGATAATTTCACGATATTCTCAAATAGAAAGAAGACCCTGCATAAGACCATTAAATACATAAGGAAATGGTTGAAAGCCAGGCATTTAGAGCTTAAGGGAAATTGGCAGATATTCAGGGTGTCCGTAAGATATCCGAACGCTTTGGGATATAAGTATAAGCGCGGCTATACCCTGTTACGGAAATCTTCCCTGCTTCACCTGAAGCAGCAGCTCAGGTCTTTCTATCGGATGCGGGAAAGAGGGCGCTATATCCCGGTAAGATTCGCACAAGGCTTATTGTCACGGCTCGGAATGCTCAGGCATTGCGATTCTGTGAAGATTTATGAGTATTTCGTCAAAACGCGGACACAGAGACACTTAAAAGACATAGTAAGAGCATGGCAGAAGGAGGTGACAGCTTCATGGAATATGTATTTGGAAGCAGAGAGCGCCACGGCGTAGTTGAAGATATCCTCAAGACAAAAGGGGATAAACATTCAAACCTGTCCGGGAGTGCGGAAGTCGAGAGGCAATACGAGGACTGCATCATCACGGACGTATTTAATATCGTGAGGAAATATCAGTCAAAGAAGGATAAGGCCGGTAACTGCTACGACTGGTATATCATAGACAATCATTTCCGCTATATCGACAAATACACGCCGAATATCGGCAAGGTCGAGGAGCGGATCGATGGCGAGATATCCGACACGAATTCCGGTCTCATGGAGACATATGATCTCACAGCATTGAATACTGATGACATAGCAGATTGCCGTACAGCCATAGAGGAACTGTACGAGATGATAGAGGAGGCTTAAAAATGGCTAAAATTTACGCACGTTCATGTGAATCAGATGGAAAGAACTTCTACACAGTACCTAAGAGGCTTCAGGCCCAGGTCAGGGAGATCATAGAGGCGGACGGATATGTCATAAATGAAGATGGAACCGTGACCAAAGAAGGGGCTGATTCATGAGCATCTATGGAGCTGTCATAGTGGAACAGGAAAAGATCATTGAAGCATATTCTACAATGTTGCACGCTTTGCTCAGGGAACTCGCACAGCACAGATCGGTAGAGGCAGAGGAGAAACATCTGGCGGAGCTGGACAGGAAAGGAGGGGTAAATGGATAATCCGATAATGTTAAGCCCGCACGACCTGTTTAACCTTTTCCTGGCAGCGTGCGGAGCTATCGTAGCAGTAGCTGCAGCCGTGACCGTTATCATCAAGGTAGTGGAACACTTCAAGCAGCCGAACAAGATGCAGGATCAGCGGATAGCCGGGCTTGAGGAGGATGTAAAGGAGATCAAGGAGCGCCTTGCTGAAGGGGATAAACACTTTTCCGAGCATGACGAGCGCTTTAAGGACTTTGAAATGTCACTCAAAAAGCGCGACATGGTTATGATCGAGAGCCTGCAGGCTTTAATTGCTCATAGCATCGACGGAAATAACATCGATGCTATGAAGGAGCAAAAACACAAGCTGGATAAATATCTTTTGGAGAGGTAGAGATGGCTTATTTTTTAGGCGGTATCGGTGCCGGTATCCTTGTGATGACTGGCGTGTGGGGCTGGTTCATAGGCCGGCACAAGCGGAAGAAGGTCGATAATCTGACGAAATACGTCATTTTTTCGATATCCTTCGCGATCCTCTATACGGTAATGGAATTTATCTTTTCCATAATAACAGGGGTGTCGCACGATGTTTTGAGCGGTTGTGTGTACGGTTTCTTCTGTGGGGAGCTGGCCATAACGGGGGTCCTAAAGATCACGAAGATTAAAGGAGAGAACAGAGAGGATGAATGATATAACATTTGACATTTTGAAGGTAGTCATATCAATATGTGCGGCCTTAGTGACCGTATATGCAATACCGTACCTTAAGACACTAAAAGAGGACAGGCGATATGCGCAGATACTTGATATGGTTGATGTGGCGGTAAGAGCCGCAGAGCAGACAATCAAGGGCGCAGGCAAGGGTGTCGAGAAGAAAAAAGAGGTAGAGAACATCATTTACGCATGGTTGATGGAAAAGGGTATTGAGATTACACCGGAGCAGATCAACCAATTAATTGAGTGCGCCGTGTATCAAATGAAACAGGAGCAGTGATATGGGGATGATAATCGGAAGCGTTGTAATCGGCCTATGTATAGCCTGTATAGCAGTATGCATATTTCAAGATCATGATGAGGATTGACTGATGGTAAAAATAGCGCATGCAAGTATAGATGAAAATGGGAAGACGGCCGGAGGGGCAGCGGGCGACCAGACCGGGAAAGAAGTCTGCATCCGTTCATGGTACAACAAGCCATGGAATGTTGTGATACGCTTCAAACTTCCGGCTATGCGTCAGAAACTTGCAGACTTTATGAGAAAAGTTGCAAGCAATCCTTGCGTCGGTTATGACAAACAGAACAGAAACAGTTTACTTCAATATGCAAGAAATGTTGGCTATGATCCATCCAAGATAAACACTCCATGTGAGGGAGATTGCAGTTCGACAGTAACAGTAGGGTGCATCTATGCAGGACTGCAAGAGAAACAACTCGTAGTCAATGGAAATTGCGCCACCACAAGAACATTAAGAAATCTCCTAAAAAACACAGGAATGGTTGATATCTACACGGAAAAGGATTATACGGCAAAGCCCGACAATCTACTTGTAGGCGATATCCTACTGTCTGAAGGGCATCATGTAGCGGCAGTGGTGGAAACGGGAACCGTTGTGCCGGAGAAAAAGGTAGTGAGGAAAAATCTGATGAATGTTTCACAAAAAGGTATAGACCTGATAAAACAGTTTGAAGGATGCCGTTTGCAGGCATATAAGGCCGTTCCGAGTGAACAGTGTTATACAATCGGATATGGCCACTACGGTTCCGATGTATTGCCTGGAATGGTGATATCGCAGGCACAGGCAGAAGCATTATTAGCACAGGACTTGATTCGCTATGAGAATGCAGTTATTGATGCAGGATTATCCCTTAATCAGAATCAGTTCGATGCTCTTGTGTCGTTTGCGTATAACTGTGGAGCCGGAAACCTTAAAAAATTGGTGAGGGGGAGGGACACACAGCAGATAGCAGATGCCATGTTGCTGTATAACAAATCAGGCGGACAGGTATTAGCAGGCCTGACAAGGCGCAGACAGGCGGAGAGAGCCCTGTTCATGACGGGAAGTGTGGAGAAAAAGACAGGGAATCCTTATCCAGAGCCTACAAAAGCGGTCAAGATGAACAGCAAGGGCAATGATGTCCGCTGGGTTCAGTATGAGTTAAACCGACACGGCTATAAGCTAGTAGTTGACGGGATTGCCAAAAATCTGACTATTGGAGCCATCTTGGATTTTCAGAAAAAGCACCCGCCTCTTGTTGTAGACGGGATCTGCGGCACACTGACAAGAGCCGCATTAAAACTTTGAAGCGATGCGGGGGTGTGCCTCTTCACCTTCTCCCTGTCGAGACGCCGCCCCCGTATTGCATATATATTATTTTTTCTCTTGAAAGTCTTCTTTAACCACTCGCTCTAATAATTTAAGCACATAATCCGGACACTTCCGGTCTCCGCCTTCCCAGTGCTGGATCGTGCGGAGAGGGATCCCGTACAGATCCCCGAACTTCTGCATTGAAAGCCCGGTCATGAGCCGGATGTCCTTTATAGTTAAAAGGGATACTATACTGTATCCCTCGCCGTACATGCTATCAAGTGTGTCGTGCTCTCTGACTTCGCCATTTATCTTTTTTGCTAGCTTAATGGCTTCGTCCTTGTTCTGAAATTCACCCTGTAATTCTTCATTATTGATGCTTCCGTCCTTGTTATACGCAATTGTCCATACCGTAAACATTATTTATATCTCCTTTCCATATATATCGTAGTCTATGATCTTTTCCGGATATGTGTCCGGTTCCGTTGCTCTGATAAAGTAGTCATCGTCTGATCTTAAAGAATCAGATTTAGCGTATTCCTGAGCAACCCTTTCTGCTTCTTCCAGTGTATTATGGGCTTCGAAATTGCCCTCCACGCTCTCCCCGTCCTCGCTAAACAATATATAATATTTCATTTGATACCTCCCTTACTTTCTGCCCTCGTGACCTCCGGGGCGGGTTAGTGATTTATGCTATGGCTTCTATAAGTGATTTCTGCGTGTAGTAGATGGTGTAGGGACTATCCATGTAGCTGTCGCTCTCGGTGCGGACACCGTAGGCTTTTCCAGATCTTCTTACGATGTGACCGTTTATCTCTCTTGTTGCTCCGTCGTCTATGTTTCTTATTGCTTTTCTGATTTCCTGTGTTGTCATTTTTTGTCCTCCTGTTGTGTTCCCTGTCGATGGTTTTATATTACACCCATTGGGCGTATATGTCAAGCCTTTTTCAAAAAATATTTTTTCGTGTCTACCTTCGTGTCTACCTTTTGTTATATTGGATTATAAAAGCCTTATATTGTGCTATAAATCACATATGTTACAAAAAGCACAAAAAAGCCAAAGAACCGCATAACCGCGCGGTTTAGCGTATAAAATCAAGTGGGTTCGACTCCCCCTGGACGCATGCCCTTAACCCGCGTGGTTAAGGGCTTTAATTTTCTCCATGTCTACTTTTGTGTCTACTTTTTGCACAAAATGTGATATAATTGACTCAATTAAATATGCGCACGGCGCGGAAAGGGGGTCTGATCCTCCCGGTATGCTCGTGTTTGCCACAGCAAAAAGAGGGTGCCTATGCATCCTCTTTTTCGCTGAGTAGTCCGGCTATATGTTTACTCATCTTTTTACTGTAGTAGTCACTCATACTCTTGATATTATTCTGATAGATGGACTTCATTGCTTTGCTGTCTCTGCCCCATCCGCCCATGTCCGCCACGTAGATATCAGGTATCCCAAGAATTACGGCGGTCGAAGCGAAAAAAGTGTCTCATATCGTGGAGGCGTGTCTTTATCCCAACTTTATCCCGTAAGCGTTCAAAACTACGGCTGAGAGTGTCAGGGTTGACGTCTACTATAAATCCCTCGCCCTCGCCTATCATTTCCAAGAGCGGAGCAGGCAATAATATGTATCTGTCACTTTCCGATGTCTTAGGCATTTCTTTCAGAATCCACTTGTTATGTCTGTCCTGTACCCAGTCTGAATGTATATGGAGCACACCGTTTTTGATATCCTCATATTTCGCCGCGCATATCTCGCCACGTCTGAGGCCAAGGACGGCCAAAGCTATACGCTTCTTCATCTTAGGTGACGCGGCGTTTAGGAATGCCCTCACATCATCGTCCGAGAGCGATTCAGGGCGCTTTTTTGGTTTGGCGGGCAAAGTTACCCTGAACGATAAATCAGGCGCGTATAGAGACACAGAGGCGGTCAGAAGCCCATAAGCATTACGGACGGACTTAGGGGACTTCTTGCGGGCGAGATCGGACACGAAAAGCTGCAAGTCCTCAGACGTGAGGCTTTGTACCTTTTTCTTCGCTATCATATCATAATCCGTCTTACGCATCCGGTCATATCCCCGGATAGTTGACGGGGATAATACAGGCTCCTTTGCGGTAATATAGCCGTCTATTGCTTCACCGACTGTGATATCATGACGGGCGCGGCGGTGCTTGCTGGCGGCGTATTCTGCGGCAAGCATTTCAGCTTGGGCTTTGGTGGGTGCCGTAAAGCTTTCTTGGTGTTTTTTGCCGTTCTCGTCTGTATGAGAGTATACCCGGCATCTCCAGGAACCGGATGGAAGTTTTCTCGCTTTGGCCATATCACACCACCTTTGTGCCCTTAGATCTGTTACATTTCCAGCAAAGACACTGCAAATTATCTTCAGCAGTCAGCCCTCCCTTCGCTATAGGGATAATATGATCGACCTCTAAAAGCAGATTTGGCTCTTCCATGGTAGAATTTCCGCAGATCCGGCATGTGTGGCCGTCACGTTCGATTATAAATGCCCTCAGTTTCGGCGTCATAAGACGGCGTTGACCGGTAGCACTCTTTTTGAATTTGACAACATCACCTAAGTAACCGATGAAGCGCTCCAACATAGGTATATCAAATGTTATATCAAACTGTGATCCGGATTTACCACCGGAACTTATATACCTGAAGGAATAAGTCGGAAAATATACAGACGAAAAAGAGTAAGGCTGGAAACCTACTTCACGGGCTAAGCGGGCACCGAAGAAATTATTGATGATCCAGGACACTTCGGTGCGAATACTCCGCAAAATATCGGTACGGGTCCGCTCTGATAGAACCTTACCATCTTCAGCGGCTATGAAATTATTCAGGACGTCCTCAAACTGCTCCAAAGTCTCCTCTGTAGGCTCAATGTTGAAATATTTACAGATATACTTGAAGGGCTGTCTCCTTGCGCCGTCGCAAACGGTCTTGGACACTTCCACAATATTAGGCTTGCTCTTGTAGTTCGCATAGCCGGACTTCTTATACTTATACTGACTGATATTCTGATAGGTAGCTTCCCCGTAGTCCGTCTTTCTCATGGAAGCGTATGTGTTCCGCAAATCCGTGATATGCTCATTCAGGGCATTGCAGTCAGCTACATAATTTGCGATCCGCTGCTTAATAGCCAGAAACGGCTCACTCTTGAAATAGTTCATGGCATAGATATTAAACGCCAGGACAACCCCTGCTGCAAATATGGAGCCATAAAACAAAATGACAGCATGAATACTTGACACGGTTTCACTCATAATATTATCCCTCCTTCTCTATGTGCGTTGATTTCTATAGCATTCACGTCATGCTTTTCAAAATCCTCACCTATTATATGAGACAAAGCATGATTATAGGCTTCAACTTTCTGGATTTCGTCTAAATTACTATCTAAATATATAGTGTATCCATCATAACAAGGCGCGATCATTTCCTTGACGTGATCAGGTAAGTTTGCAAAGTAAATAAAGATATTATCCATCTGGATTACTCTCCTTGAATCTCTTAAGCATATCGGCGGCCATTTGCAGGTCTTCCGGTTTGCTATCCCTGGCAGCGTCAAACAGCATTCTCATATCAGGATTATCAAAGAGCTCTTGAGCGAGCCTTGCAGTGTCAGGGGATATATAGTATTCAACTTTAGTCGTCGGCTTTCTCAATAGAACTCCCGGCTCTACATCAAAAACTTCCGCGAATTGCATAATAGAAGATTGCGGCAGATCGACAGATCCGTTTTCGATGCGGGAAATCATACTTTTATCAGCATATCCGGTTTTCTTGGCAAGGGTTTCCTGATTCCAGCCTCTTTGTTTTCTGAGGCTTCTTATATTTGCTCCTACTATATTAGAATTATTCATAGTCACCTCGATAAACAAATAAATGTATTCTATGAAACAATTTTATATTAAATGTTGACAGAAATGCAACCGCATGATATAGTGGTCAAAGTTGAATGAAATACAACTAAAGCGCAAGCAAAGAAAGGAGGGAAAAGGTGACGGATATGGAACTACTTCAGCAGTGCATTGCTGAAAGCGGTATGAAAATGAGCGCTATAGCGTCAAAATCTGGCATAGCTCGCAACACGCTTTACAACAGATTAAACGGCATAGGCGAATTCACCGCTACCGAAATAATGGGGCTTGCATCAGCTCTGCATATGGATGACACAACAAGAGACCGTATTTTTTTGTCAAAAAAGTTGTATAAGATACAACAAGGAGCGACCTCATGACGGATACACAAATAATATGGAAGATCATCCGCATAGCCATGGTCAGATGCGACATAAAGAGCGTTGCGGAGCTCGCCGAGAAAAGCGGAATAAACCCCGCCACTCTGGCACAAACAAGGCGGAGGGATCCGGGGAGCTTCCGACTTTACGAGCTGACACAGCTTGATAAAGTACTGGGCTTCACACCGACCGAATGGGGACAGATCAAAGAATTATAGAGGAGCGGATAAATGGGAAATAAAAGAAAAGCAAGAGAATATCTTACAGGAATCGTGATCGGACTCATACTCGGCCTGGCCTTCTTCTGCAGGATCGCGTTTGCAGCAGAGGAAAAAGTGGAAATACCGGAAGAAATAGAGTTCTGGTGTGAATACTACGGGGGTAAATACGACATCTGCCCGGAAATCTTAGAAGCTATGTGCTGGGTAGAGTCAAGATGCATCCCCAGCGCCCAGAGTCAGGATAAATCCTGTAAGGGGCTGATGCAGATCAAGCCCTCCTGCCATAAAGAGAGGATGATCCGGCTCAACGCCAGGAACGTTTTCGATCCTGCCAATAATATAAAAATAGGTACCGACTACCTTGCAGAGCTCATGGAAGATGAAGATCTCGCGACAGCCCTTACAATCTATAACGGTCAGTCGCAAAAGAAGATAGAAGCCGCACGGCGCGGTGAATATTCAAAGTACGTCAACAATATTCTCAAAATTTCAGAGGCTCTTGAACGGAGCCACAATAAATAAGCCTACAGAGCCATATCGTAAATTCTCCTTTCAAAAGGGCGGTGCCACTCACACCGCCCGACAGGGGGAAGGAATGGCAGGAAATAATTAAGCACCTCAACGCTCTTATCTTATGTATCAGGAGACGCACATGGATGAAATCGTAAAAGTCAATAAACAGGATATGACAGTATCCGCCAGGGATTTATACGAAGCCCTGGGGTTGTCAAAAAGGTTCTCATCGTGGTTCGAGACAAATTCACAGGGATTTATTGAAGGTCTGGATTTCAACCCGTACTTCGGGGTACGGGTTCAGATGGAAGGAGGCAGGGAAGTAAGCAGGGAAGTGCAGGATTATAAATGCACCTTCGATATGGCAAAGCATATATGCCTCATGAGTCACACCGGAAAGGGCAAACAATGTCGCCAATATCTCATTGACCTTGAAAAAGCGTGGAACACGCCTGAGCAGGTCATGGCGAGAGCCTTAAGGATAGCCGATCAGACCATAGCAAGCCTCACAGCTCAGGTCGAGGAGCTGAAACCCAAAGGGGAATACTTTGACGAGCTCGTGGAAAGAAATCTCCTTACAAACTTCCGAGACACGGCGAAGGAGCTGGGCGTAGGGCCGAAGGCCTTTGTGGACTGGCTTACAGACCATAAGTACATATTTAAGGATCAGAAAAACCAGCTTAAGCCCTATGCCAGGCATTCAGATCTCTTTCAGATCAAGGAATACAACTCAAGATATTCGGATCACGCAGGCCTTCAGACCCTCATAACGCCAAAGGGCCGCGAAACATTCCGTCTACTGCTTAAGGAGGACATATGATACACAACAACGTCAAAGACTTATCAGCAGAAGAAGCAAAGGCAATCCTTGCCGGTATACCTCCGATCCGGGCGGCAGCAGACGAATATGACTGGGAGGCAGCAAAGAAGGATCCTTCCATACGGTACGCATTCAACTCAGCAGCCGAAAAGTTTGGATACGATGTCTGGAATTACCTTGTGAAGAATGGTGTAGCTTCATACGTCCAGCAGGAATTTTTACCCATGAAATAAAAAAGCCTATAAAACAGGGCTTTGCACACTCGATAAACCGTTTAATTTTACGAAGATGATCGCAGAAAAGACAGTATATGCCGGTGACACTATAGAGGTGTCGAGGTACCACATAAACTGCATACCCAAAGGACCCCGGAAGAAAAAGAAAGAGAGTACTCCGGAGAGGATAAAGAAAGCAAACCTGAGGAGGAGGACTGATAGGCTCCGCCAACTGATGAATGCCAACTTTGACGATACGTGCTGGTCCTTGACCTTAACGTACAGAAAAGGAGAGGAGCCTAAAAGTATAAGGGCAGTCCGCAAGGATGCAGCGGACTTTGTAAGGAGACTGAGGCAGTGTGCCCGTCTCTTCGGAGTTGATGTGAAATTCATATATACGATCGGAGCAGGGAAGCACCGCAGGCACATCCACATCACAGTCAACTCATTACCGGATATGGCCATATTTGCAGGCTGTTGGATCCACGGCCATGTGAGTATGACCAAGCTTTACAGCAACGGTCAATATAGAGACCTTGCTGATTACTATATCTTGAACGGACAGGAAACAAAGGAGCAGGAGGAGGCTCTGGGAGAAAGCCCAGGGCAGATGTACGTGACGTCAAAGAACCTCACACAGCCTATCGAGAAGAAGCGCATGATCTTCGGAAGGTTTAAAGGGGATCCTGAGACAGTCCCGGGATACTACCTCGAAAAGGAAAGCGTATATAAGGGCTTTACCTCAATGGGCTTCCCTCTGCTCAGATACACATTGATGCGGGAGAAGAGAGATGGGAAGACAGCTATTTCTGTGGACAGACGCAGGGCCGAAGACATACGACAGGGCGAAGTACACATACCGCGGGATGTCGCTGACCGGAATACTAAGCCCCGTGGTAAGCGGAGAGCTTCCGGAGGCAAATCAGGCAGCGGCCTTGCTGGAGGCATTGCTGGCGGGATTACAGGAATATTCAGGAAAGCAAAAACAGACCTTATGCATAGTCTGTGGATGCCCTTACATAATAACGTCAATCAATCAAAAAGCCATGGAAAAATGGGAAAGCAACGGTTACAAGACCTCAAAGAATGAGGCCGTAAAGCATTCTGCACTGTGGCACGCTGTCTATGAGCTGTCCCGGGAGAAGCAGATCGACCTTACAGCAAGAGCTCCTTCCGGATCCGAGACGGAGATCATGTACGAGATGGGAGCAAGTTACTTTTTACCTCATTCAGATCTAACGGGAACTGCTTAAATGCTGAGTAAACAAGAAACACAGTTACGGGAATAAAGGGATTTCATGGAATTAGAAACCGAAAAAGCGCTTAAACGCTGAGTACGGATGCATTTTAGGAGGTTATGTATGTTTGATAAATTCGGGGAAATGGAAAGTTACACGCAAATCAACGAGCTGGCCACAAATCTGAAGGCTGAGGGTGATATAGAAAGCCTGAAGCAGATGGCAGCGGAAAACGGTATAGATACTGATATATGCGACGCATTTATCCAGGGAGACATACCGGAGCTTACAGATGCGATGTCAGCAGCCATCGGGAAGATAGAGATTGAGGAAGCGGAGCTTAAGCACAAAGAGGAGATTATTTCAGACTGGATCAATTACATAAAGGCAAGCTGCATGGACAGCGAAGATGTTGCAAAGGCCGTGAGGATGAAAGGCAAGAGTCTCAATGGAGTTATAGCCTATATCCTCACATGGAGCTTCAAAAACGCCTATGCGGTTGATGAGGACATTGTTAAAGCGGCAAAAGTCTCCGGAAGAGTGAAAATGGGTATCCCTGGAATGGGAACCGCGAAGAGACTCATAAAGGAATACTACACAGGAGGCAAAAATGAGAAAAAGTGACCTTCTGGATGCGATACCGGACAAATGGCCTGAGGATAATATGGCAAGGATCATCAGATCCGGAAAAGAAAAAGTGCTTATGATCCTCCTGCCGAGCTGGGACAATGTATCCCGTTACCCAAGAGCGAAAAGCAGGCTTGCGCATTTCCTGTCAGAGAAGAGATGGCTCACATATTACGACGGCTCATGGAGCCAGGAGAGCATGAACTGGTTATCGCTGAACTCACACATATACGATCCGACATTTGACGAGAAAAGCAGGGAAGCCATTGCGAAATTCACGGGAATACTCGGAACAATCTCAGACGTGGAATATTACGAAACAAGCCTCGCCGGAAGAAAAAAGATGCAGGCACTGAACAGAAAACAGGAGCGGATCAACGACTTTATGAAGTCAACACCCGCATTGCCCGGAAACTTCCGCAAATGGTGCATAAGGACGCTCGAAGGGCATAAGAAGATTGACGTGAAGCTCTTCCAGCCCCTGAAGGATGGCACGACCATAGAGAGGATATTCAAGGTTGAGTGCTCGGACGGATATTACAAGCATTATTATCACAGCAAACTGGATGGCAAAATCGTCATTACGGAGCTTTGCAGGGCATACACAGACACCTACGGTGATGCATGGAATAAATGGTATTACGGAGAGTATTACAACGGGTACGGAAACAGGCAGCTATTTTGGGACAAGAAAAGCCAAAGCGTCTGCAATGTGCTTCCTCAGAAACATTACGTGTATGACAACCTCGATGAACTGGATATGACACCGGCACAGAGATCGACACTAAGGATCATGTCGGGCCATGCTGATCCGTCCGTCATACTCAACATCCTACACTTTTATCCTGAAATGGAACAGATTGCAAAAACCGGGATGATTAGGGTGGCAGCGGAGCTCTATCAATATAACGCAAATCATGTCGTAATGAGCATCAAGGCACTGTCGAAGGAGCAGAGGAGGAAGATTATAGCGGTAAACGGCGGAATAAAAGCCATTGATTTCATAATGGCCTTCCCGAGGATCACAGACAGGAACCTTAAGGAGTTCGCAAAGATAAAAGACGAGGATAAAGCAAAAGCATTACTGAATTTTGCTGAGCAGGGATACAACATGAACCATCTTATGAGCCTGTGGCGCTCCACGGGAGGCATAAAGCGGGACACTCTGAGAGAGTTCAAGGATTATCTGGAAATGGCTGAAAGGCTCGGACACGACCCTCATGAGGAGATCATATACCGTAATAAGAACTGGCACGAATGGCACAATCGCTATACGGAGGAGATAAACCGCGAAGCAAACAAAAAGAAGGCAAAAGAGGATAACCGCCGGTACTCAGCAATCAGTAAGGACTATAAGCGCAATAAAGCGTTATTTGAGTGGACAGATAAGGAATTTGTCTTCCTCGTACCGAAGAACGCAGAAGCAATCAACAGAGAGGGCAGACTGCAGCATCATTGCGTAGGGACGCTCGGATACAAGGACAAGATGGCAAGGCGTGAGAGCTTTATTATCTTCATGAGATACAAAGACGATCCTGAAAAGCCATATTACACGATAGAGTGCGACGAAACAAAGATAATCCAGTTTTATGCCGAGTATGACCGGCAGCCCGATAAGGATAAGGTCAGTAAGGTGCTTGCGAAATGGATGAAACAGGTCAAAAAGAACGTAAGAGCGGAAAAGAAAGCATTAAAGGCAGCTTAAGGAGGAACGCATGGAAGAATATCATCAGATCACACTTGACGAATGGACGAAATGGCGCGAGGAGATCCGCCAGAAGCTCCAGGAGGCAGCGGGCAACTTTGTATATATCGGCTACCGCTTAAAGCAGATCAGAGACTCGGGAATGTACGACGGCAAGGCAGACTTCTTTGAGTGGGCGGAACAGGAATACGGTCTCAGTAAATCAACAGTATCCCGCTTTATAGCAATAAATGAGAAATTTGCGGATCCTGATAACCGTCTGGAACTGAAACCGGAATACAGAGCACTCGGCAGCTCAAAGCTCTCAGAAATGCTCACGCTCCCCGACAATGAATGCGAGCTGATAACAGAGCAGACCACGGTAAAGGAGATAAGAGAGCTCAAAGCACTCGACAGACAGGCTCCGGAGGAAGGTGAAGAGCATTTATACAGCCCCTTACAGCTCTGCATTATAGACTTCTTCAAGAACAAGCTCGATCTGCTTGAAACAATATCGGGGATGCTTGACGAAAAAGAGATAGCGGAGGCCATGTCCCCGTCTGGATATACGGCACACAAGAAAGGCCTCGTATTCCTTTTCATGTACGACTATGAGAAAGGCGTCAAGTATAAGCTCGCCGGCAACACGATACCCATAGCAATGACCTGGGAGGAATTCTACGACGAGATACACTATATCTTTTTCGACTGGGCGGACGATTACAAGCTCCATCTCAAGGATATATACCCGAAAGAGGATAAAAATGCCGGAAATGCCGTGGAAATGACGGAAAATACGGAAAATTGTACGGAAAAGGACGAAAAATGTACAGAAAACTCCGAAAACGGAAATGACAATACAGAAACACACACGGAAGCACCTACTGAAAAGGCGGAGCCGGTGGCAGCGGAACAGCCGGAAATAGTAGCAGAGCAGAAGGAAGACGGCACCCTTGAAGCCGTGGATTCTGTTGCGACGTCGCAACAGAAAGCAGCTACATTGTACAACGATACACTGAAACTCATAGACAAATTAAGAGCAGCTTTCGAGGTAAGGAAATGGGATCAGGCTCTGGATGGCATAGACCCCATCAGGTGGAAGATCCAGACCATCATAAACATGGATCAGGCTCTTGTAGACAATGCGCTTGATGCGCTCATGGAGGATTAAAAGATGGCAGTGAAAGATTTAAGCATAGAAAAACCCGAAGACCTTAAGCCTGGAAGGCTCGTAGAGACTACCGGAACATGCAAATATTGCAAAAATCTCGTGGCGATCAAGGCAGATCCGGATGCCACGGAAGAAGAAAAGAACAAGATAGCATCGTCAGAGTGCAGCTGCAAGGATTCCAAAGACGCACAGGAGGTGGATACCTCTGTGAGAGTGCTGACCGACAAGATCAACGAAAGATATGAGACTATGAAAGACTCGGCGCGTCTTGCTCTGATAGCATGTCTCAAGCCCGTAGCGTATGGGATGCTCGATAAGGTTACGGTAAAAGTTGATGATGCCACCACGATCAAGATATACCGCTCTTCAAAGGGATTAAATCTTAAAAGAACTGTAAAAGAAGATGACATCATGGATGAATGGAGCCCGAATTGAAGAGCATATTAACGACATACACTGAGTTGAGCGCATTCAGCACCCGCATAAAGGAATGCGACCATCATTTGATATCCGGCAGCGGGCTCCGGAAGCTGGCCGACGAAGACGGCCTCATATTACCGCTCACAAACGACGAGCATAATACCGGATCCATCACGAACAGGATCCACGATAACCCTGCAGCAGAAAAGCTGTCCAAGATGCTTGGACAGGTGGCTTATGAGAAAGAATTCTACAGAACCACCCTTGAAGCCCTTCAGGAGATCGATGAGGGCGAGGATCCTGCAAGAGAAGTATTCAGAGAGCGGTACGGAATCAGCTATCTATAAGAT
>Ga0326513_10000348_pt1 | contig 38341 bp, 56 predicted proteins | sample 2_2465_0518_D_FD_203654 | JGI IMG/M metagenome (GOLD analysis project Ga0326513, IMG submission 203654) | Bovine rumen microbial communities from UC Davis, California, United States - 2_2465_0518 | ecosystem: Host-associated > Mammals > Digestive system > Stomach > Rumen | place: USA... | reverse complement strand
GTCAACGCCCCCATGAGAAAATTTTGATTTTCCCACCCGGGGGGATAGTTTAAAGATTCAATTATCTTTATTACCATTTTTCAACGTTGCTGAATCCTTCATGAGGTTTCACACAACCGGCGCTCCGCTCATGTATTTTCTCGTGGCAGTCATGGCATAGAGGCATGAGCTGCATATGCTCGCCTGTGCTATCTCTGTATGTTCTGCTGTACGCAAGCTCAGGATGATGCTTAAGATGCTGGACGTGATGTACAAGCTTAGCCCTTGTATATTTCCCTTGCTGCTTGCAGAGATAACATTCATAGTGGTTCTCTGCTATGATAGCAAGCGCAAGAGAGCGCCAGTATCTATCTTTATAGAACGGCTTGACATCTCCGCTCACTATCATGACCTTAATCTGTTCAACTGTAAACATTTTCCTCTGTAAACATTTTTTTCTCTGTATATGCCAAAACAGCCGCATATTTCAGCGGCTATTTCGGTCTTAGAAGGTTCAACCTATAGCAGTTATTGGAGCTCGTTGCAAGTCGTTTCCCTTGCTCCGGGCAAAACCCACCGCCCACTATTGCAGACGGCAGGAAAAACTAAAGGAGATGCGAACCTATGTCAATTAATCGTATTGGTGCCTGATTACTGACATGAACAGTTTTCAGGCATAAATCCGGCCGGATTGCTCACGGCCGTAAGGTGAAAGAGAGGATACAAATGAAAAAAGTATGTAGAACAAAAGAAAGGAGACAGAGAACAGGCGGCCGGGGAGAAATTCCGAAGTCCCCGGCTCTTCGCCTGAACTCTATGATATTATTCTATCACATCATCAGGGGGACATTCAAGGACATTTTGGGACATCTTTTCGATTGCCTGTTTTGTTTTTCGCTTAATAGTCCTTGAATCATATCCTATGCTTGTTGCGGCCTGCTCGATTGTCTCAAATAGCAAATATCTATGTATTAGAACAGCTTCAAGATCGTCATCATGCAGCGCTGAAATAGCTTCCTGTATCTCCGCAGACGCATTGACCGCCTCAGCCTTTTGCTCATCCGCTTTTCTCTCCATTTCTGCAAGTTTCATCAGAGCGTTCTCAGTGCCGTTTTTAGCGCTGTCGCTCCTTTCCTTATCATTACCCTCCGAGCATCTCGAAAGCCCCTCAGCACGTTCTCTGCACTGTCTGACAAGCATTTCAAGAGCCTTGGCTTTTTTATCTGCGTAAAAAGCACGATTCAACCAGTGTCGTGTTTCAAGTTCCTGCGTAGTCAATCTATCACCGCCTCAGTGTAGTAAATATCTTTGTTGAGCCCGACCCGGTTCATGTATGCGAGAGCCTGCGGCCGTGTTGGGAATTCCAGTATCCGGAAGAGCGTAAGATGTATGTAGCCTCCGGTGATACTGTTCCTGATCCGGAATCTCGCTCCGAGAGGGTCAAGGCGGAATCTATTCTTCGTCATCGTCAGTGTCCTCCGCTGTAAGACATATTGCTATCAAAGCAACACATCCGCCGAATATTGTACCGATAATAAATTCGATCATCTTCTACACCTCCTTATCAACATTCTGCATCACCGTCCATTATTGCGCCAAAAGAACAGAAACCGTCATCACTCATTGAGTATTTTGTGAATTTACACTCATACTTGATATATGGCTTTTCGCCACTTTCTTCATAATGCCGCTCTTTTCGGTGTTTGCAGTCTTTGCAACGCACAACTGGCTGTACGTCTGCGGAAGGTATATCAGCAATAACTTCTGGCACAAGGCAATCAATAGTATCTTGCATTCCTCTCTGATAGTCTTTATTCGGATTTTTGACTTTGAGCTTGAACGCTCTCTCAACTTCTTCTCTGCTTATGTATTCCATATCATCACTCCTTCGGCGGTTCGGGTAACGGCATCCAGTGTGTTACTTCATCTTCCGGTCTTTGCATTCCGACACCTGACTGGTGCCATGCACCGCCTAACCCTCGTATACTACCATGCCACCCGTGAAACACTGACACATTCCCGTTTTCAGAACGCCAAACATACAGGACTGTCGTGTTATCTTCCGGCAGCCTCTCCTCACAGCTTATCCACCCGTACAATCTGCGACCGACAATTATGTCATCCGCAGTGGCAGGGACATTTGTGTCCTCACCAATCAGAGCGAGGGCTTCGGCTTCGTGTTTCCACTTAAAACACTCATTGCAATCGCAGCCGGGGCACTCGTATAGCATTTCGCCATATTCAGTCAGCGGAGAATCATAATCGCAATAGCCGCAGCATATCTCGTCGACGTGTTCAGCCCTTTCATTGTCAGCGATGCCTTTCATTGCCTCAACCGCCGCCTTAAGCAACTCCTTAGCCTTTCTCAGCTCATCATCATAATGCGCTATCTGCCTGCACTCGTTCCAGTGCTTGTCCTCAAGTTCGGCCACCTTTGCTTCGAGCTCTGAGTTTCTCTTTTCAAGTGCTGCCATGTAGAGCATATCTGTGTCAGTCATCTTCCTTCCTCCACTTCCTGCATTTATCGTCTTTGCTGTGCATTTCAAATTTACCTTTGAACATATTACTTCTTAGCCAACATATCACACAGCAAGGAATGCCAAGCCTTTCACGCTTTGCCCAAACTTCACCATAGTAGCAGTTTTCACAGCACTTTGTGTCACTCATTCTCTCTAACCTCCTTCATAATTTTCCGTATCTCCTCCGGGCTCAGCTCCCGGCAGTCCTTACCTGTCACCCTAACTGATATAGGACAGCTCAGGCAGTGCTGCTGCTGGGAGCAGATAACTTCACGGTATGTCAAAATGGCTCACCTCTTCACTTTTCAGCGTAAGCCTTAACGCCTCGATTTTAGCAATGATGCTTATGTAACTGTTAGCGATACTGTCAGCGCCGTATTCTGAGTACTCATCAACGTACTTTTCAAGTGCTAACTCCAAGCTGTCTTTCACGGTGTTGAGATTGTCAATAAGTTCAGCTGCATTCTTTTTCATCGTTTATCCTCCTTATCTGCCGTTTGAGCTTTTTCTCAATAATCTCATCAATCTCTGCATATCCTAAGAGAAATCTGAGCTGACGTGCCATGATAAGCACGTCTGCGACTTCTTCCTTGATGCTGTCGTATGCCTCGGGCTTTCCTCTCCGGAGCTTGTTGAGAGCTACCATATACTCAGCTGATTCCTCGCAGAGCATATCGGCCTGTGAAGTGAATCCGTAATGCGAAGCTATCTGCTCTATGCGGAGATCATCGCATTTCACTGCCTGCTCTCTTCCAGCATCATAACCCTGCCTGTATGCCTGCTCGATTTCGTCCTTGATTTCAAAATTCATGATTTTGCTCCTTTCATAGTGTAAGTTGAATATTCGACAGCATTTGTTCCTGTGCAGCTTTATAAAATCTCTTGTCAATCTCAAAGCCATAACAGCTCCGTCTGATTTCTGCACATGCTCTGAGCGTTGTTCCACTTCCGGCACATGGATCAATAACAACATCGCCTTCATCGGTGAATATCTCTATCAGCGTTTTAAGCAGTCCGACCGGCTTCTGTGTTGGATGAATCTTTGGGTACATATATTTATCATCCCTTGTCCAGTTGAACCAGTCGAACACCATGCGTCCTTCGTTATTAAACTTCGGGAGTTTGTCACGATATAGCACAAGTGCGTGCTCTGTAGCTCCCACAATACGCATATTTGCTTTCAATACCTGCGCTGAATAGTTTTTGATAAACACAAGCGGTATATAATGCATGAATCCATGCTTTTCGGCATACTTGATAACTGTCTGCTGTTGCTGAAAACTGCAAAATACAATCATGCAAGGCGCACCGCTTGACTTCCCACGTTCTCCGCCTTTTTTCGGTTCTTTCTTCAATAGCCTATTGCAGAAATGGAAATACTCAGCAATGTTGAAGCTGTAATCCGTATTGAAAAAGCTTTTCCCTGCCTTGTTGCTTTCACCATTGCTATTGTCCCCCCCTATATACCACTCAGGGGAAGAAGCAAAGGCGTTGTTACCAAGGTTATACGGAATGTCAGCGATTACAAGCTGTGCTTTCGGTATTCCGTAACGCTTGAAATTCTGAAAATTGTCGTTGAATAGTTCTATTTTCTGCCTCATATTCCACCCCTCGCACTCTTTGCAAATTCCTTTTCCGTCTCCAAATTTACATGGATCCGGCTGAAATCTATGCCGTAGTTCTTTTCAAGCCTCTTCATCATGTCGGTGAGCCTTATTTCCTTGCCGAAAACGTTAGGTGTGCTGTATATGAGAACAAGCTCATCATACAGCTTCTGGATATAAGCCTCGCTCCGGCCTCTGCGTACCATGCACATGAGCGTTGCGACTGTAGCGAATGTGGCAAACGTATCCGCCGCATCCTTGTATATCGTGTACTCTTTTTTCAAGAACTCCTGCTCACATTCCTTAGCAATCTGCTTGCGGCAGGAGTTACAGTCTCTTGCTTTCATTATTCTTACCTCCGTTCATGATATTCCTTCAAGAAATCGGCATTCCTCGACTGTGACCCCTTCCATTTCCGGCGTTGCACAATCTTTACATCCCTCATTGTAGCCGCAATATCTGCACTGCTGCTTTCTTGCCGTGCCGTATATATCCCTGTATGCATCAATATCCTCATTCCTCAGGGCATTAGGACAATGTCCATCTATGCAAGCAACTCCGACATAGCTGCGGTAGGGATTACACTTCCTTGCTTTCATTGTGTATCTCTCCCTTGTAAAAATCACATTTATTCCTATCTCCGCCACATCTGCAAGGATCACGCTCTCTGGTGCCGTTGCAGGTATCGTAACCCTCGATGAACCAGTGCCCTTTCTCCCAGCAGTGGCATTTCTTCTTGATACGGACTTTGAGCTTTCTGATTTTCACTCTGCATCACCGTCCATTCTTGTGCCGCAATGGCAATATGGCATATCCTTAATACCTCTGCTATCTTCTGTCCTTCCACACTCAGAGCATACCGCTATGAAATGTTCTACATCGTCCGCTATTATCCACCGCCCATGCTTCACAGGCTGTACGTTCACAGGTGGAATATTTTTAACATCTTCTGCTATCGAATCTAACGCCTTTTTATACCCCTCTATCTGGTCAAGTGCTGTTTTGTCCATAGAGTTCATAATTTCCGCATCGCCAAGATACCGCCCTCTTGCTTTTATTACATCAAGAATCATTTCTTTGCCTATGTACTTATATTCATCCATTTTCATTCCTCCTTTACATTCTCCGCTCCTCTCCCTCCGGCAGGGTAGTTATACCACCCATACCGTTAGGATTGATTTTAGGGGCATTTCTGTGGCTCTCAGCCGTAATTCTGTTTTATCCTCTGCTGATACTCCTTGCATATCGTCAGGAACTGGTTATATTCATCGTCCATGCGACGATACACAGAGAGTATCTTACGCTTGTTTTCTTTGGCCTCGTTGCTGTCAATCGCCCTCAGCCGATATCTGATATACAGTGCCGCAAAGGTCTGGTATAGCATAACCTGAGGCGGTGTCAGTCCGTCCGGCATCGGCTGGTCTTTAGCAGCGAGGCGCTCGATCTCGTCAGGGGTCATGTGATATCCTCCTCTCAAAAAATGATAGTTGTTCATGTATTTCATACTTGTGGTTACAATACAGCCGTTCCTTCACCGTATCCCTGCTATCAGGTGACAGCAGGGACGTTCTGTCAAACTCAGTCACGAGGTAGAAATCATCGGGCATATCGTACTCAGATATAAATACATCTTGCTTCTGATTTCTCGCCCAGTCGTAGAAAGCATCGTAATTAAAACTTGAAAGATATGTGTTAGTCGACTTATACGGAATGTCACAGTATATAACAGCATCATCAGGAAGGCTCACCTGTCTGTAATCGAGCCTGTCGAGCCTGTCGAGCTTGTCGAGCCTGTCGAGCCTGTCGAGCCTGTCGAGACTCTCTAAGTTTTGTAGCGATTGTAAACTCTTGCATCTTTCAAGATGTTGGCGTCGTTCGATTTCATTAGGAAACTGAATATTTTCGCCTAACCACTTGATATATAACCGCTTGTATTCTTCCTTGTGTCTCTCTATGTCTCTTCGTGTCCCGTCTGTCAGTATACCCATTTCCTTGAATAGTGATGTATCATGTAACCGCCGTGCATAATGCAGAGCTTTCTTCCACGGTTCAAGCTCCTTTGCATAAGCGTAAGTCTTGCAATCATTGCCGAAGCTAAAGCATATTGCCACATAAGGGTCTGTATCTTTCAGCCGGAAGAAGTCCTCCCGGCTTATCCAGCGGTTTTCGTTTCTGAATCCGCCGTGTATCGCCATGTCAAATGCCTTATGTATAAGCGGCTCAATCTCGTTGTATATGACCTTCCGATACTTGAATGATAGCGTTGCACAGTGAGTCATAGCACCACCACCGCCGAACAGGTCAACAAAGTAATCAGCTTCGGGGAGAACGTTTAGAATCTGCTCTGCTATCTTCGACTTGCTCCCCTTATAAGGCATACCGTATTTCATTCGCCCTCCACAATCCTCACAGCATCTTCCGGGCTTCGTGCTATCCCAGCACGGCATCCGTACCGGGTCTGCATCTGCTCTAAGAAGTTGAGCTGCTCTGTCGTTGGTTTTCCTGTTTCCGTCTTGACTTCGATGAATGATATGCGACCGTCTTTGATTGCTGACAGGTCTGACCGCCCCTTGACAGCTCCGGTGTTAAAATAGGGTATCTTATCAAGCTCCGGTTTGAGTGCTGGAGCACATCGTTTTATCTTATCCATGAGTGCCTTTGGTATCAGATACCCTGAGCCAACGTTTATACGCTCGGTGTAATATCCCAGCTCCGAGAGACGGATGCGGATCGCATTTTGTATTGAGTGTTCGTTCAAATATCATTCCTCCTCAAACAACGTCAGTTGTCTTTCTGATTTCCCGGTCAGGTAGTCGCTCCACTGAGCCGCCATTGCGTGAGCTATGCCGGGGAAGGTCTTTGACCTCTCTTTACTTCTGTTTCCTGTCCGGGTTTCTTCCCAGGTCTTTGCCTTCCCTGTCGGGTGATAGCCAAATAGTGCGCCATTGTCAGGCGTCGGGAGATTATTTCCCCTCAGCGCCGGGAGACCTTTCAGCCACAAGCACGTTGCCTTCGTGACATAGTTCTCGGTATCAGTCACGCTTTCGGCAAACTGATAAGGGTTTATCACCTGGTCTGGACTGCGGTATGCTGTATTCATGATGCCGACCGGGTTTTCTATGGCTATGTGCTTGCAATCAGCGTTCACAAACTTCATGAAGAACTCCATACCGTCTATTCTATTCATCGTGCGCCTGTTGATTTTCTCCAGGGGAGTGAATTTCAAGCTATGATGCCGTGTAGCAACCATTGTCAGGTATGTGCAAGGCGGAAATGCTATGATACAATCCCACTTCCCCACGCTATGCTTCACGCCGTCCATAGTCTGGAACTCCCCCCGTTTAATATTTTAACAACGTCACCTAAGATATGCCATTCAGGGTGATTTCCGGAAGGCTCTTGAATGTCCGCTGAGTACGCTTCGTGTCCGAGTTTCTGGAACTCTGTACATACCCTCTGCGATTCCTCGCAGGCTATGAGAACTTGCATCACTTATCCCTCCGCTTGTTGTATCTCTTGACAACGTTTTTCTTGATGTCGTTGCAGAACGCCGTCTGAGCGTTCTGAGCGTTGTTTTTTGCCCTGTTCGCCTCCAACGTCTGTTTATACTCTGCATAGTCTCCGCAGGTGCTGTAGCATCCGATACAGCGGTCTGTGCAGTCTTTGCACGGCGACATTACTGTTGCTGATACGGTCATTTGTCAGCACCTCCGATAAACTCAGGGTTGTCGTAGATGTTGCCGATAACTTCGCCACGCTGATATGCGAACACACAGAATACAGTGTTCGGTTTTACAGCTGAAAAACGTGCATAGTGAGGAAGATAGTTGATAGAGTATCTTGTCCCTTCGTATTCGACAATATCTCCCTCGAAGATCTTTGTCCCGTTCTTATCAGTCAGACCGGTGAACTGGCCGAGAGTATCAGTATAAACAACTTTTTTCTCAATGTCAGGCTCTGTCTGATAGATAATGGAGTGGTCGCCATTCCCTTTTAACACACCGCCATATACCCAGTTGCTTTCAACAGGACTGCCGTCCATCCAGACTTTTTCGCCTTTACGTCTTGTCTGACCTCTGAAAAGTATCTCACGCATAATTTCTCCTCCTATCTCATATATCGTCTCATGTACCTGTATTTACTCGGTGTAGCAATCCCATGAGCATCGGCGTACCGAATGCACCACTGGAATTTATATTTATGCGCCTTCTGAAACTCCACGATTTCTTCCCACGTTGTAAGTTCGGCATCTGAGAGGCGTGTGTTTTTCAAATCTTCCTGGCGTTTCATCTCCACAAGGTCAATATCGACTGTCTTACGGTCAACTGTCCGGATTTCCTTCACGGCTATGTGTCCGCAATAAGGGCATTTACTCATAGTCGGAGGATAGACCGCATAGCAGTTAGGGCATTCACGGATTTTGACCGTTGTTTCCTGCTTGTGCTTCGGCTCTAACGTCCATTCTCTGTCATCGTCCGGGAGACCGTGCGTATAGCAGTTACCGACATGATCTATTATGATCGCTGTCTTACCTGGCATATACCGCATTGATCTCATGGACTGTTGAATGTATAGAGTAAGGCTCTGTGTAGGCCTCAGAAGTATCGTGCATTCACAATCCGGAACGTCAAGGCCCTCACCGAATAACTCGCAGTTAGTCAGGATCGTTATTTTGCTATCCCGGAACTCCTGCATAATCCTTGCTCTGAGTTCCTTCGGTGTATTTCCGCTGAGTGCTGCTGCTGTATATCCTGCCTGCCGGAACTGTTCTGCGGTTTTCTCAGCGGCTTCGACCGATGCACAGTAAGCAATGGTTTTCTTGCCTTTGGCAAGTTTCTCCCACTGACTGACGGTCTCACCGTATATTTCTTTATTCTGCATAAGCTGAGCGACTTCATCAGCCTTATACTCTCCGGCTCTGATATGCAGTCCAGAGGTATCAGCTAATTTCACGCTGTAATACTTGTAAGGGGAGAGATATTTATTATCTATCAGCCATTGTGTTGACACTGAGGTTATCAGATCTTCGTACACATCACCGAGACCGCCTTTATTCAGTCTGCAAGGTGTTGCTGTGAAGCCCAACCTGAGAGCACCGGGGAACTTGTCATATACTTTGACATACGTTTTCGCCGTGCTGTGGTGTGCTTCGTCAGTGATTATAATTGCCAGAGCTGGAACATCGTCAAGGTGTCGGCTGACGGTCTGCACCATGTTCACGGAGCAGAGCTGCATATTTACTCCCTGTCGTGTAAAGGTATCTGCTATCTGCTGACATAACTCCTTACGATGTACTAAGAATAATACACGGTTTCCCTTCGCTGTAGCTGATCTTGCTATCTCAGCTTGAATAATACTCTTGCCTCCACCACATCCTAAAACTGCAACGATAGAATTGTTACCGTTAAGCATTGAACGCTTGATGTTGTTTATGAGGTCTGTCTGGTATGGTCTAAGTTCTATGGTTATCATCTCCTTTGTGGGACTGTGGTACAACTGTGGGACAGTTGTCCCACGGATTTTTTGACTATTTATAGCCGTTTACGGTGTGTTGTGGGACTGTGGGACAAATTCGCGCATTGTCTCATACGCGAGAGCGGTATATTAAATCATGATAATTTAAGCAAATATATACCCTCGTTATAAAAGTCAGGTATGTATGTGCGAAAAATGTCCCACAGTCCCACACCTGCTATTTTTCGGGGCATTTTAGCCCTTTTGGTGTCCCACGTTTTGTCCCACACTTACAGAATATCAATGTATTCACCGTAATCTATGGCATCTTCTTCGGTATCGTTCTTCATCCTGAGCGCCACACACTCTGTCAGAACTCCGTTGAGCCGCTTGCCTCTAGTGGAATTTCGCCCTCGTGTCTCAATCAAATGATTTGATTTCAGCCACGATAGCAGTGCCCTATCATCGAATCCGGCATCTTTGACGGCTTTCCGGAATACTCCGGCATTGATGTAAGCCCACTCATTTTCAAGCTGTCCGTATAGATCACCGCTCGGCTTTATCAGCTCACCGTCCGCATTGCGGCATATGAACTTATTGCTATTAGCTGAAATCCAGCCACAAATAAAGTCATATCCTCTCTGCCCAGCCGATACATCAGCCTTATCTTTCAAGAACTTCGCCATATCTGAGACTGTCAGATGTTTTCCGGTCTTGAATATGAATTTATCCGCCAGCTCATCAGCCAGAATGACAATTGCCGCCGCCATTGCCTGTTTTTCAGTCGTTGCACCGCTTGTCAGCTCCTTGAACAACTCCTGATACCGTGTTTTCGCCTGTTCAAATATCTCCGGTGTGAGTGCTTCGATGAATCTCTTCCCAGCTCCGCCGTAGTTGAGCTTCAAACAGCTTGACGTTGCGAAACCGTCCTTGATAACGCTGTCAGCCGCCTTGCACTCTATGTCAATAACTCTGTTCACTGCTCCTGCGCCGGAGCTGTCCGAGGTCAGCGGCGATTCTCCTGTTGTAAGCACACATAAACTCCATGTCGGGGTCTTATCTATACCACCACCCTTGTTACCTCTGGTACGACCCACGCCCTGAGATAGCTGGTAAACGTCAAATTTGCTCCGTCCGTGTGAATCCTTCGATAACTGCAATTCATCAACGCACATCGGGATATTGTTGAGGAACGCTGCTGTTTTCTCGTGTCCCACCTGTGTTGCGTTGAACGTCTGTATATACTGTCCCACGTTAGGATCTCCCCAGACCGAAGCTGCAAGCATCAGAGCGACTGTTTTGCCTGTTCCGGATTCCACGCCCCAGAGGTGAACGAAGAACGGCAGGCATCCGATTTTTCCTATCAGCGGTGATGCAAACGAAGCGGCAAGCATAATATGCGCTGTAAGCGATTCTGAGCGGCATTTCACGGCTTCTGTGAGCCAAGCCGTATAATCACCACTCTCAGCGATAGCGCCGTATATAGTGCCGTAATTTGCGTCTCCGTCAAATACAAGATTATCAACGTAAGGGGAGAACTGATCTCCGTTTCCGATATATCCAAGCCTTGCAACGGACTCAATCTCCGGAATTATGTCCGGATTCAGCGTTTCAACGTCACACAAGAACTCTGAGAGAAGCTTTGCGGACTTTGACGTTACTGATATTCCAAGTCCGGCATACTTGATGATTTTTGAGCTGTCGAACAGATCCGTCTTACTTGCCACGAAGTCACGCCAATAGCGCCCCTTATAGAACGCTATCCTGAGTTTTTCTTCACCAGAATCAATATTCACAAGCCGCTCAATCGGCATTATCGGATGCAAGCAAGCGTATTCCACCTTATCTTTGAGGACCTTTGAAACGCCTGTATTATCGCAGTGCCACTCTCCACATTCCAGTTCAAGCGGCTGTTGTGGGAAGTCCGAAGGATTTATCAGCATACCGTGGCCGGAATTGATACCCCTCATAGAGTTCTCAAACGCTTTGTATGTAGCTTTGAATCCACGATACCCGCACTTTGCCGCTTCAACTGTAAGCCTGTCAAGCACCCTCTGTTTCAGGAACGCTGTCGGCTGGAAGAATACCTCTCTGTAAGGCTCTTCTGAATTGCCGAAATCATCAGCGTTATAATGGAATCGCCATTCACAGCCGTTCATATCCTCTGCCTGAATTTCTTTTTTTGCTGCTTGCAAACATCTGTCGAACAGCTCTTTCTTCCTGCATCTGATAGCCACATTACGCAGAATTGTCAAGTTCTGCGTTAATGTATCCTGCTCCATGCTATACCATGCGATCTGTTCAAGCTGATACACGAACGTTTCCGCTGTGAGCTGCAATTTCTGCGCTTTTTCATCTGTCAAGGTGTATATAGTATCACCTTCTTTCGTGTGGATTTCTTATCTTAGAACGGCACATCTCCGTCTGAAAGTATCTCCTCAAAGTCGCTGAGATCACCGTAGCTCATAGTATCCGTACTGCTGTTCTGAGCAGGCGGAGCGGCATTCTGAGCCGGTCTGCTGTTTCCGCTGCTGTTATCACTCTTGTCGCCGCAGAACTCAACAGCATCGACATACAGGTCAGTCGTGTAATGCGTTACATCGGAGTGGTTCCTGTCCTGATAGGAACCTGTCCGAAGGCTTCCCTCCAGAGCTATCATTTTGCCCTTGCTGAAATACCTGCTGACGAACTCTGCTGTCTGTCTCCATGCAACACAGGTGATAAAATCTGCCTGACGTTCGCCGGTGTCCTTATCTGCATATTTTCTGTTGACTGCCACCGTGAAGCGGCAGGATGATATGCCGCTCTGAGTCTGCCTGAGTTCAGGGTCGGCGGTGAGTCTGCCTGTAATAATGACTTTATTCATGATTTTCCCCTTTCTTAGGATAAATATATACATCCACCCTCGGCCGGTCAGAGTAGTATTTTTCGACAGTGCAGGACACTATCTGTGAGTCGTCGTGATAGGCGAAGCTGTTCAGGCTGTCTGCGATTATCTTGACGATATTGTCCATGTCCGGCTTTTTTGTGGGGCGGATGTCTCCGGAGAGCATTGCCGCCCTTTTTACTTTGCTTGCTGACTTGGGTATGCTGAAATATGCCCGGATGTCCATTGTCAGCGGAATATCCTTCCCGATGAATATACCGCACTGTCTCTGATATTCCAGCCGGACAAGGTTCTCATAGCTTGCTGTGACCTCCGGAGTATATGTCCGGACAAAGTTCCCCTGCCGGGAGAACTTCGGGCGGCCTTTGCCTTTGGGTTCTCCCGGTATCGTGAACAGTACCATGTCAGCCCTCCATTATTGAGGAGAAGTCGTCCAGAACTTCCGGCTCCGGCTCAGTCACATCGACCACTTCCCCTGTATCGCCCACAGGCTCCACAGGTGACTCAGAGGGAGAATCAATAAAGTCTATATTTCCGTTTTCGCTGATAACTGCACTGTCGTTTTCAAGAGCCCTCTGCATTTCGATGCTCATGATTCCCCACTTGCTGATGAGCTGACGGAGCATTGTCTTACAGGCCATGCCGTCAAAGTCCTTGCTCCAGAACGTCCATGAGGTATTGTTCCGCTTATCGCTTGCATATCCGGCACTGTATTTCTCTGCATGGGATTCCATTTTCTCACGGCTCCAATAGATAGCCTTTTTGAATCCGTTGATATACTCGAACATCGCATAATAGCCAATTGTAGGAGCGCTTTCACGCTCTGTCTCGTCCTCGATGAGCTGCACCTGAATATCCTCATTGAGAGGGTCAAAGCTGATGAGTTCCCCCTGTTTTATAGGCAGGACGTTGAGCTTTTTATACTGTCCGCTGCGGATAGCAAGCTGTATGTAGCCCTTGTATCCGAGCTGGAACTGAGCCACCGTGCGCTTGTTTTTTCTGTCCTTGAATGGAACAAGGTAATACTGTCCGAGCTGAGGAGACGGTGAAAGTTTCAGGCCTTCTCCGAGGAGGGCTGCCGAAAGAACTGTTCCGGCATCACAATTCTGGAGCTCAGGATTTGCGCTGACTGTAGACATTATCGAGGCTATAAAGCGGTTAGCTGTATTTCTGTCCCTGAGAGTGTTATTGATAAGGGTCTGATACCCCTTAGACTGTATCTTCACGGAAAACGGCAGATGAGTCTGCTCCTTTGCTGCAAGTGAATTATTGACTGCCATAATAAATTACTCCTTTACAATTTCAAATTTTATTCCCTGAGACTTCATGAAGTCCCTTAGGGCGATTATCTGTGTTCTTGTGCCTGTGACTCTGAATGTACCTGTTATCATCGGCTCAGGCTCGTCAGATTCAGCGCTGACAGGCTCCGGCGGTGCAGGCTGTGAAGTTACACTCTCCGGCTCCGGAGGACTTACAGGCTCATTCTGAGCACTCTCCTGCTCCCTGCGTTTCTGTTCCTGTTCTTTCTGCCAGGTCCATTCCAGATTCTTAGCATAGACCATAGTCACGCTGAAATCCTTAGTCTGCCTGTACTTGTCCTGTATCGCAATCAGATGAGGGAAATTCGTGTACATCTGAGTGAGTTTCTGGAATTCATCAGATATGCGCTTTATACTGCCGGATATCTCAGCTCTGAGACTGTCTGTTTTTTCACTTTTGTTCGCCCATTTGGGATTCAGTACATCCTCAAGGGTTATCCAGTCCGTTTCATTGACACTGTCGAAGTACTCCTTCAGCTCGTCGTACTTAGCCTTCTTTTCACGTTCCTCAAAGGCCTTTATCTGGCTGTCTATCGCTGATATAGGAGCAACGATAAGAGCGTCGAGCTCCTTGCACTGCCTTTCGAGCTGTTCATAGGGTGCAAGGCACTGCTTCTTCACGGCTATTCTCTGGTCGCTGATAGCCTCACGGAGCTTGTTCAGCGCCGCTTTGTCCTTTTTGGCCTCCTTGATGCTGTCCTCGGTGACAATAAGACTGCGGTAGTGCTCCATTTTCGGAGCTATCTCAGCTTTGAGCTGTTCGAGATTCTCTATCGCCTGCGGTATGCTGACCTCCGCAGTCACAAGTTTTAATTCCATTGACATTGTTTATCCTCCTATATTTCCGGCAGTATCAGTGCCGGCATCGTTTTATTTATCACGCTGTTCCAGAACTCAGCTTCTCGGTCGATAAGGTAATGTATATCCCCTTCGACATCTTTCCGCTCTATGCGGTAGTGCCTGATAGAAACTCTAAGCTCGCCGTCCTTGTAATAGCGGATGTATGCTTTCAGTATGGCGAAGTCCCAGCCTGTAGCAGCAAGCTGATGAAGGACCTGTGCGTAGTAGCTGTCCGGGATGCGTTCCTCCCATTCGTCCCACTGTAGTTTGTTCTGTATCGTTGTTGTTTTTATCTCAAGGATACCTCTGCGGCCGTCCGGAGCTGTCAGCTCTCCGTCAAGGGTCGCATAGATAAAGGGATATTTGTCATTCTGATACATCCAGAACTCATGATAGTCTACCTGATACTCCGGGTAGTCCTGCCGGAACAGCTCCCTGAGATGCTCCTCTGCGAACTTCCCGAACTTCACAGCAGGCTTGTCCGATATATCCTCTGACTCACGCTGTCCGGTCTTTTCCTCCCAGAGCTCGATATTGCTCTTGTACTTGTTCACTCCGAGGACCGTTCCTGCATCACTGCCGCCTATGCCATGCTTTCGCTGTGCAAGCCAGTCAGTACGGTTTTCAGGTTTTAATATACTCATATTACCTCCCTGAGTTCTCTCATGGTATGTATCTTAGCTCCGCACATCTCCGGGAGGTTTGCTCTTACAAGTGCCTCCGCAAAGGGCGGCGGAACTGCGTTTCCGCACCGTGCTATCTGCTTTGTCCTCGGATATGTATTGCCCTTGTAATCATGGTCTATTATGTAGTCAGGCGGAAATCCCTGAGCATTGTACAGCTCCCTCGGTTCGAGCATCCTGAGGCCTATATCGCTGATATAATACTTTTCCCCGGCTATTTCCAGCAATAGTATCTCGTCATCAGCCATACTATAACCGCAGTATTTATTGAGCAGTTCTCTGACCTCAGGCCAATGGCCGAGCTTAATTCCTGGCGGATACTTTTTCAGATATGTCCTCACAATTCCAAGATGTTCACCGCCTGAGCATATAGTCGGCAGTGGTTCTCTCAGTGACTTGCAGTCAGCCCCGTTTCTGAGTACACAAAGGTGAGATTCCACCAGTCCGCACCTGTCCTTAGTTGTTACGGTTCCCAGCGGTGCGCCGCAGTCGGAATAGTTATCACCGCTGTAATATTTGACGATGTGAGCTGCTGTGAGCCCGTATCTATTGGAAGCGTCCACCGTAAGAATAGGCTCATTGAGCGTCTGCCCTCGGACTTCATGACTGACAGTCTCGCTATGATACTGTATAAGATAAGGAGCTATACTGCCAACAGGCACGATAAAAGGCCGTTCTGCCTTTAATGTAAACTTATCAAGCCCTCTTGCAATGCGTATCATCGTTTTTTCTGCCAGAGGCTTGTTCCTGCCGAATATCGACTTGCAGGGAATGCTCCAGTCTATGCACTCAGCCGCCGTCCTGTACGGCTTTCGGCCTGCTCCGTGAGTAGGCTCCGGAAATATGATAGGTTTCCCATCACAGCGAGCTATAAGGAAGAAACGCTTTCTTATCGTCGGTGCTCCATAGTCGCAGGCTCTCAGCTCACTCCACTGCACTTCGTAGCCATGCATTTTCAGAGCATTCACAAAGCTCCTGAATGTTGTGCCTATCTTATTCTTTTCCGGGAATCCCTCTGCTGTGAGAGGTCCCCATGTCACGAACTCCGGGACATTTTCAAGTATTATGACCCTCGGCTTTACCGTCGCCGCCCACTTGACTGCTATCCATGCAAGCCCTCTGATGTTCTTGTCCCTGGGCTTTCCGCCCTTTGCCCGGCTGAAATGCTTGCAGTCCGGACTGAGCCACATCAGACCGACAGGATGTCCCTGACATATCTTCTCCGGCTCTACATCCCAGACAGACTCGCAGTAGTGAGTTGTATCCGGATGATTTGTCTTGTGCATGAGTATTGCATCCGGGTCATGATTGATAGCTATGTCCACCGGTCTGCCCACTGCAAGCTCTATCCCCGTTGACGCTCCGCCGCCTCCGGCAAAATTGTCCACGATGAGCTCGTCAAAAAATGTGTACTGCTTCATCACTCCCCTCCTATGATCTTGCTGTAGTAAAAGCCTATCTCTGCCGGACTCGCTTTTTCCACGATGTCCTCTACCTCCATTGAAAAGAAGTCCATTCTCCGCATGAGATAGAGCTTTGCAAGCAGATATGCGGCTTTTTCGTATGTACTCATTGACATTTTTCTCCTTTCGTGGTAAAATGTCTGTGTGAATTATTTTTTATTTCTCTTTTCCCCTTGCTTTGGCAAGGGCTTTTTTATATCATACTGAGCTGTCCGTCCGGTGATATCATCACCTCCGCATCGTACTCGTTCTCGAGCCCTGTGCCTGTCAGATCTACGAGGTTTCCCATATCGTCATATGCACACGGGCGGTCTCGCAGGAGCCTGTCTGTACTTCCGAAACGCTCTATCATTCGAGCCTTCGTTCCGTCGTCCGTGAAACTATCAAGAATGTACTTATTCTTTTTCAGCCGGAACAGCTTGTAGAGCTCGTCTGCATATCCGAAATGATTCATACAGCTTTCCCAGGCTTTCGGGTGAGTCTGACGCAGGATAGCCAGATGATTATCCTTGAACTGGATATCTGTACCGCACATTATACAGCCGTTCCGCTTGATATGCTGGACTGATCCGTCAGCAGCTTTATATGTCATATCGTAAAGCGGAGAATACTTGCAGCCATGCCCCTTCAAATATGCCCACACATCATCATCTGTCCATAGTGCTATCGGATTAACATGATAGAATCCGTTTTTATCATTGTTGATATGCGGCCTATGGCTCTCGAAAATGTGACCTCTTGTAGCTATACTTGTAAGTCGTGAGCGGCTCTCTGCGGCCATTAGGCCCTTGACTATTACATCCACATCGAGCTCAGCCTGCTTGCGTTCTGACGGTTCTTTTTTCAGGAGTTTGCAGCAATGCTGAGAAAACTTGCACTCCCTCAGGATGTCGTAATACTCTTTAAGCTCTTCTTTGCCTGTTACCGATGCAGAATACTTCAAAAAGCATTCAATGTTGATTCTGTGAGCATCAAGCTTGCTTGTAGCTTTACCAAGCAGAGGAGCACCGTACTGCTCTACGCAGTATGCAAATGTCTTTTTCTGCCCCTTAAAGAAGCAATTATGATGATCCAGCTCGTAACCGAGTTTCAAAGCAGCTTCAATAAGAGCCTTCTGCCCTTTGAGTTTCCCGTCCGGTTTCAATATCTCACCGAGTGAGTTTATTTCCTCCAGTTCTGAGACTATCTGCCGTGCAAAATCATAACGTAATTCATCTTCTTCAAGCTGAGAAAGCTCTGTCTCATGGAAGCGTTCTCCGAAATGCTCTTTCCCGTATTCACGGGCAAACTTCAAGCTCTCAGGAAATTCTATTCCGGTATTGCCGAATATACACAGCATCTTCGGAAAATACTCAGGGAGATATCTCTCTGCAAGGTCTGCAACTACCTGAGAATCTTTCCCACCGCTGAAAGCAAGGGCTATATTGTGCTTGCTGAGTTCAAATGCTCGCCTCAGAACTTCTACAGATATCCTTATCTTAGTTTCGAGAGGCAGCTTCTGAAGAGCATAGACTTCCTTGAATGTGTACGACTCTTTTATGTAGTCATTTATCACCTTTTCACTTCCTTCCCCAGCTCCCGTGCCCGTTCCATGTAGTACCTCTCGCCGGTGAGCTCGAAGAGCTGGAGATTGGTCTCGATAGCTGACTTGCGGATGCGGTCACGGTGCAGTGATTCCGCCTCGGATTCGATCCAGTCGCAGAACTCCTGCCACTTATCCCTCAGTTCCAGAACTGCCCATAGGAGCAATAATATTACTATGTACTTCACACCGTCACCCCCATGATGCTGTACTCTCTCAGCCTCCAGCCGGGGTCCAGGACAACACTGCTCATCGCATCATACAGACTTGCTGCCGGAACCGTCACGACAAACGGCGCTCCCCAGCGGTCTGTGAGGGTCAGTTTGTAGATGTTCATGCTGTCCTCTCCTCCTTTGCTCCGACAAATTCCATAAGGTCGCTTTTGTTGATGCGCCACTCTTTGCCTATCTTGAAGCCTTTCAGCGTTCCGTCGGACAGATAGCGCCGGACTACCTCAGGATTTGCTTTGAGTATCACAGCCGCATAAGGCAGGTTAATGATGACCGGTACCTCATTCCAGCTGTAAAAAGTCAATTCCTTTTTACTCATACTCTCCCCCTCCTTTCATGGGTTCTGTTGGTTCAGATTTCTGAACTGCCGGCGTAAAAAAATAAGCAGGTATATCAGAAGAGTTTATCATCAATACTGCTACAGCCTTGAATATCTCAGGCTGTGTCCACTGGGACTTATTGTTGAGTTTATTTGATATTGCGGCTAAAGAAAGCCCCATTCTTTTAGCAAACTCTTCGTTAGTCAAGCAGATTTCTTTTATACGCCCTCTAAGTTTATTATACTGAAACGACACTTTTTCACCGCCTTCCTGTTTAGTTTTCTAAACTCAGTATATCACACGTTTTTCTGTTTGTCAAGAACTTTTTTCAATTTTTCTAAACTTTTTTTAAAAAACTCTTGATTTTCTAAACTTCTTATGCTATGATAATTATGAAAGGAGGTTTTGTAAATGAACAACTTCAATGAGCGATTAAAACAAGCAATGAAACTGAAAAATATGACACAATCAGAATTATGTGAGAAAACTGGGATACCCAAATCAGCAATGAGTCAATACGTCTCAGGCGCATTTACTCCAAAGCAAGAGCGCACTTACCTTATTGCAAAAGCTCTTAATGTAAACGAATCATGGCTTTTAGGATACGATGATATTTCTATGGATAGAGAACCCGAACGAGACCGCCTCTCCGCCCTTATGCAGAAATATGACAACATCAAACCCATAAAGCTGAAACGCTTCCCGATGCTTGGAGAGATAGCCTGCGGTGAGCCTATCTTCGCAGATGAAGACAAGGAACACTATATAATGGCTGATATGGATATAGACGCAGATTTCTGCCTTACAGCCAAGGGCGACAGCATGATAAATGCCCGTATCTATGAGGGAGATATCGTTTTCATAAAGGAAATGCCTATCGTCGAGAACGGCGATATCGCCGCCGTAATTATCGAGGATGAAGCTACGCTGAAACGTGTATACTATTATCCTGATGATAATATGCTCCAGCTCGTTGCTGAGAACCCGAAGTATAAGCCCCTCGTCTATCAGGGACCCGAGCTTGATACTATCCGCATCCTCGGCAGAGCGGTTTATTTTATGAGTGCGGTGGAGTAAGGAGGAATTAACATGAATATAATAAAATACCCCTCCTCCGAGGAAGTAAACAAGGCAATGGCCGCCGATGAGCCGCTGCTGGTGCTCATATCATTTGACAGCCAGACAGCTATCATGAGCCAGATAGATGAAGCCGTAGAGCACCACATCCTGCTGATGAATGCCGGCTTCAAGGACACGGACATCGACAAGTTCTTCCGTATCATCCTCGACAAGAGCGGAGCAGACTGGACCTTCATCTGTCCGCCGGACTACAAGAACATTCCATTCAAGGATAAGCGCATCGAAGCATTCTACAAGGACGGATTTGCTGTTATTTCAGACTTCCTGCACTCCATAGGGTATCTTGTAGGCATCAACATACCAAGGCGCTACAGACGTCATATGGACGTCCTCAGCGGCGACAGTTATAAATAAAAAAATTCCCCCACGGTACTGGTAATACCGCAGGGGGTGGAAGATGATTTGTCACAATCGCACAATTTCTTCACAAAAAGTTCACATAATTTCAGTTGACAAACTGCCGAAAATATCATATAATAGATTAAGCATTAATATTATTGCTTAATAAGATAGTAAACCCTCGGCAGTAGTCCCCCCACCATAAGGGGAAGGATGAGACCGAGGGTATTTTACATTTTTAGGAGAATTACATGACGGGATGATAAACCGCCCAAAGCAGAAAGAAGAATAACTATTTACAATTTGGTATTAAAACAACAAAATAAAGGAAATCCCCCGCTGATGCTTGCAACATCAACGAGGGAGTGAGCTATGATATAAACCATAACTGTCGCAAGTTAATTATATCATAGCTCTTTGAATAAGTCAAGGAGGTCATGATATGCAGAAAAAAACAAAACGTGCCGACGGACGCTACAAAGGGACCGTGTTCCTGGGAATTTCCGACGGCAGGAAAATGTACAAATACGTTTATGCCCGCAGTCAGAAGGAGCTCGATGTCAAGCTGAAAGAAGTCTACACCAAGCTCGGAAAAGGTCTCGATGTGACAGCTCAGCGTGACAGCTTCGGGCTGTGGGCTCAGCGCTGGCTGCGTCTGAAGAAGTCAGAGGTCAGCGATCACCGCTACTATGTTTATGAGTGCCGTGTGAAAAATCTTTCTCCTCTTGAAACAATGGAGCTGCCAAAGATACGCAGTATGGATATCCAGGAGATCATCATCGACCTTGCCGGAGAATACTCCAAGAGCGTGCTGCGAGAGATAAAAAGCACTGCACGTCAGATATTCCAGCTTGCTGTGGACAATCGTGTTATCGACTACAATCCGGCAGACTCTGTGAAGATACCAGCTCAGAATAAAGCCATGAAGGAAGAGCGCCGTGCTCTGACTGAGGAGGAACAGTCGTGGATAATCAACACTCCTCACAGAGCTCAGACTGCTGCCATGATAATGATGTTCGCTGGACTCCGCCGTGGTGAGCTGGTCCCGCTGCTCTGGTCTGATATCGACCTCGATGCCGGTACTATTTCCGTCACCAAGTCGATGTCCCGGAAGGGCAACAACTGGGAGATGAAACAGGGCGCTAAGACCGCAGCCGGTGTCAGGACGGTGTATATACCTGATGTACTCATCAGCTACCTTCGGAACGTAGAGCACAGCAGTTTCCTGGTCTGCCCTGATACCCGTGGCAATATGATGTCGCTCTCTTCCTGGGGAAAACTCTGGGACAGCTATCTTTCAACGCTAAACTTTGAATATGGGGACTTCTCCGCAGTTATGGTCACGGATCCGAACACTGGGAAGCTGAAGCAGTTCGTGAAGCCGGCTGGAAGGTGTGCTCCTCAAAAGATACCCATGGTCATACCGAGGATATCTCCACATTGGCTGCGGCACACATTTATTACAAATATGTACCTTGCGGGTGTAGACGTTCTGACAGCCAAGGAACAAGCAGGCCATGCGGACATAAACACCACAATGACGATCTACACTCATCTGAACGCCGTTCATAAGGTCAAGCAGGTTGAAAAACTGAACGAGTTCTTCAAGAATCCAAGCGCTCATGCTGCCGCTGAGTGAGTCCTGACCCGCATCTGACCCGCATCTGACCCGCATACTCATTCTTTTTATCCTATTTTTGCACCTTTTTGTCCTACACGCACAAAAAAATAAAAGCTCTGCATTTGCCTTAAAATCGGCATTTACAGAGCTTTTTTCATGGTCGAGGTGACAGGATTTGAACCTGCGGCCCCTACGTCCCGAACGTAGAAAAAAGAGTCAGAATTTGCCTATTTTTAGAGAATTAAAGATTTAATTGACCCACACCCGACCCACATTATTGAACATTTACAAACTGGTCTTTCCTACATTTTCAATGCAAAACGCAGCAAATGTCACGCAAAACCACAATGTTAAAATATAAATTTTTCTCCTTTTCGACACTATCCGACATTTTTCGACAAAATCAGACACAGAAGGTACTTGAACCACGCTCAGGCAGATGAATTCATACCGCTCGCCGCATATATCTTTATCTGCCTCATTAACCTGATATAAGAAAAGTCCGCCCCTGGTCTCCCAAGGGCGGATTTTTTTACTCTTCCTCCAGCAATCCCGTATAAGTATGGTCGTCGATGATGAGAGTCACCGTCTTTTTTATTTTTTCGGGAGGTTTGACCTGCGGAACAGGCTCCGGCTTACTGAATCCATTGAGCCCTGCCGCCTTGATGATAGACGGGTAGTCCTCGTAGGCCTCATTGAGGTCAACTTTCCCGGCTATGCCGGATACAGCTCCGGTGCTGGACTTCTGCCAGATGCCATATCTCTTTACAGCAGTCGGTTTGCCGCCGTACCGTGCGACCCATTTGTCAAACTGCGTTAGTCTGCTCATATCAAGTCTATCTACGAATCCAGATATATCAGATGCGTATATTCCGCAGTAGTATCCTGCTTTTTCCATAGTCTGACAAAATCCAATGCAAGCATCAGTAGCGCCGCACTTGTCGGCCGGACTTGTCAACTCAAGGTCGATGTATACGGGATAGTCAAACTGCTTTCCCTTGATGATATTTATGAAGCGATTAGCATCTGATACTCCGTCTATACGGGATACGCATTTGGAGCCGACTATGTAGTATGCACCGACTGATATACCAGCCTCCTTTGCTCCTTTATAATTCTTCTCGAATTTGGAATCAGTATAGAATCCGTCGTCCGAGCCTCCGGCTTTTATTATAGCAAACTCTATGCCGGCCTCCCTGACCTTAGTCCAGTCGATGTCGCCCTGCCACCGTGAAACGTCAATCCCGTTTTTCATCATCATTATCCTCCTTATCTTTGAGCTGTTTAAGCACAGCTATGAGCTTTTTCGGGAGCGGAAGTCCCAGCTCCCCTGCATTTTCCAGAATACTTATCCCCTCATTTGCGAGGTAAAATCCTATGACTGCCGACCGGCAGACCGCTCCGCCGCCGAGAACATGGACATCAAGGATGTGGCCTACAGCCACAAGCGCCAGTATAAGTACTTTCTTTGCGATGCCCTTGAAGCCAACCTCTGAGCTGAGTTCGTGCCGCACTACGGCGACTATGACACCGCTTATGTAGTCTATCGCCATGAAGGCTATGAGAGCGTACAGCAGCCCGTCCGCCTGTCCCCAGAGGAATCCGCAGACAGCGGCTATAACTGCCGCTGTCGTCTGTATGAGCTTGTCCATTTTACACCCCTCCTTCCAGCGCTTCTATCCGTGCTATAAGCTCGTCATAGCTTGGCCTATGCGGGACGTACTGATGTGAAATGTCCCATGCTGCTTTAGTGCAGAGCATTGGTTTAAATATCAATCCATCAACTGTTGTTCCTGACTGAATACGAATTCTTGTCGTATATGTCCCCGTAGTGATTAAGCTCCAGTCAACATCCATGCCTTCTCCTGTATCTACGAATCGTACAGTACCAGAAGCAGTACCGTCGAGTATATCAAGTCTATATGTATCAGATGAACCACCTGCTGGACAACCTGAAAGAACCATATTTCCTGTTAATGCAGGTATTGCTCGACAGATAAAGAATGATGTAATGTTGGCTCCCGCTGTGCCACTAAGTGTAATGCTTTTATCGGCATTAACCGTAAATGTGACGCCAGAAATAGTCTGAGAAGTAGCGTCGTTCTGTAAAAAATTCTTCGCTCCGGAATCCACAATCTCCACAAGAGCCGCCCTATCCTCATCCACCGCTACCCCCTGAGACTCCTGCTCGGACTCGATACCGCTCAGTCGCTCGCTGAGGGTTGTGTAGGTGCCTTTTGCGCTGGTGATTTCGTCTTCATTTTTCTTTATTTGTTCGTCTATAATGTCCATATTAGCTGTGATAACATCCATACGGAACTTATCAGCATGATTTTCCTGCTTACCAAGATGATAATTCTCTGTATATGTTGTTGCCATTTATTGTCCCTCCAATTGGTCAATAGTTCGTAATTCAAGTGCTGATATTGCAAACTGCTCCATTCCGCTTATGCTCTGCGACATTATCGCATTCTGATTAGCCCTGTTCTGCTTGTCCTCAATACTCCGGCCGGATGATATTGTACTGCCCATATATGTGGGTCTCGACAATGATTCCCGGAGATTCCCCAGGAGCATTCTTGTTATATCGCCGGTAAGCTCGTCTTTCTCTACCTCGGTGATGCGCTGAGTCGTGGATATATCAAGCTCAGGACAGTATATCGTGCCGGAATCACCGTAGTTGTAGCTCTGTAGCCCGACAAAGTCCTTGTATCTTGAGTCCCGTCGGAGAGAAGCTATCTGTGCTTCGTATGTGACCTTTGGAGTGTTGACGGTCTGCCAGTAAGCCATGCCGTCAGCAGCAAGCCGTTCCATAGCTCCCTCGAACTCGGAGTAGTTGAACTGCACCATACGAACGATAGGATGATGCAGTGCGAATGTAGGAGTTATTGTCGCCACTGCCCAGTAGTTGCCAAAATTATCATAGCACTCAAGATTGGTGCAGACGTCTGAATAGTCTACCCGCTGCTGAATCTTGACCATATCAAGCGAATACCGCAGGCAGAATGCATTATCTTTTGCGTACTGCATCCGCTGATTGATTGAAAAGTAGAAATTATCTCTATACAGTTCGCCGCCATACCTGTTTTTAAGGCAGTTATCCGCTCCGACCATTGCAGCCCATACAGTTGTATTGACAAGCTCATCAGGTCCGAGAACAGTACGAATATCTGAGTATCCCTCGAAGCTGTAGTACTCATAGCCCGGAAGGTCTGCCGGAAATACAGAGCTGAAACAGAAGTCCATGAATCGGGCGGCGTCTCCTCCTGGAAACGTCGCAAAAGTAATGAGCATATCCGCCATGTCGCAGGTGATATGTTTTGCGTGAACATACATCTCTCTGCCGCTCTCGCCTATAGCAGGCTCGCTGATGTCGATGCGGAAAAGCTGTCCGTCAACTTTCAGAATGTTGTTTGCAAGCAGATTTTTCCACTTGCCCCATTCATCCAGAGGATGCCGGAGCTCAACGTCCCAGCGTTCGTCGTTATGAATCGATGTGCATACTGTGGGATTCAGTACAGCAAGGCCGTTCCCGTCAAATCCGTCCTGCGGTTCGTGCATATCGTATACACGGATCACGTGCTCACGGTCAAGCGCCCAGAGGTCGATGCCAACTAAGCCTATCATTAGCTTATTATATGGGAATCCAAGATTGGTATTTGAATCTATTCGCCATAGTGCATCGGGTAGGGTGTCATACAGCTCCGGCATGGGAATGAAGTTCTCGTTTGTGATTTGGCCGTCTATGATTTCCCAACCGACATGAGCAGTAAAATTTCCACCCCCTTGATTGTAAAAAAGAGTATCTGATACTCTATCGTACATACCGCACACATCAGTCTCAGTATTTACAAATGGCACAAAATCTGCAATGATGTTGCTACCTTCATAAATTTTTGCTGAATATATTTTACAATAAGCAAAACCGTTAGCTACATTGTCCCAGTTTCTACCGAACAAGTACAATGTCCTCGATATGTCATAAGAAACCTCCATAGTTGCTATAACTCGGATTCCTACGCCCAGCTCATTGGGGGAATATCTCGCAGAAGCCCCGGTATATAGCTGGTTGTTGAATGTTCCAGCAAAATATCCTATCCGAATGGGATTGTTGCTTGCGCCTGCGACCCAAGTGTCGTTGATGATTTGCGTAAATTCAAAATCAACAACAATTTTTCGCCCAGGTATTACAGCTATGCCTGTATCTATGTATTCAGCTCCATGGCTTTCAAGAGATTCAACGGTTTTAATCATTAATTACCACCCCTATCGGGAATCCCAGCGCTGCCAGATAATTAGCATCAAGCATTTGAGCCTCTGTAACTCCTGCGAATCCTGTACCACCAGTTACTCCGGATGGCAGTATGTCGGTGTTGATGATATTAATTGCGTTAGGATTTACACAATAGCAAGTAAATCCCTCGGCTTCTGTAAAATCTACATTGAACACATTGAAATTTGAATTGTTATATAATTCAACTTTACTTAAACTCTTTCCAGAAAAATAGCAATTCCGGTAATCGTACTTATCCGCAAACACGTTAGGAGAAGTTCCAGAAACCTGTATGTTGCAAAAATCCGCCATGTTAGCAGCCGTATTGGAGGCCCTACCGCTATGAATGAGCTTAGTATTACCGTCTAACTTTACATTAATAGCACATCTATGCAGTCTTATCTTGCTGTATACATAGTCTGCTACAAACATCCCGGCTCTATCATATGTACCCGTCAGCACCCCGGAAAATGTACAAAGATTAAACGTGTACTGATGGTTGTTGTCATCATTATCAAAGAAACGGGCTCCTTCACTTTGAAAATCCCCGTAAAAATCAGTGATGCTAAGACTGTTGATAATTACATTGGAGCGAAGATAGAAAGCCCCGTGTCCTGATACGTACAGATTCCGAATATTCCAGCCGTTCCCCTCGATAGACGCACATCTAAGCTGAACTTGCTGAATACCCTCCGGAGCAGCACTATTCATATCAATAGTGCCGCCACCTTCCGGGAACGCTACATATGCTCCAGAAGTTTCGGCAGCCGTTACAAAGTCCGGCCAGTTATCTACAATAAAAGGGTCTGCCTGTGTTCCTGTTCCTGTCATCACAGCCACCTCTCTTTCACGTTCACGCTCATGCTGCTGACTGCTCCGTTATGCTTGATGTAGTTATCACCAGTGTGCAGCAGCGGAAAATTATTTTTTGACTTGTACGTGATGTCTATCTTCTGGTCTCCGCTTATGTAGTAAACAACTTCCAGGTCACAGTCTATAACAACTGTAAAACTGTTAGCTGCCTGCTCCAGGAGTCCGGACACAATAAACTCAGCTCCGTTGACATCGACCTTTACCTGCTCCGCTGCGGGTACGAAACGTATCTCCGGAGCTGAGAACATTGTTCCTGCATTAGGTACTTTCATGTAGCTGCTTGCTGATGTGAGGTCAAGCTCTGTGGGGGATACTGCGTAGGCGAAAGGTTCCACTGTAAATCTCACCTCGACCTTGCCGAATCTCACTGACATTCTTTCAGGTGTCTTTTCTATACGTATCACCTTGTAGTATTTGTCAGGCTCAGAGCTAAATATAAGCTGCCCTGTACCAGTGAGCCAGCTATACAGTGTTCTGAGCTTAGACTTATCTTTGATTCCCAGCACGACGCTAATCTCACGATTTGCATATCTGCCAGTCAGATAATATGCATTCGATATATGCCCGGCCGTTTCGACTTCTGTCACTATTTCATCATTGGCTGGAGGCATAGGTGCCGACTCCAGGATGCCAAACAGTGATGATGATATGCCTTTGAAAATAAAATTACTCATCCAGTCAACCCCAATCCTGCAAGCTGAAACTGTGTCTCCTGTGCAATGCCTTCTGCTACTCTCCTGTAATCAGTGGACGAGTCAATTTTTCCGGTGAAAGTAACATTGACAGGTATATTATACGTGATATTCCTTGCTGCCTGGCTGCTAAGGCCTCTCATATATGACAGGTCTGCGGCTGTATTCAGCTTGATGTCTGTGTCGAATTCTCTTGGTATGCTTGCTGCCATATCATCTGTGCCTTTTTTCATAGCGGAAATAAATCCGTCTACTACTCCAAGTCCGAGGTATTTTCCGACATCGTCTCTCATGACGTGAGACGGAGAAAATATCTCAAATATACTGCTTACATCATCAAGCAGCTCATCCTTGAAACTTGATACATAGTCCCATATGATATCACCGACATTCAGGAAGCCTTCCAGTATGCCCTTGACGATATCAATACCTAAGCCGAGCCAGTCAACAGACATAAGTGAATTGATAATGTTGTTGATTATTGCTGGTATATTTTCAGCTATATACTTCACAGCACCGGGGAAGCCCTTGGCTACTGCACGGATAAGCTCAGTTCCAGATTGCAATAGTCTGCCGAGATTATCCGGCTCGGTGAGCTTTTTTGCTATCTTGACAACGATTTTCGGCAATTCCTCCATGATCGTAGGCATAGCCGCTGTGAATCCGTCAATTAATCCTATAAGAAGATCAAAGCCTGTATCTATTATCTCGTCTATATGGTCTGTAAGTGTTTTGCACATATCTGTGATGAACTGTGGCAGCTGAGGCATTATTTCCTGAATAGTCTGATTCAGAGCTTCAAGGAGCTTGCCGAATAGTTCAAGTGCTCCGTCAAATAGCTCTGGAATGCTTGAAAACAGCTGCTGTGTGATGTCTGCTACCATCTGTGGGAGCATCGGGAGCAGCTCGTCCATGACAGCGTTAAGGCCATCTATTAATCCTTGGAATAGCGTTATTGCTCCGGCTGTCACTTCATGCAGCAGATCTGGAAGCTTGTCAACCATGCCAACTACAAGATCTGTTGTTCCCTGAATCATAGCTGGGAGAATGGTCTGAGTAACTACAGGGAGAGTAGTTACTACCATGTCAGCTAAGTTCAAGAGAATGTTGTTGAAGCCTGTTGTCAGCTTATTCAGGAGCGTAGGCAGTATGCTTTGAATCTGCTTCACTGCCTCCGGGAGTACAGTCTTGGTGAACTGTGGCATCGCCTTGCCGAGATATGCAGAAAGCTGATTGATGAGCCCACCGACAGTCTTAATAAGGTCCGGAAGTATCTTAGCAACAAGCGGAGGTATTTTCTTGATAATTATCGGGATACCTACGCTTATTGCTTTTCCAACTCCTTTAAGAGCTCGCTCGACAACTGGGATCACATTATTCCCAACCGTTTCTATGCTGTTGATGAAGTCATCAACAAGCTTCTCGATGTCGGCTCCATCTGTTGCTATTCCGGCCATTAAGTTATTGTATGCAGACTTCATGGCGGCAGTAGAGCCTTGTATCGTCTTCTCAGCTTCTTTCTGGGTTGTTCCCGTGATACCCATCTCGGTCTGCATAACGTGGATAGCATCAATCACATCACTATACGATGATATATCGTACTTGATGCCACTTATTTTCTGAGCATCTGCAAGAAGCCTTTCCATTTCTGTCTTAGTTCCACCATAGCCAAGTTTGAGATTATCAAGCATAGTATAGTTGCCCTTGGCAAAACCTTGATAAGCATTCTGAATGGTCTGCATATCACTTCCCATCTTATTGGCATTGTCGGACATATCACGGATAGCCATATCCGCTTTGTCTGCGGCCTTGTCGGTATCTCCTCCGAGGCTCTGAAGCAGGCTTGCAGAAAATGCTGTGACAGTCTCCATATAGTCGTTTGCAGATAGTCCAGCACTTTTGTAAGCATCGTTCGCATACTTTTCGACCTTGGAAGAACTATCCTTGAATAGTGTCTCTACTCCTCCAACAAGCTGCTCATAGTTTCCAAACTGATCTACCGCAGACTTCGTTATAGCTGTGACACCAGCAGCAGCAGCAGTAGATATCGTAGTAGCTGCACCAACAAGCGCCTTAGTATAGTTCTTAACAGCGTTTAAACTTGCAGACATAGCTTTTTCCGTCGTTTTTGCAAATGCTTCGGCAGAGGCTTTAGCCGCTTTAAACGTTATTTCCCCAGCCGCTTTTGCTACATTCTTCGCAGCGCTTGCCAGCGGTTTGAACTTCTCTGTTGCCTCTGACACTCGCTTCTTGAAATCATCTATAGCAGCCTTTCCGGCAGTAAATGTCTGACCGACTTTTGTTTTGCCGTTTTCCTCGTTGAATTTCCTCAGCTCATACGATGACTTCTGCAATGCAAGCTCTGAATCTGCAAGTTTTTTCCGATAGCTGTCAAGCTGTATTTCTGAACTTCTGACAACCTTGGCCTGCTTGATTACTTCGTCCGATTCCATGCCATGAGCCTTAATAAGCTCCTGTAGCTTTTTCTCTTCCTTGTCGTAGGCCTGCCGCTGGGTATCAACTGCATCCTTAAGAGCATCTGTTTTCTGCTTATTCAAGGATACCTGTTTCTGTAGATTCGACTGCTGAGCTGCAAGAGAAGTGACAGACTTAGTATTTTCAGCATACTTGGATGTGAGTGTCCCCATTTCCTTGCCTAAGACTTTCAACTCACTATCCACGGATTTAAGATTCTGGTTGAATTTCTCCGCTCCGTCAAGGACTAAGGTCGTTTTTATTTCCCTTTCCACGTTTTACTCTCACCTACCTTTCTTTCAAGCCACATTTCAACAATCTGGCCATATGAAAAATAAAGGATGTCCGAGTAGGACATCCCTAATTCATATCCGAAATTAATGAGGCGGAGGCTGCTATTGCTCCGCCTCATGCGTTTTTTTCGGATTCTACCTCAGCAAGATCAGGATCGGGTTCAGGGATACCCTCAGGAGTTTCGTAGTTCATGCCGTCGTTGATTACGCTGAAAATTGTTTCTTTCGCCGTGAGCAGATCTGCCGGAGTAAGAAGCGAGAAGAATGTTTCATCGTCATAGAATTTTCTTTTCTCTCCGTCAATCAGCCCAAGTGCAATTTCTGCATTGTGCTTGAAAACAGCGCCATTTGCAAGGTCTGTAAGGATTCCTGCGAATTTGGCAAGTGTTTCGCCTGTCGAGGCTCCTTCTTCAGACAACCAATCACCTATGCTCTTAGTGTCTCCACAGCGCTTCTCAAGGTCAAGCATTGCTTTGGTGCTATAATAGAGCTCGATTTCCTTACCTCTGAGATTTATCTTTCTTGGAATCATGTATTATCATCCTCATCGGAAGAAGCTGAGATATTAAGTTTACCGTTGAGCCAAGCCTTGCACTCTGCTTCTGTTGCGAAAATAGCGGTTGCTTCGTATGTGTCGTTGAAATTCGGCAGTGTTGTTATTCTGCCTGTAATGGAAGGGGTCTGCCACTCAATGTTCTGGCCTTTGGTTGTTGTTTCCTCGGAAGGGAGCTGGAACTTGACCTTGTAAAGAAGTGTTGCCTCGTACATCTGTACGTTATTGAGTTTCTTTGTTTTGTAATATCCAAGGCCGACGTAAGGAGCATTATCACTTGCCTTTTTCTTAATGACCTTGATAGGATCGCTTACATCACCCTCGTTGACTATCGTATGTCCAAGAAGTCTTGCCTGAATCTCAAGTGTATCTTCTGTATCTGTACCGAAGTCAGTCACACCGAGCTCGATAGTTCCCTCGGAGAATGATGTGTCGTTCTCTGCGATAGCGTCATCACCATAGAGCGGATTATCATTCGATGTGATGCTCTTGTTAGCACTTACTGCTTTACCGATTACAAAGCCGGTGCCATATGTCGGCTCTGCTCCGGCTGGTTCTGCTGTGATTATAGCAGCTACCGGATATTTAAGTCCTATTTTTGCCATGATTTATCATCCTTTCACTATATCTTTCGGGTTTCTTCATCGAATACCCGAGCCATTGCCTTATATGTGCTTTCTTCTGCCGCTTTCTGGATCTTGTCGGCAAATCGGTCACCCTTCAGGGCTTTCACATTGCTTTCTCTGCGCTTTTTCCGCTTTGTTGTGCCATTACCTCGGCCGTAATTAAGCACGAACGCTTTTTCAGCGTTTCGCACTCCTTTCCGGTCTGTACCAAGCGGATATATTTCACGCTTTCTGCCTGTTTTTGTTTCAGGTGCTACGCCTACGCTTGCAAGCATATCACCTTTGTCAACGTGCTTGCTACGCACTATACCGTCTTTCCATTCTTGTACAGCAGCTTCAGCTCCGGCATCAAGCATTTTTTCAGGGAGCTCACCACCTACTTCATTGGCAAGTCTGGAAAGATCATTCATAAGCTTATTGAGTCCTGAACTTTTAACACCCATCACACTACCTCACATGTCCAGGCATAATGAATCAATTTTGTTTCTTCATCGAATATGATTGTTGGATCATCGACTGCGATGCTATCGCAACCGCTCAGTGTTTCTGTTATCTGATCCGGAATTACCGAATATTCTTGCTTAGTGAAGAAATCAACAGCAATCATAGTGCCGGATTCTGCTATGCTATTATCGCCGGAAAGCCTGATGTTGCCTATTTCGTACCATACAATGTATTCGGATTGCTTCTGTGATTCAAAGTGAAAGACTTCCACTCCTACGGTCAACAGAAGCGTTTTAAATTGACGGATTGTCATAGTTGACCTCCAGTCTGCTAAGAGATAGCTTTGTACTCGGTGGCCGTGTGTCGTCGTCGTGCTGTGCCTGCACTATTTCGTACTGGATGCCGTTGATTATTGCTACATCCTGTGAGGATATATCTCTGTGCATAGGTGTCCGTATAAGCTCTGACAGCTTGACATCTGCCTGCATAGCCTCATAGTTGCGCCGAACACCTATAGTCAAATATTCAAATCTCAAATTGTCGTACTTGATTGTCAGCTGTTCCTCTGGCATATCTCCTACATCAGCAGCGTTACCAACTGCATATATATCAACTATGCCGTCATTGAATTGTAGAAAATCAGATCTGGGTTTCATCTTCAATTTCCTCCGTCTGATATTTCGCTCGAAGCATTATCAGCTCTGCTGAGAAATTCGTTTTGAATTCTTCCAGTGCATTGCTTCTTATATATCGGCAGAGATCGAAAAGCAATTGCTTTTCTTCCGGGTTCAAAGAGTAGTCAAGAGCTTTACCGGCATAAGAGCGGAGAATCGCCTCCGCTCTGTCCAGTATGCCGGTGAGCTTATCATCTGTAGCCTGATCGGTCCATGTTATATCGAGGTAGTTCTTAAGCTCGTCCAGCATCATTTATCTCACTCCTTAAGTTAAGTTGTCTGAGGAGTATTATCGATTTCACCGCTAACATTTGCGTCATAGGAGAAGCGAAGCGGTGTAAGTCCAGAAATATCAAGATAGAGGAAGCTGTTGATGTCCTTCGGTCTGCCGTTACCGTAGAGCTTTGTCTTGTATGTTCTGAGGTCCTCAACAAACTTAAAGTCGTCAGAATATTCAAGCTTGCCGCCCTTGCCTGTGCCAAGTCCCATGAAGTAGTTCTTAGCAATACCAAGAACAGCCTTGCCGGAAGGCACTGCAACAGACTGCACGATATCAGTCGGGAAAGGAAGTACATCGTGCATATACTGTCCGCCCTGAGTGAGGATAGTAGTTGCAGGCATTACCTTTGTGAAGTAGTCGGCAGGATTGCAGATGAAGATAACTCTGCTGATTGCTCTGGGTTCGTTGAGCTTATCCTTAGCAAGATCTGCAAGGAGAGCACCATAGGATGCAGGGTCGAGTGTTGTTACGGATGTTGCAGACTTTCTTGCATAGCCTGTAGACTGGTTGAAGGAGCCTGTGAAGTTTCTTGTCATGCCAACCGGCTGCTTAAGTCCGTTACCGTCAACTATAGCTGTCTCGAGGCCTACTGCAATAGCCTCAGCAAGTACGCTGCGGCAGTACTGGTCAACCCACTGCGGACCGAGGTCAAGCATATCCTGAGTGCAGTACATATATGCTGTGAGCTTGCAGAATGTCATGTCTACAACCTCGATAGCGCCGCTCAGCTTGGTTATAATAGCTGTATTCAGCTCGTCCCATGTTGCAGACTGTGTAGCCTGATTATTCAGTACCCACTTAATGGCTGCGCCGGTGTTGGTGAAGTCGATCAGGTCAAGGAGCGGATGTTCCTTGCGAATATCCTCCATAACACTGTCGATCACAGTAAGCGGAAGAACTGATGTGATATTTGTGATTACGCCTTCCTGCTTTGCACTGGAGATAAGCTCGTTATAGAACTTTGTCTCCTCTGTGGTGAGCTGTCTTACACCACGAGCAGCGAGAATTGTGCGGTCTGTAGCTTCAACTACACCTGTAGCCTGCTCCATAACACGCTCTTCTACGAACTGCTGCCACTCATTCATAGCAGATGTCATAGCATCTGTGTCCTGGCTCTTAACGCTCTCTGAGAGCTTTGTTAGGATGTCCTGCTTCTCCTGCTGGAGAGCATCGAGATTCTTAATACTCATGTCTTTTCACTTTCCTTTCATTACTTGAAAAATTTCATAAAACTGTCGGCTATATCCGGCTTTGCCGGTTCAGGTTCGGCAGTCTTAAGCTCGATCTTATCCGCAGCTGCACACGCTCTCTCGATCATGCTTGCATACTGCTTGATACCTGTGTCCTTTGCAGACTGTAATGCCTGCTTAGCTGCTTCAATGTTGATGTCTTTTTCGGAATATTCATCGGCAAGGCCGTATTCCATGCACTGCTCTGCTGTGAGGTATGTTTCAGCCTCGAGCATTTCTATCAGCTTGTCTTCTGTAAGCTTTTCACCGGCCTTGACAAGATAAGCCTGTCTTGATGCCTCATTGAGCACATCCAGATCATCAGCCGCTTTCCGCAGTTCTTTGCTGTTACCCATGGTGATTGTCCAAGCGTTGTGAATCATCATTACTGCGTTTTTCGGCATTATGATCTTGTCTGCCGCCATTGCTATAACAGAGGCTATTGAGCAAGCAAAGCCGTCTATATATGCTGTAACATTCGCAGGATGCCTTCTGAGCTGGTTGTAGATCCCCACACCTTCCATCACAGAACCACCGAGAGAATTGATATATACGTTGATCTGCTTTGCATTCTCATGCTTGCCAAGCTCCTGCCGGAAGTATTCAGCAGATGTTTCAGATTCGATTTTTTCGCCGGTCCACCAGTCATATCCATCACCCTGCACCGCAGAATAGATGTATAAGTCAAGTGTTTCCGGTTCGTTGGCCTGCTGCTTAATCTCCCAGAATCGTGTCATTCGTTCCCACCACCTTTCGCAGCCATATCAGCTGTCGTGTAATTCTTAGTCATGTAATGCTGCCCTGACCACTCTGCACCAATCGCATGACATCCAGCTTTCTCTCTTGTTTCATCCACGCTGAAGAATCCGCAAGCTATCAGCTTATCTACCTTATCAGCTATATCGAAAATATCGATGTGCTTGATAGCTGAGGTATCGGCTTCTATACTGCATCCGTGAATTATTTCTACCGGAGAAAACTGCTTGCTTGTAAGCTCTTCTGATATCAGGTTCGTGATGACATCAATGCAGTTCGTCAGCATGATGTCATATGCATCTGCTATTCCAGCAACATCACCACGGACAAGAGCCGGAGGTATCTTGAAAGCCTGAGTTGCTCTTGCCATAGCTTCATCAACAAGGTTTTTGATGTCACTTACATCGTTAGTATACTTAGAGCCCTGACTGCTCTGGTTTGTATAGCTGTATCCCTCGAATAGCGGAAGAACGCTATTCACTGAGCTGTCGAAGTAACTTTTGAAGTAGTCCTCCATAAGTTTTTTGAAACGCTCCTCAAACTTAGGGTCACCCTGAGCCTTTGCCGCTATATTGAGTACACCTTTTTCCTTGCCAGCTTTGATATACTTTTCGGATGCACTCTTAATCAAGCTCTGATACATCCCGAAGATGTTGTCGATTATTCCTTGAACATCATTGTTTGAATACCGGAAGTAGTAAACATCATCTATGCCGAAAGCCCGGCTGAACTGATGATCTCCACGCTGCACATTTGAAAAAATAATATCGTTCAGCGTATCGTCTTTCTGATAGCTGTCTGCTATAATTTTTTCTGAGCCGTATGGAATCACCAAGCATTCACGATTATACAGGAGCTTACACACTACCTCCTGCCAGAACTGCGTTGCATTCTGTTTCTTGTTCGGACGGTAGTTCAGATTCACCCACTCATGCCGCCTTATTTCTTCGCCCTGGTCATATGTCTTAAACTCACACTTAGACACAAGTCCGGCTATCATTTCGATTGTTGTGAAGAGTGCGAACGCCTCTATTGCTATGCCGGTCTTAGCATCCGCATAGTATGTATCAACATTGATCGTGCCGCTTACATTCCGGCGGAAAAGTCCACCAAGCCAATCTGTAATTCTTATCTTTACCACCCTCTTTCTTAGTATGAGAAAACGCCCACATCAAGCACATCAACACTGATAGTACTCTGATAACTGTCAAGAATATCAGATACGCACTCAGCTGCTACAAATGCCTTAAATGTATCTGTTTTCCTTGACTTCGGCTCTATCTTTCCGTAGGTTACATTACCCTTTGTACTTGTTTCCGTCTTGGAGTTGTTGCACATCCACCGCATTACCGGAGAATCTCCCCAGGCAAACCGCTTGTTAACGAATCCGCTTGTTATAAGCGGCACTCGCCGCATTTCGTCACTTGGCCTGATTCGGTATACGTTTCCGTAGTCCTTATCCGCTGAGAAGTTGATTTCCAGCAATGAATTTTTAAGCAGCTGGTATCGGTAGTCATCTATTCCGACCATAAGAAGTTGCGAGTTTCTTTTCCTTGCCTCGTTCTCAATCCACAAGCACGGAAGCTCCGGCGGTATCTCCGCAGCATCAACGAATGTGACGTGCCCCTGTGCTTCCCATTGCCTTAGAGGTGGCTTGATACGCTTCAAGTCTGCCGACTGACTGCATATCCATGTATGTGATACCCAGTAGTCTTTTCCGTTTACTCGCCAGAGCAAGCCTGCCCCGAGAAAGTCGTTTGTTTTCATGTAGTCTATGCCGGCTACACATGGCCGTCCGAATATCTCAGATTCTTCAATAGGCTGATTTGTAGCGAGTATATTTTCCCATGATGTTACTTCGTTCTCTTGGATCTTCGGCGGCCGGTTCATACGCTTTGTCATGAATGATACGTTCGCCGCAGGATTCAAGCTGTAGTCGTAGTATTCCAGCTTCATTTCCTGCATCAGATCAGGAAGATATGGCAGTGACGGATTCGCTTTTGTCCAGTTCAGCTTGTCGTGTACTTCATCTTCGCTGTCAAGCCTGCATATGAAAGGGAGCTGGCCGTTGTCAGGTATTTCGCCCTCTAAAATTCCGAGAGCTTTATCTTTCATGTCATCGAGAGGGCCACCACGAACGCTGCCGTCTGTAGTGATGTATGTTCTTCTCGGATATTTTTTCTTGCCTGTACCGGTAGTCGCTACATCTATCAGCTGATAGTTCTCGTAAGCGTGGATCTCATCAAAGTCAACCTTACCCGGTCTACCTCCGTCCTTAGTCTTAGCATTTGCTGTGCGAAAACGGAACTTAGAATCAGTGTCCGTGCAAGTGATAAGCTCTTTTGTCCATGTGAAGTGCTTACGCATCACACCCTCATTTGCTTCAAGCACACTGTACACGTCATCCCATGAAGTTCTCGCTTGATCTTCGGCTGTTGCGAATATGTCTATATCATACTTAGGCACACCGTTAGTTTTCGTCAATAAGCAGAAATCTTCATATCCAAGATATCCGTTCTTTCCTGCTCCTCGTCCGACATAGATAAAGAGCAGCGGCCAGCGCAGCCTTTCGTCCTCGGTATAGACACAATTATGAAGAGCAAAGCAGAATTTTTCCCACTCGAAAAGATTGAATGAAAAATACTTTTGATAGCTCAGATATTTATCAAGCTGCTTATTGTCTATTTTTAAATTCTCAGATGCAAACGCCTTTTCCACAAAATCGCACAGGAGATATTGCTCTTTGCAGCATCTGATCTTTCCGGAGCGCACAAGCTTGATGTAATCATCAATCGCCTTACAGTTCGTCATCGTCAGATGTCACACGAACAGTGTCAGTGTCTAAGTTTAGCTGCTTAAGAATTGCAAGCATCGCTTTCTGATTGTCTCGCAGTTCCTTGATAGACGGATTCGGCTTAGTCACTTCTCTTCCTGTGCAGTTCGTTTCCTTTATCAGCACTCCACGTTCCTTAATGTCCTTCCTCAATGCGCTGCACATCTCGTTCATTGCGGTGTAGTCATCGATAAGAGCGATAAAGGCATCAATGTTAGCGTTTTTCGCTCTTAATTGATCGATTAAGGACTTTTTTACACTTTTTCTTGCCATTTTTTCACTCCTTTCAAAAAAATACACTTATTGATTAAAAAACGTGCATAAAATTCATTTTTTGTGCGAAATTTCTCAATTGTCGAC
>Ga0326513_10000347_pt1 | contig 38368 bp, 51 predicted proteins | sample 2_2465_0518_D_FD_203654 | JGI IMG/M metagenome (GOLD analysis project Ga0326513, IMG submission 203654) | Bovine rumen microbial communities from UC Davis, California, United States - 2_2465_0518 | ecosystem: Host-associated > Mammals > Digestive system > Stomach > Rumen | place: USA... | reverse complement strand
CTGTCCACACTATTCTTTCCATAGTTTTATTCTCCCTTCATTCTATATTTAACTATTTCTTGTTTAGCGTTTTTTTCTTTCGCTTTATTTTTATTGGTTCTATTACCTAAACACCATTCACATTGCCATTGATGTCTTCTACCACCATGGTTTCTACAATGTTTATCTACCGCTTTAGCAAAAGACTGTCCTTTTGTCCCGTATTCGGTACGGTGTTCTTTTCCACTTTTAATTGCCTTGCTAAGAGACATAGGCTTCACCTCCTATTATGAGGCTGTTACTTCGTGTTTTCTATACTTCTTACCAGAACCTTTTGGGTGAGCTTTAGCATATTCTGCTGCAGCCTCCTTAAGTTCTTTTCCTCTAGCTGTTAGATATTTAGATGCCATAGGATTGCTTTTTAGCTTCTTATTAGTCTTTCCCTTTTTATCTAAATTGATTTGTGTAATAGAGAATTGTGCTTCTCCATTTTTACTCGCTTTTCTCTTTGCCATCTTCAGCATCCTCCTTATCATATTTGATGATTTCCTTATCCCCTAGTTTAAAACTAATGTGGACCTCATCTGAAGTCTTGATATCTATTAGCACGATTACAGCAATGATTACTGCTACTACGCCTATAAACTCTAACATTATATCATTTCTCCTTTTCTAATAATATTATATTATAATACGCTACCCATTGTCAACTAAAATTTTGAATTTGGATAGGCAATTTTATATTCTCGCTCTTCGTTATTATTAAAGAAGTGCAATGTATCTACGCATGCTAGTGATAAACTATCATACATCATGTCTCCATCATTCATGGAACTACAAATTACTTCTCCTATATGCATATTATCAGGAACATCAGCATAATATTTCTCTATACGGTCTTCCTGTACACCTTCATCTAAGAAACAATGTTGTATAATATATTCTCGTAAAAAATAATATCTATCTCTAGCTGCTTTAAAATTAGTGCCTATGTATTTAATTTGAGCCCTATAACCGTCATACTCTGTTGTATAATATATAATATAATAAGGTCTCTTACTCATAATATTCACCAACTTTCTATTAAAATCAAAATGGTGGTCGGAGGTGGGATTGGACCACCGACACCGGGATTTTCAGTCCCGTGCTCTACCAACTGAGCTATCCGACCAAATGGCGGTCTGTATGGGAATTGAACCCATGGTCTTCTGCGTGACAGGCAGACGTCGTAACCCCTGGACTAACAGACCAAATGGTGCTCATTCTAGGACTTGAACCTAGGACCTCTCGCGTATCAGACGAGCTATCTAACCAACTGATATAAATGAGCAAAATGGTGGAGGTACTAGGACTCGAACCTAGGACCCCCTGCTATTTTCTATTAAGGTCTGGATGGTGTTCTTCTCTATGACAATTAGCACAAAGAATAACACACTTTTTAACTTCATTATCTATCTTATTTTTTATAGGTAGTGAAAATGATTTGCTTGCCAATTTAGCAATCACCGTATCTTTATCACCATTAGGGTGATGGAACTCAAGAGCTGCCGGATTTTTATCATAACCACATTTACTACATTTGGTTTTTAATGACCTAACATACTCTTGTGATTTTTCATAATTTTCTCTTGCTCTCTGTGCTTCACAAGACTTGCAATACACTCTCGTGCTTTTTCCATTTTTAGCAAAATCTTGTATAGGTTTTTCTAACCCACATCTTTTACATACCTTATTCATTTTCTAACCACCTCTATATTTTAATGGTAGAGGATGAGGGACTCGGACCCCCGACCTTCTGCTTGTAAGGCAGACGCACTAACCTACTGTGCTAATCCTCTATCTATAAAGATAGTAGTTTTTTTCTAACCAAACTTTAATTTCAAATAGCAATCGCTCTAACCAACTGAGCTAAGCGAGGATATATAGATACGGCAATTCAAATAGTAATCTTGTATCTTAGGTCAAGTAGAGTTTCTCCGTGAATTACAGTCCGTTACCAGAGCTGCGCTTTCGCTTCAAAATTACGACATGGGGTTACCCCTCATATGACTTGATTACCACTTAGTATACACTTTATTCTATTTGAATATACGCTCCGGACTTTTTCAGTGACTAGCTAAGCCGAGTTTCCTCACCGGAATGACGTGCCGCAGATTTTACAAAATGGCAGGCACTGTAAGACTCGAACTCACATCAGCGGTTTTGGAGACCGTTATTCTACCTTTGAACTAAGCACCTATGGTCGGAGAGACCCGATTTGAACAGGCGTACTATTGTTCTTTACTATGTTCTTCTCTATGACAGTTAGCACATAAAAGAATACATTTATCTACTTCTGCCATATATCTATCTAAACTAATATGAAGTAAACTTGCTGGGTCTTTATCTTTGTCAGTACCTGGATGATGCCATTCTAATGCTTTAGCACATTTATTATACCCACATTTATCACAGCCTCTTTCCAATTTTAACTTATTAGAATAATTAACAAGTAAATCGTATCTCTGTTTATTTCTAATAGCCCTATTAGAATTAGAAGGCATACAATCGTAGCAGAATATTCTATTACTGCCGCCACTGCCTTGTTGCTGTAATTCAAATTCCTTATTACAATTTTTACATATCATATTACTTCACCTCATAATGGTCGGGTAAGGAGGATTTGAACCCCCGAAGTCTCTTGGTCCCAAACCAAGCGCCCTAAACCAAACTAGGCCATTACCCGATACTATATAGTAAAGAAATATTTTGGGAACTCTAATTTTAAGTCCCAAACCAAGTGCACTACCAAATTGTGCTACTCTCCGTTAATTGGCTGTCGGAGTTGGACTCGAACCAACGAACTGCATGAGTCAAAGTCATGTGTGTTACCAGCTTCACCATCCGACAATAAAAATGGAGCGGATAAGGGGAATCGAACCCCTATTATCAGCTTGGAAGGCTGAAGTCCTACCATTAAACGACATCCGCATGGTGCCGGGAACAGGAATCGAACCCGTAACCTACTGATTACAAGTCAGTTGCTCTACCAATTGAGCTATCCCGGCATTATTTAGCGGCAGTCCTATACTTTCAAGGACGAGTACTCGCATTTTCAAGAGGACCGCTATCTCCTACTTGAATTTTTTTATAGCGAAAGTTAATACTGCTAATAACAGATTTCATGCCTTTCTCATACTCCGCTAAGGCGAGCATCATATAGGACGCATCCCATACTATCTCGGTCCTCCCAGACGCGTTCTGGTTAAGAGGACTGCTGAGCTTTCACGGTCATCCGTAGACTCCGAGGGCTTACAGTTATAGTATTTTTCTTAATTGATAAATCTATTATAATATGATTTTATGGGTAATTTCAAGTTATTTTATATCAATTACGCCAAATTTTATGTAATCACTAATAGAATACTCGTTTAAAACTCTTCCTTGATATTTTTTCTTTTCACTTGTTACAAGAGCTGCATCTCTAAGACGAAGCATATGCCAAGTAATTTCATTTATAGAAAAGTTTTTAAGAGTATCATTCTCTGTTTCTTCAAGAAGTTGTGGACCAAAAGCATGCCCGTGAAATTCATCTTGAAGAGCTGCAAGTATTACTTTTTGTTTATAAGATAATTTTACACTTGGTAATTCAAATGGTTCTAATCTTTTCATAATACTCACACTTCTTTCTTTTATAATATAATTATAATATAAAAAGGTGGATATTTTCAAGTATTTAATCTATTATTTTATAATCTTTTAGTAAGTATTCCTTAAACTTATCAAGGACATCCTTATAAAACTCTTCTCCCAAACATTCAGTATCTATTTCAAACCCTTTATCAGTTTTATAGATAGTTAATATACCGAAACCGATATGAGCTACCCAACTAATTACGATACAGTTATCTCTAAACTCTACATCAGTTATTTCAATAAATCTTTTTCTTTCTTCCATAAAATCACCTTAATCTCTTATTGGTACGGGGTGAGGGATTTGAACCCCCACTTCATCGGATATAAGCCGATTGCGTTAACCAGTTACACCAACCCCGTAGAATTTTAAATAATTATTGCCCTAACCGTTAGACGACAGGCGTATTACTTTTTACCAATCTTTTACCAGGTTCTTTTTGTTTAAACCCAAAGGTTCCTAATATACTATCAAAATCTGCACCACTATAAGGAACATATAATCTACAAGTTAATTCATAGGCTATGATATTAACCATATCTTGTTCTCCCATAATTTCTGCTTGTTTTAGTATACTCATAAGTTGAACTGTTGGAGTTGTTCTTAATTCTTCAATAGTCATATTTATCCCCTTTCTTATAAAATATAAAATGGTGTCCTGTCAGGGATTCGAACCCCGAACCGATGCCTTAGAAGGGCATTGCTCTATCCAATTGAGCTAACAGGACATATTAGTACCAGCCAGTCCTTTGAGAATGAGCCCACGCCTGTGATGGTGTTCCGTATCTACCTTTTATATATTTTAACCCCCATCTAATTTGAGTATGACCATTAGTATAATAATCACTACCTTCACTTGCCATTTTTTTGGCAGGTAATGATTGAGGAATACCATGTGCCCCAGACGATTTGTTATGGGCATGTGGATTCCAACCTGATTCTCTATTCCATAATTTGACTAGACAATCAAAATCATACTCTGACCAGCCATATGTATTTATAACTAAGTCATGTGCATATGCTTGTAACTCTGCCACGCTATAATTAGTAGACCTCGAAGAGGAGCTGTGTTGTGCAGCTCTAGCTTTTGCTTTCGCTGCCTGAGCTTTTTCATATGCAGTTTTTTTGGTTGATATTATTTTGTCAATATCTTCTGGCTTGCTCTCGTTATTAACCAAATTTCTAATAGTTTTTATTTGATAAGAAGTCTTATCATACTTCTTCAACTTGGCTAAGAAGTTGTCAGCTTCTCGCTTAGTTCTAAATAGATAGCTTGTATTATCCACTGTAACAGAATAATAGTCTGCATAATAATCATAATAACTTATTATTATATCTTCCAAAGTGTCCCCCACTTCAAAAGATTTTTGCGTATGAGGTCTATTATTTTCCCTCTCAAGTTTTATGAAGGGATTTAACTCTGCGGTTACATTTTCATAACCTTGTGAGCTTAGCTCCCATACATGATTATCAATAATATTAGCTTCTATCTTCTCCCACTTTTGTTGAGAGTTAGTTTCTTTACCACTAATTGCGTTAATAGCAACAAATAATAAAACTATAAAAAATATTACCGTAATAATAGAAACTATAATTTTCTTATTTAATCCCCTTAATCTATCCCATAAACGGGACAGGGGTTCCATAATTTTATTCTTCATAATTCCTCACCTTATTATTGGTTCGCCCTCTACAGGGTGACAGGACATAATAAAATGGTGAGCAGCGAAGGATTCGAACCTTCTCAGTCCGAAGACAACGGGTTTACGGCCCGCCCCGACTCTCCAACTTCGGCGCCTGCCCATAAACTAATATTTAGCATTAGGGAATTCTTCTTTATATTTGTCTTCAAACCAATCAGAAGTAAACCTATTAGTATTGAAACAGCGAAGTTCTATATAATAGTATAGATTTTCGTCATCTATTCTAGTATAGCAATAATGACCTGGAGTCATTTCTGCTGGAATATCACTATTATATATTTCAATTCTATCTTCTTCCACTCCCTCATCTATGAAATCTCTTTGATGAAGGTAGTCGCATATCTTATTATATCTGTGAAGAGCTGCTTTATAATTAGTACCTACATAATCTATATAGTTTTCATTTTCACCTTCCCAGTATTTATTACGACTTATAATATAATAAGGTCTTTTTCCCATGCTTTCACCAACTTTCTAAAATGGTGCCCAAGGAGAGACTCGAACTCTCACCCGTATTAGACTAGTTCCTAAGACTAGCGTGTCTACCAATTCCACCACTCGGGCATAAATAAAATTAGAGCCGGGAGGGAATCGAACCCTCTACCCTCCTAACGAACCACGTTAGTGTTCTATCCAATTTTGAACTATCCGACTTATATATAATATGGTCTCCCTACAAGGACTCGAACCTTGAATATCGGTTCCGTAGACCGATGGTTTATCCAATTAGCCTATAAGGAGAAATATGAAGGGGGAATATAGCCTCCCCGGTTGGCTAGTCTCCTATTCCAAATAGAACATTTGATTTATCCCCTAACATTGTAGTAGGATACTTACCGTCCCATTTATTTATAAGTGCTTCTTTTATTTCTAACTCTTTTAACTTTAATGTTTTATCAGTTATTTCTTGGTTTTGTAATTTCATAACTTCTGCTTCTGCTTTAGCGTTTTCAACTTTCTTTTCATTTTCAACTCTTGCTTTTTCTAACTCATATTGAGCCTTTTGAGCATTTTGTTGAGCAACTTGTTTTTGTTCTATTGCTTGATTATAAGCATCACTAAATGCTAAATCAGTGATAGATAAGTCTACAATAGTAAATCCTCTATCTTGTAATTTATTAGTTAAAGTTTCATACATTAGAGCTGATACTTCTTGTCTTTTAGTGATAAGTTCTTCAGCAGTATATTTTGCAGTTACCGACTTGATACTTTCTAGTATTGCTGGATTAACTACAACTGCCTCGTAATCAACTCCTACAGTTTGGTATAATCTATTTGCATAATCTTTATTGACACTATAATTAACAGCAACTTTTAAATTTACATCTTGTAAGTCTTTAGAAGCTGCACCATTATCAATCTCAACTTTTTTAGTTCTGCAATCCATTAACACAATTTTTTCAATATAAGGAATTTTGAAGTTAATACCTTCATTTAACATATCTCCTTGAACTTTTCCAAATTGTGTTTTAACTCCTACATATCCTGTAGGTACACTTTTAAAACTAGCAAATAAAGTTATAATTACAAATAAAATAATAACACCTATAATAGAACATTTGACAACTAATTTAGTATCAATTTCGTCGTACATATTTTGTTCCTCTCTATTTAAAATGTTAAAATAATATTCTCTGGCGCCGTGCATAGGATTCGAACCTACAAGTCAGTTACCCGACCAACGGTTTTCAAGACCGCTTCCTCAGCCACCCGGACACACGGCAATATGGGGTGAAATAAGAGAATTGAACTCCTACATCGAGTGCCACAAACTCGCGTACTAACCATTATACTAATTTCACCATATGGCGCTCACTAGAGGATTCGAACCTCTGCGTCGATTACTCGGCCTAGCTGTTTAGTAGACAGCCCTCTTCACCAGCTTGAGTAAGTGAGCAAAAATTAACAGCGGGATATTACGGTTCTCCCGCTGGGTATTTCTTGTATTTCCTACAGAAAGTTTCTGGGGTTTATCTATATAGTAGCGATTTAACTTCCTCATTAAAATTAAATCTTATATAGAAAAACCTTACTTACAACCTCGGCTATGTCCACCGTAGACTAAATCCTTCCTGTACAGCGGAAGCCTATTAACCCCTGGTCAGTGTTTTTTGTGAGAGAACTGACACAAACTCTTTTGGACTTACACAGCGATACTGATGCCAAGATGTTTCATACTATTCAGCGTCTGCTTTAGCAGTGAAACGAGTTTTCATTTTACCATCAAATTCTGCTTTTGTTTTAGTAGCTAAACCTTTAGTTGCTAATGAACTTAAAGTTGCTCTTACTGATTGAATAGTTAAACCTTCAGTTTTAGTGATAACTTCTTCAGCAAATGCACCTTCAGCAAAATTATCTTTTAAGATGTTTAAAATGTTTTCTTGTTTTTCAGTTAATTTCATTATCTTCACCCTAAAAATAATTTTTATTATTTTTCCTTTCTATATAAATATTTTATCATTTTTTGAGAGCATAATTCAAGTCTTTAAATTATTTTTTTGCTTCTGCTCTTCTATAAAGCCATCTGCCGCCTGATATAACTCAGTCATACATACCGCAAATGGTGTGGAAAGGTTATTTCGCAAATGACTTTATAGAAAAGTAGAAACTTTTCTATCTTATTTATTGTTTATTATATTCCATAAATCTTCAGGAGTTGCTAAAGGTATTGGTGTACCATCTGCTTCAGTAACACTTCCTTCCGTATATCCTTCTCCGAAATTTAATTCCCAGCAATAATAACTTATCCAATCGTTCTCATCGTTTGTTAATGTTTTTAAAAGACCTGTAATGTAGTTAATAGATTTGCCGTGGATAAACCCACCACCAAATTCTTTATCTATTTTAACCATTAAAGAATTAAACTCGTTTTCTTCTATACTTAATTCCTTAATAAAGTTTATTGCATCTATAAATAATTCTTTATTCATTTTTCTCACCTCTCAATAATAGTTGTAAATATTTGTAATGCTCTAAGTCAGTTTTTAAATCTTCTATAAATCTTTTGATAGTTTGTTCTTTATCTTCGTTATTATAACTATCTATTATTCCTTTGGTATCACTAATCAGCTCGTCCAAATACCCTAATGCCCTAACAATTCTATTATGATATTCATAATTTTTAGGTAATACTTGCTCTGTAAGTTTTAATATAATACCACTTTGCCTTGTAATACAATTTACTAATGCTTCTTTATCATAAGTTTTTAATTTCTCCAAGTTTCTTTTTCTTTTTTCTTCGGTATACTCGTTAATTGCTTCCATTATATTTACCTCTTCTTTTTTTATTTATATTGTTATTATATATTATTATGGATACTAAAATCAACTATTTATTTATCTTTATTTATCAGTACAACTAATAATATAATTATTATTAAAAAATAAAAGTCCATAATATATCTCCTTTCAAATATATTATATAATATTATTACTTATATTGTCAAGTAAAATATTTATAAAAATTATTATATATATAATGATTAAAAATAAATAATATATTATATTTGCAAATGTAAAGTATTTTTATATATAAATTATACTTATACATATTCTATTCTACTAATATACTGTATATATAATATTTATATATATAATATATATTACATATAGGTAAGAAGAAAAATTAATGAAGAAAAGAAAGAAGTTAGAAAGAAAAGCACCTTTATAAAAAGAAGAAAACCGCCTAGGGCCTGCAATAAAAAATTAAACTTAACAGAAGGTCTTAATTCATTATATAATTTATATGTAATATTCAAAAAGAGAGGTTTATATTATGAAAGAGTTTTTTAAGAAGATATTTAAACGCAAGAGAAAATGTCCAAATAAAAACTGTAATTATAATACAGGGAAAGGTAAATGTACTCTTCAAATTTGCCATTATAAAAACAGAGGCAGATAAAAAATTATTTTTGAGTTGCTTTTTGGAAAATTATTTGATATAATTTATTTGTCAATTTAAAAATAATATGTAATTTGGGAAGGATGCCAGCGCTTGGCAGGAATAAGTCATAGACTATATATGAAATCCACCCAATGATATTATATATGCGGAATGCAGGGACTGAAAAGGCATTGCGTCCTTGAAACTTGTTGAAAACATATATGACTTAGATTTGGGTGTTACTTAAGTGATGTCTAGTAATAACTGACTTAAGGCTTTTATTATCAAACTTATTTCACCGTCAAATAAGGACAGACTTCAGAGACCCGGGATGGGTTGGGTCAGTAGGCGGGAGAGTCGAAGCGGACTTGGGGTAATCTAGATACCCGGAGACGTAGGCATATGTCTGATGAAGATATAGATACAATTCTATACTCGCAGTTACCTTAAAACATATGCCTCTCATTTTTATGTTTAAATGCGATTTAAGACACTTTTATTTATTAACGATAAATTGGTCTAGAAATATAGTTTCGTGCGTTAGAATGGCTAAAAATGGGTTCTAAGGGCATGTTAAGGAGGAAATGCTATGAATGTTAAAAGTTTTTTATCTTATATTGAAGAAATTAACGAGCTAAAGAAACTTCCAAATACTTTTTGGAATAGAAGAAAGTTAAGAAAAGCTCTAAAAAGATTAGACAAACAAATCAGATTAGTTGCTCAAATAGAAGCAGATAAAATGTTTAATCAAGTATATGACTTTTATAACAACCTTATAGACAAAAATTTAGATTAAAATACTTGAAAATATGTACGAAAATTTTATATAATTATTATAGAAATCAAGAAAAAATATATAAATGGAAAGGTCGTGTACTTATGAATAAGAAATATTATGCTGATATTACATTAGATTTTGATGAGATGAAATATGGAATTAGCTGTGAACTTGGTTCAAAGAAACAAGAACTTGTTGATTTAATCAAGGAATTCGCTAAAGAAAAAAGATTAGAATGTAATACTAAAACAAAAAAGTTTTTAAAAGAAGGAAAAGAAGTTGGTAGCTTCGCTATCTATTCTAAAACTTTCTAGAAAGGAGAGTGCCCCGTATGAAAGATGATTTATCTATGAAAGCAAAAATAGTTTATGCGGCACTTGATTCCTTAGGTGCAAAAAGTGAAGAAACAAAAGTTACTTCATATGCAGTTCAAGATTATATAGAAGAAAATGAAGAATTACAAGAGCATGAACTATTAAAGGATATTCCTGAAGAAGATTTCGTTGATATTATAATGGAATTAAGTTTAAAGAGTATTAATACTTTAATAGCATCAATGTGTCGCCAAGGAATTGTGTCAAAAACTGAGCCTACTTCAATGAAGATAAACGGTCAAAGACATAATTTAAGAGGCTATTTTATAAAATAAAACTTGAAATAAGGTTATAAAATATATTATAATTTTATTGTAAATTAAAAAAGACGATATATTTGAGGAAATGCTTGTATACCGTTTTACAAATGACAATATCATTATAAATAATAAGTTATTGATTAGCGAAGGCCATTGCGGCGGCGTGAAAGATAATGTAAAATTGTAATGGTCAAAACATTTTGGTTTTTAGGATATTTCTGCCCAAGGTCTAATCAGCCTTGCGTTAGAGTTAGCGAATTGACCATAGAAGAATAAATAATATCAAACGGCGAAGATAGTCGGCTGTGATATGGCTTAAGTCCATCTTACAATAAAATAAAGTTTATTTAACTAGAACAATTCAACAGGTGAAAGAAACATCTATAAAAAATATCAAGCATTTAGAAGTGTGTTTCTCATACTGTGGCCTGACAGAGTAGGGGAGCATTCGACAAACATGAGATTATTGCCCGGTTCTTTGCTTGGGGTAAAGTTCCATCGACGATGGAGCCAATAAGCTTTGTGTGTCTAGTAGTTTAAAAGGAAAAACATTAAGATAGTGGTTCGAATCCACTCTGTTCTAAATGTCTAAAAATTATTTAAAGAGAAATTAGGCAGGTTATGCCTGCCTTTTATCATAGCAATTTAGCTCAGCTGGCTAGAGCAACGGATTCATACCCCGTAGGTCACTGGTTCAAATCCAGTAATTGCTACCAAATTTTGCTATATACACAGAAGTGTGTGATATAAGGATACAGCTGGGGCCAAACTACCAGTGATGCCCTGATGCAGGCTAAATCGAATGCATCGGCCTATTATGGGGATGTTTAGGTTTCGACAGGAATCGATGAACTCTCATGAAACAAGTCGTAGGTATGCGTTAAATCCAAACTTAAAATTAAATGGAAACATTTTTTCTAAAATCGCTAACAGAGTAAAATCTGTTTTTACTGCAAATGCAGTTGCTTTAGCCTAGTCTAGAGCGTAAGCGACTTTCATATGAGTAGTCAGGAAGTGAGCAGACAAAAGTATGATTGTATTAACTCGACAAAGCTCACCAATATAATAACTTCCTGATTCGGTTATTATACTGATTTACTTTAATGTTTCAGGCTACCCCCAAGATTTGTTATTGTGGTAGGGCAAGTAGATAGAACGAAAATAACTAAACTTGTAAGAAAGTAATGACTAGTAGATTGATTTTTGGACACGAGTTCGATTAACAATAGTCGACCTAATAAGTAATTATTAGTGAAAAAGTAAACTCAAGACAGTGAAAGCTAAGTCGTAAGATATGCCAACGCTGCGCTAAACCTATTAGAAATAATAGGGTAACGCCCAGAGACTCAGAGAATACCTAATGATTTAATCTACGGTATCACTCGGATGGAAGAAACGATATTCAAAATCTTTTTTGTTTGATTTCATCTCATCAGTATATTTACCATTTCTTGGTGTTAATTTGTTATATTCATTAACTATAAGATTTGCTCTATATACTTTTGATGGTTCAAGCATATAAGGAAGTATGTTTGGTAATAAGTTTAGTACCTTATTTCCAACAAGGGTCCAATGCCAACTTTGTTTATGATTGACTTTATAAACTTTGTTGGATACAATGGTACCTCCGAAATGAGATTTTAAATATTCTAAAAATGAATAAGTGGTGCTTGTTACTGATAAAGTTGGATAACGGAATTCGTTTTGACTATGTATTTTAGTTAAGGTAATAGTTCCTTCTCCATCAATTATACCAGCTGTATAAGCATACATTATTTGATTTTCCATAAATGTTTACCTCCTATATTTGGAATAGGGTTATATATCCCTCTATTCTAATAGTATATAGGATGAAGGAATAGTCCAAACTTTTATGAAAATAGAAGATTATTTGTCTCGTCATCTCCACCATTTTATGTCCTGAGCATTTTTAGAGTTGAATGGGGGCAGAACCCATAAGGGACACCTTTAAGGTCTAGGTACAGATAAACTACGCTGTTCTGTTTAAATGGAAAGCTTTTAATCTGATTTTATCAGGCTGGGATTACGATAAAACAAAGCCTAGGCCTTAACCAAATTATTTCCCAGCAAAAAAGAGAAGGTGATTATTATGAAAAAGACATATAAGTTTTTTGTTATTAGTGATGTCCATGGTGAATATGATGCCATGATGGAGGCTTTACAAGAAGCTGGATATGATGCTAATAATAGCTCGCATTTTTTTGTCTCTCTAGGAGATATGTTCGATAGAGGCCCTAGAAGTAGAGATATTTATAATTATTTTAAACGCCTTCCGAAAGATAGAAGCATGTTTGTAAAAGGCAACCATGATTTATTCCTTCAAGAATATCTTGAAAAAGGAATGGATGGTGAGTTTGTTTTATTTAATATATTACATAACGGTCTAGGAGCTACAATAAATAGTTTCGGCTGTATGGATTTTGGTAGAAATCCATCTAGTGTAGGTATACTAGAGGATGCCAGAGAGTATATAAATGGGGAATATCCTGCTCTTAAAAAGTTTATAGAAAATGAACCTTTATGGTTTGAAACAGACCATACAATAATGGTTCATGCAGGACTAAACCCTATTCTGCCTGATTGGAAATTAACAGATGAGCATTATGCTCTATGGGACATACAAGACGCCCATAAGCCAGTACTTTCTACTAATAAAATGATTATATTTGGTCATTATCATACAGACCAAGTAGCAAGGCAAGCTGAAGAAAATCAAAATGTTAATTTCGCAGCAAGTGGAATAAAACCTGTCATAAGAATTGGAAAATCACCAGTTAGTAAAAACCATTTAAGTTTTTATGGCTATGGTAATACTGATGAGTTTGCTCCAATCCTTCTTAATAATGCAGGTAAGATTGCTATAGATGGTTGTACTAATTTAACTAAGAAAGTAAATGTATTAGTATTTGAAGATAGTATAACAACTGAAGACGAAGATAATAATGAAGGTATACCTGTTACTCAAGGACCTGACCCAGACGCTATAGGCTGGACAGTGCATGCGTACCCTGATTATTATACAACAACTGCAGGAACTACTGTTACTATTGATGCAAATGGTAACTTTATACAAACTCGTATTTAAGGGCAAATAGGAAAGACCGCTTCCTATACCGGCAGAAATGCTTAACTGTAGGTGCAAGCCGATGTGTTGTATCCTGGAACTGGCGGCCCAGGGCCCTTTAAAACTTTTAGGAGGCTATTATGAAAAAGCAAGTTATTAGTAAGGATGAAATAGGATTAAATATTGTTATTTTATCTAACGAAGCTTATGGTTTTTCAGTAAAAGGAATCTCTAGATGCCATGCCGATGATACTTATGACAAAGACCTAGGAATTAGAATTGCTAATACTAGAGCCTGGATTAAGTATTATGATAAACTTAGCAAATTCTTAGAAAGTTCTATTAACGATGTTACAGAACTTAAAGAATTATTAGATAGTTTTATCACAGCTGATTTAGCTGAGAAGGCTCATGCTGATTCAAAATTAGAAGAACTAAAAGCAGAATACGCTGAAATTGTTGACACAATCTAGTATTATTTGATATAATATTTAGAGAAAAGAGTGATAATTATGGCTAAAGAAGAAAAGAAAAGAGATGCTAAAAAAATCATTAAATGGATAAGTTGGAAAGAAGCCGAGGGAGACAATAAACTTCACGAAGCTAAAGAACTTGTTCCATATTGGTTTATATTGGTAGATTATTTTAAAGATAATGATTATATTATTTATGGTAGTACTCATCAAAGTGATGACTTTAGGGGAGTACCTGTATTTGACGATAATTGCTATTTAGCTGTCTCTATGAGAACATGGGGAAATATAATGGCAAGCTGTGTCAATGAAAGAGAACATACAAATAAGTATGATTATTTAGACTTCTATATGCCATACCCAGGCTGTAGACCTGAGAAATGGAATTAGCCAATCACTCACCCTGGGCCGGTAGCCAAGTTGGTTAAGGCAATGGACTGCAACTCCATGACCGTGGGTTCAAATCCCTCTCGGCCCTCCATTTGTAAAATATTTTAACAAAGACTTGATTTTTGGTGAAATATTTGATATAATTTATTTATGAAAATTAAATAAAGTAATTTGTTCTTTGAAAAATGGGAATATTTGTTACTCGAATAAGGATAGGTTTCGTCCTAAGAGTAGACTCTTACACGAGGCCAAAAGCTTCGTCACAAGTTCAGAAGAGCGAGGGAGAGTTGTTGTCGAGTTAACAAGCGTAAAGTATCACTGATTCTGAGGGAGAATGTTATGTGCGAGTTGGCGTCGCAAACAGGCTAAGGCAATTCCCTGTGCGGTTGTAATAAGGAAGCAGTGAGTAGCAGGCATAAATCCGTAAAGGTACATTAAAAAGAAGAACCTTGTATGTTGAGGGTAAACAATCCCTCCTATGCATTATGACAAAGCTCCGGCCAGAGCAGAGTCGCATAGTAGCTTTATACTTATTCATTATGTTATTGATATACGCTGGAAGATGTGTATCCAACTTAAGTTGTAATCTAATAACGGTGAACGCTGTAGGATGCTGTGGCCATAACCTATGAAAAAAGGTCAGCAGGTCGTTGGACCGAAGTGGGCAGGCGAAAGCATAATGAGCATAAGGAAAGTTGATAAGCGAACTGGTCCGTGTCTTAGCATTACCAATGCCAGGAGTGCGAAAGAAAGTGAAGGATAACGGTTGAAACGTGTTAAAGCGTGTATAACAGTCGTGCTTATGGGCATACAAGAAAGCCGTTTATTATGAACAATAGATTTGTTTACGAAATCATGGGCAAATAGTGATTTTGACTAATACTCCAGTTCATGCCGAGCTTATAGGGTATCGACCCCTATCTTGTGACTGAATGCGTGGTTAGCTTGAAAAAGACTTGGGGGTATGCAAGAATCCTTCCAAATATTCTCATTTTTCAGGGAACAAAATTAACAAATTAGTTCTCATGAGCATCTTTTTTATATTATAATACTATTGTAATATGAAAAAGAAAAGTTCTTTTTTATATTTATATAAATATAGAATGGAAGGAGAGAAAAATATTATGTCAGATGAAAGACTAAGAGATGCTTTCTGTATCGTTAATATGGACGAAGGATATGTACCTGTGTTCAAAGATGAAGTTATTTCTTTTGAAGACGAAAATTTAGCAGTTATTGCTAGAGAGGGTAAAAAGACATATGTTGGTGAATTATCTAATGACTTATGTGATGTAGATACTATAGCCGTATATCTTGAAACTTTAAGAAGAGGTAATATCGCTCCACATTCTACTGACACTTATGTAATGCTTAATCCTTATCAAGTAAAAGATTTTGGATTTGACCATGGTGTTGTTATAGGTCATCAAGAAAATGCAGTTGTTGTATATCTTGGAGTTATTCAACTTGAAGATTATATGGAAACAACTCCTTATGAAGGACCTGTAGGACCTACTGAAGAAGAAATCAATGCTTTTATAAAGGAATTATTTGATATTGCATTAGATGAGTATGAAGAAGAAGAAACTAAAGATTATGAAAGTGAGGAAAATAGTGTTATGGAAAACATTTTTAATGGAAGTTTCGGTAAACTAAGAAGCAACCGCTTCAAATTATCTATGAATGGTATTGCAGTATTCCAACCATCAAGTGGTAAGTATATTGTATACAACAAAGACAACAACGAATTCGTAGATGTAAATGATTTATTATTTGACATCAAAGACGCTTTATTCTTATTACCTGCAGTTGATGTTGTAGCAGGAGATACAATTTTACACGAAGATAAAGCATATTATGTAATTGATACTAGAGATGGTATTAAAGCTGTATCTTATGAAGATTGCACTCAAACTACTTTAATTCCAAAATCAACTATGTTTGGTATTAAATACTTTACTAAAGTATTCTCTATGTTCGGTGATAACTTCGCTGCAACAAAAGATTTATTTAGTAACCCAATGATGCTTATGGCATTAATGGAAGGAAAAAACAGCGACTTAAGTCAATTAATGTTATTCAGTTCTTTATCTAAAGGTGATTTAGGTTCAAATCCAATGGCATTAGCTATGTTATTAAAAGATGGTAAAGACGATAGTGCTTTATCTACATTAGCAATGATGTCAATGTTCAATAACGGAACTAATCCTTTTGCTCCAGCAAAAGAAAATAAAAATAATAAACCTACATCAGCTGAATAATAAAGTATGGGAATATTTATTCCCTGAAATAAGGGCTCTATTACTTAACCTTTCCTTATAGAACCCTTATTCCAAGGAATAATATCCTTGGTTGTTTATTTTATTTCTTTTTCATGGGTATGGGGTTATTATATATTGATAACCCCTCTTTTCTTTTTACGCTTTTTAAGCCTGTTTATAACGATAAAATGGTTTTTTAATATATTTATATTATTAAATATATTTTAAAGCGGAAAACGGTGTTTTAATAGGCTTAAAGAGGTCAATTTTATAAAAGAAATATTAAAAAAATTAAAGAGGTGTATTATGAATTTACTATATGAAATTAAACTATACTTTGATAAACTTATTGAGTATGGTATCATCGAGAAAAAACCAGAGTTTAATGAAATAGATAATATCGCAGAGAAATGTTATCATAGAAACTACAAAGAATTGACTAAGTATATTTCAAAAGACCTGGAAGAAGAAAAAAGAAATGAGTTATCTAGCAGAGTAGATAAAATAAAGGAGATAATTAAAGATGATAAAAAAGGTAACTAAAATCGTCTTAATACTTTTAGGTTATGTATTTGCAGGATTATTTTTATTTCAACTTACCAGAGTAGACGTAAAGGTTGGTAAGCTAAATCAACAAATAGAAGATTTACAATACCAAAATGAAATGTGTGATATGAAAAGAGGAGAAGAAGAAGTTCTCCACGAAGAATCAATTATGGTATTAGATGCCGAAAAAGAAAACTTACAAACAAGAGTTAAAGAATTAGAAGATGAAGTTTCTAAGTTAAAAAAAAATTAGAAGCTAAGCAAGCCCAATATTATTTGACTGCTTACTGGACTGGAGACGGTTATGAAAGTAGTACATGTACTGGGTCTGGTAAATGTGCAAAAGATTTTCAAGTAAATGAAAAAGGCTGGTACACTTACAATGGTAGACTAGTTCTTGCAGGAGCTACAACTTATTTATTAAAATATGGATACTCTAAAATAGAGGGTAAAAAATATTTTAAGTACGGAGATAATTTGACAATTACTATAAATGGTGTTGACTACCCCGCTACAATCTGGGATAGCTGTGGAGCCTGTATGAAAAGTAATACTCTAGATTTATTTGTTAGTAATTCTCATTCATCTGTGGGGAAAATTAAGGTGTCTATAAAATAGGCACCTTTTTATTTTTGAAAATCTTGAAATAAAGAAGCTCAATATATTATAATAAATATGATAAATAAAGAAAGGGGATATAGTTATGGAAAATAAAAGTCCAGAAATATTCACTATTATAGTTAATAAGAAGATAATAGAAACATGGGAAGAAGATGTCCCAGATTTTACTTTGCTTAAACACAAAGAAATTTGGTATGACGATGAATTAGTTAGTGCTAAAATAACTCCTAAAATAAAAGATAGCGGTTACACTGTTGAAGATGTCTTTGATTTAACTAATGCTTTAATGGTTCATGAGGAATATTCTAGCGGTTTCTTTACTGATGAAGCTAGTCTTCAAAAAATAGGAGAGATTTATTGTTGGGATAATGCCGCTTATGAATTGATGGCAGACTTGTTAACAGAAGGAGAAAAAATACATATATTGATTATGCAATTTGATTTAATAACAGGAGAAAAGCCAGCAATAAGAGAATTAGAATATACACTAAACACTAATAAAGACCCTAACAAAGAATATAAGCCTATCATAGGTAATGTTCAAGATTTATATGAAGACAAGGCAGTATATTATAGATTTAAACCTAAAGATGGTGCTTATGCAGAAATCTCTGGTTATCTACGTTCTATACTTCCTGACTTAGGATTGTTCATTATTGTATTAGACGAGGAGCTGGAAGATGAAGAACAACTAATGTTAGATTTAGAAGAAGACCCTGAATATGAAGAAGCTATGGATATGTATATGAGGGAAATGGAGAAAGATGATTATCCCTGGGATTACCTTGATGATGATAGAGCTATTTTTGATGAAGACTATATTGATGAATGGTATAGAAAAAAGGGGTTAATATAATATGTTTAGCTCTTTTACCCTACTTGTCAAGGTAGACGATTATCTTCCATTAAAAACAGAAGTTGAAAGATGGAAGGACATAGCTGAGATTACTGCTTCATATAAAGAAAAAGACTACTATCTTGTAGATTTATTAGTATTAGATGAAAAAAGAGGACCGGCAGAATTGTTTAAGTTTGTAGATAGACATTTTAACTATATCGCCCTACATCAAAGTAAAAGTACATATATATTTACAAGAGACAAAGATGAGTTTAAAAAGACAATAAATGATTTGTATGATAAAGAGAGTAGAGATTATTTCTTTTATGATATGTTAACCACTGAGGAAAGATATCATGCCCTAATGAGCCAAGACATTGAAAATCAATCCTTTTTACAGGCTTGGTATTTTAATCATAAAACTAGCTGTTATTACGCATTAGAAATAAATGAAGGCTCAACATATTTATTTAGCGAAGAAAGTTATCTTGATGTATTAGATAATACAACAGGAGAGATAACTGAATATGATATTATGGATGGGCTAACAGAATTCAAGTTTCATATTGGAATTTTACGCTCTGAAAAACTTGAAAAATAGAACCAAAAAATATTATAATTTATATATAAAGAAAGAAAGAAGGGAAAAAGTATGGATAAAGCACCCGCATATATTAGTTATGTAGTATTAGTACATGGTGGAACTTATCAACAATTTCTACAAAAGATAGTTAAAGACTTTCCTGATTTAGCAATAAAGTTCTGTAAAAAAATTGCAGTTCATTACTATATCATACAGTTGGAAGACCATTCAGAAAAACCAATAGACCCAAAGAAAATATTAAATCTTCCAATAATGGCTTTTAGAGAAGAATTTAGTTCTTTCTTAATCTTCAAAGGTGGTAAAGGATTAAAAACTACTTTATCAAGAATGTGTGAAGAAAAGGAAGATGACGATGCTAGTATAGAATTAGTTGAGAAAATGTTAACTCCATTTGAAAAAAGTCAAATCCTAAATTTAGATGAAGCATCTAGTTTAAAGTTTGAAGAACCTTTACAAGATAAAAAGGACGGAGTTATGACAACTATTATAAAAAGCAAAGAAGAAATACAAAGTATTAAAACCTTAAATAAATTATTTACTTTAGATAAGGTTACAATAGATGATGAAGATATAGATTTAAAAGAAGAAGTAAGAACAAGATTTGATAAAAAATGGACAATAGGAGTAATGTAATGACGCCTAATTTGAGATTTAATAGAAAATTAACTAAAAAACTTTTAAAATCTATACCTGAAGAAGAGTATAAACCAACTCTTCAAACAATAGAATGGAATATAGATAATTCCAACAAATTATTTGGTTCTTGGTCAAAAGATATTTTTGGCAGAGTAACCATATTTACACTATATAGATTTAAGAAAGACCTATATAGACTAATTGTAAGCAATGAAAAAGGATTAGCTGGTTTATATCTTATTGATAATATAGAAGATTATTTAAACTTTATTGGTGTGGAAGAACTTGAATTACAAAATCAAGACGAAATCGTAGAAGCTCTAAAACAAACAAATGAAATGCCTAACACAGGAATAATTTGCATAGATGAAGAGAAGATATTCTTATACGACCACGCGAACTACTAAGACTCCAAGAATAGGAGATATATGGTTGGTACACTTTCCCTATATTACCCCTGGTAATATGGAGAAGGTGAGACCAGCAGTTATTAGAGCGTTCGACGGAGATGATAAAACAGTAGTTCAAAAAATAACTACTCGCAAGAAAAAAGGTAATAAAGAAATTCACCACCCAAAATTAAATAAGAAAAGTTATTTATCAAGAGATATAGTTAGTGTGTCCGATTATAATTTAATTAGAAGAATAGGTAGAATACAAGAAAGAGAGAGTGAATAATATGAGAGATAATATAATATTGGCTGATAAAGTACCTTATGCTTCTTTATTCAATGGTTGGGATTTAGATATAATGCCAGTCGTTAAAATCTTATCAAAAAGAAAAGATGGTATTAAAAAGTATCAATCTTATTTACAAGCAGGAAAAGATTATGTAAAATCAAGAGGACTTATGGGTTCAAATAGAAACCAAGTATTAGATTTCCTTTTAAATACAGAACCTGTATATATAAAAGAAAATGAAAACACTGACGACTTATATTTAACTACAATTATATATCCTTTTAATACTAAAAGAGGTATTAACAGAAGTTTCGCTGATTTATTCAATCAAGAAATAGATAAAGATATGGTTAAAATAAATCTTCCATATTCTTATTATAGAAGTCAAGAATCTACAACTATATGCATAACACCTAAATTAGATGATATGTTAATAGAAATTGCTTGCTATGATAGAATGACTAGAAATACAGGATGGAGCTTAGTTTTTTCTAAAGATGGGAAAGAAATTGATAACGACTTTGCAGATAATGCTAGACGTAAGTTAAATATTTTAAATAAGATTTCAAACGCAAAAGGTATTAAATTAACTTGTAATCCTAAAAAAGAATATACATTAAACAGTGTAGTAAAAGCTGTATATAAGATTTACGACAATTTAGAAGAAGGATTAAACGACTATGAATTAGGAGATATAAGTTTTTCTCCTTTAAATGGTGTTATTCAAACATTATCTAGGGGTGGATATGTCCTTAGAAATAATAGAATGAGAGCTTCTAGTGCTAATAAATATTTATATAAACCTTTTACTTTTAAATATAAAGCAAAAATAATAGGAAACAAAATAGTTTTTTATGATGGCAAAAAAGCATTAGATTATTTTGAAGATAAGATAGAAAATTGGAACAGCAAGATAAGAGTTGTTTATTTAATGCAATATAAAGGATTTGAATATATTCCTGCTATGGATTGCGTACAAGGAAGACATAAGGCAGTGATTAGATTTGCTAATCCTAAAGATTATAGTTTTAGTGATAATCACATTCTTGTAGAGGGTGATGCTAGAGGAAGTGCCGGCGGACAAATATGGCACAAACATAAATCTATGGGATATACTATATCTTATGATTTAAGACAAAATAGTTCAAGTTATAATCCAACATTTGAAGGAATAGTACCTTATGGTGAGCATATGGAAGAAGCAATTTCTCTTATAGACTATATGTTAAGTCATACAGATAACAATAGATTTAGAGAATATATGGGTTGCTTAATGAGTATGCCTGAGTTAAAAGAAGAAGACGATATTCTATCTTCATGGTTTGAGTCTTGCGTAAAGACAAAGAAACAAAATGATAATAATATTATAAGAGCATATTGCGATATGAAAGCTAATCTATTAAGAGAATATAAAGATTTAGAGAATTATATAGGATACTATGACTTTTCAAAAGTTATTCCAGTTCCTAAAATAATTTTGGATAAAAAAACAAAAGAAAACTTTTATAAGAGTTTACATATACAACCACAAAATATTATAATCAATAATGTAAATAATAAAAAAATAAAAGAAATAAATAAAACTCAAGCAATGGTTAAGTTAATGGTTACTAAAGGACAAGGTATTTATACTGATAATTATCCTCTAGTTAAATATTATAATCCAGCAACAAATACTCTTGAGTTTGATTATAATAAAATGAAAGGGGAGCTAATCCATGATAAAACTAAAAATAGGAGATAATTATTTAATAACTACAAATAAAGATGGTCTATCTCAAGCATTCATTTGCTATGTAATGAGTAGATATAGTGGTCATGGAAGAACTCTTCTTGGGTTTGACCCTAATCATAATAAGAAAGAGGTTATGAGAGGGCTAATAAATGGCGTAGCTATTGAAGATTTTTATAGAGATTACGCACAAGCTGTAAGAGAAGCTAAGATTCAAAACTTAGATGTTCTATTTTATAAAACAGTCAGTGCTGAACATATCAGAGCTTTGGCTAACTTATTTCCTAATGTTAAGTTAAGAATTATAAAAATAACTAATGAAGATATTGCAAGTAGGGAGAATAAGATAGCTTGGCGAATAGTTGATGCTTGGAAAATGGATAAAGATAGTATCTTATCTCATTTAGCACAATTAGATGAGTATAAAGAAATGGCAACTCGCTATAAGAATATACCAGGAGAGTTAAAAGCTGTCAATGAAAATATAAAAGCAATGAAAAAACAAGCTAAGGTTGAAGAGGGAAAGAAAACTACATTAAAACAATTAGAGCCTCTTCACTTAATAGAAAATGCAACTTTAAGGGGAAATCATTTAGTATTAGATATATATCCTCTATACTTAAATCCTTCAGAACCCTTAGGAAAAGTTTATACTAGCGAGGAGTTTGAAAATAACCCTTATTTATATGAAGTTGCTAAACATTTATATCTAGGACATCATTTTAAGATGCCAGGCACTCAAATCCAAATAAAACCTGATTTTAGACCTGAGTTTATTGACACAAAAGTTCATGATTTTGATGATATGTTTGAAGTTAATAACTGGTCAAATGTAGGATACTTACATTTTGGTAAAGGTCATTTATGTGGAGGAGAGTTTAATGATGTTATGGCTCATGCAGGAGAATATGGTTTAGAGTATTATTTCTTATGCTTAAAACAATATATTACTACTGCAAATATGAGAGATATAGCAGGAGTTAAAATATGGTGGTATCCAATATATGATGATGAAGACAATTTAGTTTATTGTGCTGGATTAGATATATTAAGACAAGCAATACTAGATAGTCATAGATATGATGGGGAAAGAGCAGAAAGAATTAAGAATATGTCTATACAAGAATTTTTAACTTGGAAGAAAATGGAAGGAATTAGTTTCCATGATTATAGATATCCAGACCGCTTTAGATGTGGAAATCAACATACACGCTCAGCAGGTGGGGATGTACAAGACTCATTCTTAAAAGTATTAGAACAAAGAGAACCAGAACTATATAAAGAGATAATGAAAGGAAGTAGATAATATGGCAAAGACAGTAATATTCTTAAACCATAAATATGATTTATATATCTTGCCAGAAGCAAGACAAAAAATGGAAATTTACTGTGACCTATCTACAGGCGAAATTGGTTGGTTAGGTTTCGTAGAAGATTTAGGGGACAGTGGTTTCTTAATTAAAGATGTAGCTTTATTAAAACAAGAAGTTCATTCAACAACTACAGAGATAACTCCGGAAGGATTACTAGAATTCTGGGCAGCTACTCCAGTTGAGGAACAAGAAAAAATTAAAATGTGGGGACATTCTCATGTTAACATGAGTGTAAGTCCATCAGGTCAAGATAATGACCAAATGGAATATTTTAAAGATGGAAATCCTTGGTTTATTAGACTTATAACTAATAAAAAAAGAGAATATCATATTGATATTTATGATTATGCTCAAGGGGTTCAAATCCATATGGACCAAAGCGATTTAATTACTTATAATCCTAAAGCAAATGAATTAAAGAAAGCTATAGAAGACGAAATCAAAGAAAAGGTTTCTGAGAAGAAAACTACTTATAATCCACCAGCTAAAACATCTTCTTGTGGAAGTAATTATTCAGGTGGAAAGAAAACTGTTTACTCTAACAAAGGGGCTAAGAAATATGACCTCCCCTTATTAACAGACGTAGATGTAAAAGTAGTTGGAAACTTAGATGATATATTAAACGACCCTAATTATTGGCAAGCATTCGCAAATTAGTAGTTCTGTTTTACATAAATAGTTGAAATTATGTTATATTTTATATTATAATTATAATGTAATAAATAAAGAAAAGAAAATATTTTAAAGGGAAGGAGCATTTTTATATGGACTTATCAAGACATATAGAAGTCTTCTCTCCTGATAATGTAAAATATCCAATTCACATTATCGGAGTAGGAGCTACTGGTTCATTCGTTGCTATGATGTTAGCAAGAATGGGTTGTCCAGTATTAAACATTTATGATTTTGACGATGTAGAAGCACATAATATTCCTAATCAATATTATGATAATGGCGACTTAGGTAAATTAAAAGTTGATGCTTTAGAAGAAAAGTTAAAACTAATCAATCCTAACATCGTTGTAAATAAATATAATGTTCCCGTAGCACCTGTTGAAGATGAAGAACATAAAGGTATTGATAAAATGTCTGGTTATGTATTCATGTTAGTAGACAGTATGAAGGTTCGTAAAGAATTATGGGAAGCAATTAAAAAGAATAAAGAGATAGTTCATTGTTGGGAAAGTAGATTAGGTTCAGACCAAGCTAGAGTTTATTCACTAGATATGAGTGTAAAAGATTTTAGTAAATATGAACAAGACTTCTACGGGGATGATGAAGCAGAGGTTTCAGCATGTGGAACATCTATTACTGTATTACCTGTAGTTTTACAAACAGCTTCATTAATGGTTGTTCAATTTATCAATCTAGTTATGGAGCGTATTGGAACTTATTACTTCAAAACAATCTTTGACAATACTTATAGCAAGTATGAAGAAGAATTTGAAGCAAGTGAAGTTGTAGCGAATGAAGTTCCTGTTGTTAATGATGTAGAAGATTTATTCTAATAGTTAACAAAAACTTATAATAAACTTCACAAAAGGCATTATAATTTGATATAATTATATTGTCAATGAAAAAAGAAAAAATAATTGATAGAAAGTTGAGGAAAAATTTATGGAAAATATTTATTCAGTAATAATCACAAAAGTACCAGGAGGAGCACATCCAGTTTTAAGTCATGGAACTGAAACTGTAGCAGAATTATTTGCAGCTGCATTTAACGGAGAAAGTATCAACGGATACCAAATCCAAGTTGGTGGAGTTACAAAAGATGCTAACTATGTACCAAGAAATGGTGAAAACATCACTGTTGCAAAAATGATTAAAGGAAACTAATAGTCAATGAAGGGTGAGAGGTTTTCCTCTCCCCTTATATATTAAAACTTTTGGAGCGAAAATCAAGACATATTTATTCATTATTATACTGACTTCAAAAGTATAAGATTAAGTTTTAAAGAAAAAGGAGGCTATTAGTTTGATGGGGTATAATATAATGCCCCCATCGCTCCATTCTTTTGTTTTAATTTTGTAGGACGTCAGTAATGGCGTCCTCTTTTTTGCGTAAACCTGTTTTTACTAAAAAAGCAAAATTAACAAGCGTATAACAATAAATATCTATTTTTAATATATTTATATTTATAAAATATTTTTAACGAAAAGAAGTAGTTAAAAATAACCGAATTTAGCCGATTTAAGATTTTAAAAAAATTAAAAAAATAATTTAACAAAACTATTTACAAAACTAATTTAGTATGATATAATCATAACATACTTTATTAAGGAGGAATATAATATGGAAGAAGCTGAAATCAAAATTGATGCAGAAGCTGCATCTGAAACCCAAAGCGCATGGGCATCTGATTCAGTAAGAAATTTCGTGTCAGATGTAAATGAAACTTTAGCGAAGTATCCAGAGTTAGTTGAAATGAATTTTGCCTTATTTTATCAAAAAGGCAGATTAGGTTTCATGGACTTAGATGCTTTTGCAAAAACTGTAACAGCCAGAACTGAAGAAGATGGCGAAATGAAAACTTTAGAAGAAATAGTTGACAAAGAAGAAGAATAATATTATAATGTAATTAGTTTTAAGGAGGAAAAATTATGGCTGAAAAAAACACATTAAAAGAAATGGTAAATGAAGCAACTATACAAGGAACATTATTAAATAATACAGTTGCTATTAGAACTGATAAAAATAATCGTAGATACTTATCAGGTGAACTAGAGGTTATGACAGAAAATGACTGTACAGTTCCAGTATCTTTATTTACTTATGAGTTCAAAACAAATGGAGAAAAGAACCCAATGTTTGAAAGATTATCTGCTTATGTAGATTATCCTTCTGCAAGAACAGTAGGTGTTCAAAAAGCTCCTAAAATTGTTTTAAGTAAAGCAAGAATTGAAAACAACAATTTCTATTCTGAAAGGGATAATAGAGTAGTTAATACTTGGAGAGTTAATGGTTCTTTTGTAAGAACTGTAGCATCAGATGCTGCCCCTATCAATCAATTCCAAATTCAAGGTATTGTATCTTCAATAAAGGAAGTTGTTGATAAAGAAGGCGAAACTACAGGAGATTATGATATTAAATTATTAAATGTAGGATTTGGTGGAAGAGTAAATGAAATCACTTTAAGAATAGATGACAAAAAAGCTGCTGACTATATTAATGCAAATTACGAAGTTGGTAACCTAGTTACTTTATATGGTGAAATCTTCTATGAACAAAAAGAAAGAGTAGTTCAAGAAGACACTGGATTCGGTGAACCAATTAAAACAACTTATACAAATACAACAAGATTATTAAGAGTTACAGCAGGTAAAGAGGCTAGAGACGGAGAAGAAGCTGGATATAAATTAAAAGATTTACAAACAGCAGTTGCTCAACAAAATAACAATATAACTGAACGCTACAACGCAAAAGCTCAAGCTACGGCAGGAGCTAGCAAAACGAGTGGCGCAGATTTATTATTCTAATAGGAGGTAACTTAAATGGCATTAGATTTATTAAAAGTAGAACCACATAAAGTAAAAGCTGGAGTGCAAGGTAAAATGTTTATGTTCTATGGTGGTGCTAAAGTTGGTAAAACAACTGTAGCCTGCCAATTTGACAAACCATTATTATTAGCATTTGAAAGTGGATACAATTTAATCGACGGAATACATGCAGTACCTATTTCTTCTTGGTTAGATTTAAAAAATTATGTTAAACAATTAAAGAAACAAGAAGTTAGGGAAATGTATAATACAATTATTTTAGATACAGTTGACATCATGTGGGGGTTAGCTGAAAAATTCGTAAAAGTTCAAGCAGACGTTGAAGACTTAACTGATATGGCCTTTGGTAAAGGTTATAGAAAAGTTAGAGATGAATTCCAAGATGTAATCAATGGATTAGGCCAAATGGGATACACTTTAATCTTCATTTCTCATGCAGAGAAAAAAGATTATACTGATGTATTAGGTGTAACTCATAGTGGAATAACTCCAACATTAGATAAGAGACCAAAAGAAATCATTACAGGTTTAGTAGATGTTATGACATTTATTAACGAAGAAAGTGATGGAAACGGAGGAAATAAATCCGTAGCATATTTCCGTGGTGGAGTATATGGAGAAAACACAAAAGTTGAAATTGAAGCAGGTAGCCGTTATGGTGAAGGCTTACCAATTAAAATTGATTGGTCTTATGATAATTTAATTAAAGCAGTACAAGGTGCTGATGAAGCAATGGTAGCTTCAGGAGTAGAAATATCTGCTAAGAACAAAACTATCTTAGAAGAAAAACAAGAAGCAGATTCTAAGAAAACTAAAAGAACTTTCTCTGAAGTGTATTCAGATGTAACAGCTACACTAGAAATAATTAAAACTAAAATTGTTGCAGGAGATAATGAATTACAAGGTAAAGTTACTGGTATCGTAGAAAGTTATCTAGGAGCTGGTAAGAAAATTACTGAAGCAACTCCAGCACAACAAGACTTAGTTGAAGCTGCACTTAAAGAATTAAAGGAATTAGCATAATATGGCACATAAGGTTAAATGTAAATACTGTGGCGTAACATTTGACCGAGATGTAGAGGAGTGTGTAAAAATCAATACTAGATATGCACACTCCGAATGCTATACAAAGGGACAACAAGCCGCAGCATTAGAAGAAGAAAAGTATAGAAGAATAACTGACCTTATTGTAACCCTAGATAAAGGAGAAATCGATTGGGGACGAGTTGGTTCTCAAATAAAAAGATTTCTTAATAGCGGGTTAACTTATGATGGCATTTATTATACACTTTATTACTTTCATATTATTAAGAAGAATAAGTATAAGAGTGTAGGAATAGTTCCTTATGTTTATGATGAAGCACGAAGATATTATGAACGAGAAGGTAATATATATGGTCAGGCTATGGAAGTCAAGACCAAAGATATAAAGACGGAAAATAAAAAAGATGTAGTTATAGTCGAGCCGTTAAAAAAAGAAAAGAAATTGATTACTTTTGACTATGACTAGAAAGGAGGATAACGGTCATGTATAATACACACGCAATAGAAAAAGTATTGGCTGGCCTATGCCAAGATAATGATTTAATAGTGTCTGGTAATTATCCTTTAAGATTAGAAGATTTTAGTGAAAGTAAATATAAGGCTATATATATGGCTTTATATAATTTATATACTTTGGGTAATAGTCATATAGATATAAAAGATATAGAAGGATACTTTAAAGAGCAAAAAGAAATGTATCAAAAGTTCGTTGCCGATGGAGGTATGGATACTCTATATCAAATATATTATGATGAAACCCCTCTAAACTTTGAATATAATTATAGTCTAATGAAGAAACATAGCTTATTAAATGATTTGAATAAAGCTGGTATAGAAACTTCAGACTTATATGATAAAACTTTACCTCCAGATAAGTTTGAAAAACAAATGGCATTATTTAATGCTATGGATGTAGAAGATATCTTTAAGTTTTATGAAGGTAAAATTAGTAATGTTCAAAACAAATACGAAACTTTATTAGAGAAAACCTGTATTTCAGTAGCCGATGGTCTTGAGGAGCTGTATAAGCAATTAGCGACAGCACCTGAAGTTGGGCTACCATTGGAAGGAGATATTTACAATACGGTTGCAAGAGGAGCAAGACTTAAGAAATTGTATATAGATTCAGCCTCTACTGGAGGTGGTAAATCTAGACGTATGGTAGGCAACGCGTGTAAGTTAGCTTTTCCAATGCATTACGATACAAAGAAAAAAGAATGGGTAAATACAGGATTAGAAAACAAAGTATTATATATTACAACAGAGCTGGAACATGCTGAAGTCCAAACAATGGTTATAGCATATGTATCTGGCGTTGATGAAGATAAGATTTTAAATCACAAGTACAAGGATGATGAGCAAGAGAGAGTTGAATTGGCGATTAAATATATCGAGCAAAGCAATAATCTTATTATAGAGTTCTTGCCAAATCCTAGTTTTGCATCAATTCAAACTATTATAAGAAAACACTGCTTACAAGATGATGTTAAATTTGTGTTCTATGATTATATACATATTTCTACAGGTTTAACACAAGGTAGAGATAAACAAACGAGAGATGATATTATCTTAATGTTATTATCAGATACTTTGAAAAATCTAGCAAATGAATTAGATATACATATATCTTCAGCAACTCAGTTAAATAGTAACGTAGAAGAGAGCGAGTCAAGAAATGAAAACTTAATTCGTGGTGCTCGTTCTATTATAGACAAAGCTGACGTTGCGGGTATAACTTTAAGATTAACACAAGCTGAAGAAGAATTGGGCGGACAACTAGCATTTAAACTAGGAGTACCAACGCCTAACTTTATCACCGACATATATAAGAACCGTCGTGGTAAATGGACGAATATTCGTATTTGGAGATATGTAGATTTAGGAACTTGCCGTGTAACAGATTGTTTTATAACCACTAGAAAGAATGAACTAATAGATTTTAGTACAATGCAAATTCAAGTGCAACAAGCACCTAAGACAGGATTTGTAGTTGATACTAGACAAAGTGAATAATATGGATGCAGGAAAATGGTTAGTAAATAAATTAAATACCTCTGACATCTTGAGATTGATGGAAAAACTAGGAGTCCCTGAAACGGAAGTAAGATATGGAAATAATGCTCTTATATTTCCTACTGTCTGCCATAACGAACTAATAGGACAAAGTTCTCATAAATTATATTATTATGAAGATAGTAAAAGGTTCTATTGTTATACACATTGCCACGCAATGTCTGTATATGAGTTTATTATGAATGTATATACCGCTCGTAATATGAAGATAACATATTCCGGGGCATACACTTTATTAGACAGTATAGTCGCAGATAGACTTAAACATGGTTTTGCGATTATTCAGGAACCTACTGAAACATCAGGAGGTAAATTTAAGGAAAATTGGGAAGACGAATTAACCGTATATAATGAACATGTATTGGAGTGTTTTACGCAACAACCTAAATATTTAGCACCATGGATAGAAGAAGGTATCGATTATGATGTCTTAATAAAATTTGGTGTTAGATTTGATATGGTTAGAAATCGTATGATGTTTCCAGTCATTGACCATTTAGGTCGTTTGGTTGGTATTAAAGTTCGCAACTTTAATAAAGAAGATTTAGATGAACATCGTAAGTATATGCCCCTATGGTTAAATAAGGAGCTGTACTCTTATCCAAAGATGATGGTGCTTTATGGTTTTTATCAAAATAAGGCAACAATAAAAAGAGCAAAAGAGTGCATAGTATTTGAAGCCGAAAAATCGGTAATGCTTTTTGACTCATTCTTTACTAATAATAAATCAGTAAGCATGGGTGGAAGTTCATTTAGTCAATACCATGCACAAATATTAAAGAATATAGGGGTGCAAAAAATTATTTTGGCTATGGATAATGATTGGTCCGAAGATGGTAATAAAATGTATGGTCTAGAAAAGGCTATTAAGGAAGCACGCAAAATCCAAGAAATGGGCTTTGATGTAGATATTATCTATGATTGGAACCAAGAATATCTGGGTGATAAAGATGCACCAGTTGACAAAGGAAGACAAGTATATTCAAAATTATATAGAGATAGAAAAAATATCTCGGAGTTTGGAGCACAAGAAAATGAGAAGGAGGAAACGGTAAATGAAATACCAGTTGAAGTCCAAGAATTATAATGAACAACCCTCCGAATTAGTGCTAGATAATTTATTAAGAGATAGAGGGATAGAAGACCCTGCCAAATGGTTACATCCTTCTAAGGATTACGAGTACTCCCCTTTCTTAATGCATGACATGAAGAAAGCTGTGGATATATTACATGAAACTTTAAAGAAACAAGAAGCAAATATTCTTGTTGTTGTAGATAGCGATACTGATGGATATACTTCAGGAGCTATAGTTTATACATTATTAGGTCAAATATGTTTTAGACATAATGTAGATTATGTATTACATCCAGGTAAGGAGCATGGTATAGAATTAAAAGATATACCAGAAGATACGGACTTATTAATCGTACCAGATGCTGGTACATCACAAAGAGAAGAACATATGAAGTTATTAGAGAGAGGTACGAAGATTATTATCGCTGACCACCATACCATTCCCGATAATTTAGATTATGGAGATTATCAAAATGATATTGCAATTATCAATAGTCATATTGATTATCCAAATCCAGACTTATCAGGAGCTGGGGTAGCATTAAAATTCGTCCAAGGATATTGTGCAACTTATGGTTTACAATACCCTATGAGATTATATGGCTTAGCAGCTTGCGGAATTGTAGCAGATGTTATGGATATGACTTCATTAGAAAATAAATATATTGTAGATAAAGGTTTACAATATATAAACGAACACGCATTCTTAGGAGCTATGATAAATAAAGCTCATTACAATGTAGAAGAACCTGAACCATCCTTAAAAGATATCGGGTGGGTTATCGGTCCTAATATTAACTCAATTATAAGATTAGGTACTATGCCTCAAAAGCATGCTGTATTTCAAGCCCTTGTTAATCCAACAAAAATGGTATTAAGTACAAAGAAGGGTGAAGAAGATACTGAGATTCAATTATTTGAAGAAGCGTTAAGATTGTGTGAAAACGCAAAGAAAAGACAAACTACAGCAGTTAATAGTTCTATGAAAATTATAGAACAAGAAGTTGACTGTGCAGACCATAGTGCAATTATATATGTTGACGAAAATCAAGAACTAACTTTTGAATTAAGTGGTTTAATTGCTAATAAATTATTAAGCAAATATAATAAACCAACAATATTATTAAGAAGTTATACAACTGATAAGGTTAAAGAATATAGAGGCAGTATAAGAAGTAAAGCTGTTGAAGGGATGCCTAGTTTTAAAGATGCTTTAGAAGGTATCACTGGGGTAGACTTCGTAGCAGGTCATGATAATGCTGCCGGTATAGGTATTGACCAAGAGTCTTTAGTAGAGTTTAAAACTCATTTATATTCAGTTTTAGATAAACTTGATTTCAATAGTAACCTTTATATAGTTGACTTAATATCTGATTATGATAAAGTTAACATAGAGAATGCTCGTATTATGGGTAGAGATGATATTTGGGGTCATGGTGTAGATAAACCTCAAGTAGTTATAAATAATGCCCCTATAGATAAATATGAGCTTATGGGTAAAAACTTAGAACATTTAAAAATAGATTGTGGTAAATATGACATTGTATTATTTAATGTTCCAGAATTAACAGAAAAGTTGCAAAATGGTGAAAAGTATGATATAAATATAATTGGTGAATTTGATGTAGATAAATCATATAATATTGGTAGACTACAATGTATAGCTGCTGATTATGAATTATCAGAGTTCACCCCAAGGAATCCGATGTTGGACCTTGTATTTTAATAGGAGGAATTAGCTTATGCAAAATCTTAGAAATTGGTTTCTTTCACTTTTACTTAAAAAAGATAATTTAGTTGCTGTACCTATTAGTTGGCAAAGAGAATATGCCCAATTATGTGGATACAAAATTCAAGTGGAAGAAGACTTCAAAGTTTTAGTTGGAGCTTATAATGAATTACTTAAAGATTATTATAATCATTTAACTATAGCAGAATTGAAACAAGAAATAAAAGAAAGCGATATCCAAATGAAAGCTACTGCTTCTAAAGAAGAAATGGCAGCTGCACTATATGAAAAGTTCGAGATGAGACACGTAGTTGCCTAGTTTTCTCGAGCTTTTTTCTTTTTACAAAAGACTTGTAAATTAAAGCGATTTATGATATAATATTTATATATAAAGATTATAAGGAGGAATATGAGATGGCAAAGCAAAAGAAATTTTATCGTCCCGGAACATTTGTAGAAAAAGGAACAAAGATTAGCTTAAAAACTCGTCCAATCGTTAATGGCGTGTTATTTGATATGAACGACCCTATATCTTCATTTCATAGTTACTTAGCTACTATTAAATGTGTGATTAACGATTATGAATTATTGAGCCAAATCCCAAACATCAAGGATGCTATCCCTGGGTTAAGTGATATCTCAAGTGTTCAAATCGGATATGCAAAATTACTTTTAGACTATTTAACTCAAAGCCCAATAGAAATCTTGTTAAAACCTCAAGAGATAAATCAAGACATAATCGCAACAATGGAGGTATTAGCAGATGAGACACACGAGTAATTTAGAGGAAGCGTATAATTTGGTTATTGACAAAGGTGTGTCGATGACTGACTTATACATATATAGTTTAATAGTAGGCGACGAAAGGTCATTCAGTTTAAGCGAAAATGACATTGAGGAGTTAATAAACAAAATCCTTAATTCGAGCTACCGAAGTAATGAACCGCTAACAGAGATTGTCGATAGACTGTTAGATGGCGACTATGATTATGAAGGCGACGAGGAATATGATGATTTATGGAATTAACTATCAAGAACATAGTTTTGGAAGATTATGTTCATCACCAACCCTTGTATTCTAAGAATATAAGAGGTAATTTTAATTTTTTAGTTGAGCCTCACATTTTAGATAGAGGCAAAATAGTTCAAATCAATTTTTTTAGGAATGAGCAAGATATCAAAAGTCTTATGGAAGATTGGAAAGATAACGGCGACTTAAAAGAAACTAAGTTAAACATTTCTGACCATCCTGGTATTCTTCGCTTATATATCAATGAAGGTAATATTATGATAAATAATACTGGACACGCGGACATAAAAGTGATAGAATATAATTACAGTCCCAAAAAAGCTTCTAAAATAGAAAAAGGCAAAGTTGCCGTTATGATAGAGATAAATTTTGGAATAGAGACTGATAATGAAAAAATTAAACCAGACCTAAAGAGATTGGTTGAGGAGGAAAAAAATGAAAGATAAGTTAAGAGAACAATTTGAAGTATTAAAAAGTTTTTTAATGAATATCAAATCAATAGCAAATCATCCTTACGCATCAGGCGTAGATGTAAATAAACTTATTGAAGATTTAACTGACTTCGTTAATGATTTAGAAAAAATCTTAGACGAAGATGACAACAAAGAAGAAAAAGCTGAAGAAAGCGAAAAAGCAGAATAAGGTTGTATATAACTTTAAAATGCTTTTTTAATATAATTATATTAAAAAAATATTTTTAACGAAATACACTAGATAAAAATAAGCGAAATGAACTTATTTATTCTATTTTAAAAAATTAAAAATTATAGAAAGGAAAAGTTCTTATGAAGTATTTAGTTTCGATGGCGTGGGAATTAGATGGACATGCAGGGGCCTCTGCTGTTATCCTCCCCACTTTAGGCGCAGTAGACCATTTTATAGCTGAATCGTTGAAAGACGAAGAAGGGAACGCTATGGGTAAAATTACTAATAGAGTAAAAGAAGAAAATGGTTATACTTGTTATGGCGAATGGGAATGCGGAGAGTTCTCATTTACCGTTTGTAAGTTTAAAACTTATACAGAGATGTTGGGTAAAGAGTTATTTACTCGAACAGGGTAATAAATATAACGGAGGGCAGATAATAATGGAAAAAACTTATTTCGGTATGCATAATCACACAGAGTATAGTAATGCTCGATTATTAGACGCAATAAATAAAGTAGAAGATTTAATAGAATATGCTCATGATATCGGTTTATCTGGTATCGCTATTACAGACCATGAGACATTATCTGCTCATATTAGAGCGTTAAAGTTCTATAAAGGTAAATGTGAAAAAGACCCAGAATGGAAAAACTTTAGATTAGCTCTAGGTAATGAAATATATTTATGTAGAAATGGTATGGATGGGGATAATTTTGTTCCAAGAGAGGACAAGTTTCCCCATTTTATACTTATCGCTAAGGACCCTGAAGGACACAAACAATTGAGGGAATTATCTACTCGTGCTTGGTCTCATAGTTTTAATTGGTTTATGACTAGAGTGCCAACATATTATAGCGATATAGAAGAAGTTATAGGTAAAAATCCAGGGCATATAATTGCCTCAAGTGCTTGTATCGGTAGCCAACTTGGTATAGATTTACAAGAAGGCAAATTAGAAGATGCAGACAAATTCATAAAATGGTGCAGGGATATTTTTGGTGAAGATTATTATTTAGAAATCCAACCTGCACGATATGAAGAACAAATAACTTATAATAAATGGTTAATAGAAAAAGGTGAGGAGTTAGGAATTAAAGTTGTTATTACAACAGATGCCCACTATCTTAATAAAGATTTAAGAGAAGTTCATTCTGCGTTCTTAAATAGTAAGGACGGAGACCGTGAAACAGCAGACTTTTATCAATATACTTATGTTATGGCTCCTGACGAGGTTAAAGAATTAACTGAAGATTATATTTCGGAAGAAAAACTATTTGAAATCTTTGATAATACACTAGAGGTTCAAAGCAAAATAGAAGATTATGATTTAGCTATGCCTCAAATAGTTCCTAAAATTATTGACGATAGAGACAGTGTCAATTGGGTAGCGTGGCTTAATAGAGTTAAAATACAAGATAAATACGAATATTTAAACAAATATTTAACTTCTGAATATGAGGATGATAAATATTTCTTATATTTAGCACTTCATAGATTATTAGAGTTAAATCTAACTCCGGAAGATAAAGAAAAATATTTAGATAGACTTGAAGGAGAAGCTGCGGAATTGTGGCTTGTATCAGAACAAATTAAACAGCCATTAAGTGCTTATTTATTAACGGTTCGTAATATTGTCCACTTAATATGGTATGATACAAACTCAATAGTAGGAGTATCTCGTGGTTCAGCGGGAAGTTTATTATTTAACTATTTAATAGGAGTAATAGATATGAACCCATTAACTTGTGGTTTATTCCTAGATTATCGTAGATTTGTTCATAGAGAAAAACCAGAACTATCAGATATAGATGTCGACTCAGAAGGTTGTCGTAGAAATCTTATTATCAAAACTTTAGATGATGTTATGAGAGCGCAACATGGCCGTTCTTTAAATGTAGCGACATTTGGTACATTAGGTGCTCGTTCTGCTATTTTAACTGTAGCAAGAGGAATGGGTATAGATAACGATGAAGCACAATATATGGCCTCTATGATTGGTCAAGAAAGAGGTTTCTCTTATTCAATTAAAGATTGTGTTTATGGTAATGAAGAAAAAGGACGTAAACCCGTTAAAGAACTTATAGATGAAATGGGTAAATATCCTAATTTCTTAGAAGCCTGTCTAGCTTTAGAAGGATTAGTATGCCAAGTCGGTATTCATGCATCTGGTGTTTGTTTATATAATACTGATATATGGGATTATTCTTGCAGTATGAAAGCACCAAACGGTATGGAAATAACTCAATGGGATTTACATGATGCAGAGTATGCTGGCTCATTAAAGTTTGACTTGTTATCAGTTGAAGCTGCAGATAAGATACATAATTGTATTGATTTATTAGTAGCAGATGGTTTAATGGAATGGCAAGGAGATTTACGCTCAACATATTTAAAATATTTACATCCTAATGTATTGGAATATACTGATAGCCATATGTGGGATTTAATTGCTAAGAATAAGATAATAGATTTATTCCAAATGGATACAACGGTAGCAAAACAATCTTTAAAGGCAATCAAACCTACAAGTGTACCAGAGTTAGCAGCGGTTAACTCATTGATGAGACTTATGCCAGATAAAGGTGAAGCTACTCCAGTAGAAGAATATGTTGAATATAAAAAGCACCCTGATAAATTAAGACAAGAAATTGATGCGTTAGAAGGGTCTGAAGAACAAAAGAAAATCTTATATGATTTCCTAGAAGAATATAATGGAGTTCCTTCTAGTCAAGAGTCGGTTATGTATTTATCAATGATACCAGAATTAACAGACTTTACTTTCGGTATGGCAAATAAATTAAGAAAATTGATTTCTAAAAAACAAATGGATAAGATTGCAGAGTTTAGAGAAATATTCTTTAAACGAGGAGCTGAGAAAGGCGTCAGTGAAGATATCTTGTCATTTGAGTGGGATAAGCAAATTAAGCGTCAGTTAGGATACTCATTTAGTGATATCCATACTATAGCTTATTCTCTTATCGCTCTTCAAGAAATGAATTTGAATTTGTTATATCCATATATTTATTGGGCAACTGCATGTCTTACCGTTAACTCAGGAGCTGCGGTTGAAGAAGGTGGTACAACAAACTATGGTAAAGTTAGTTCCGCTATTGGTAGAATTAAAAATGAAGGTATAGATGTTGAATTACCTGATATCAATAAAGCAAGATTAAGCTTCTCTCCAAATAGAGAGGATAATACAATTCTTTATGGATTAAAAGGTCTATCTGGTGTAGGAAATGATTTAATAACAAAGATTATTGAAAACAGACCATATAGTTCTTTTGATGACTTTATGGAGAAAATAGAACCTACAAGGTCAGAAGCTATCGCCCTTATTAAAGCTGGATGCTTTGATAAGATGGTAGATGGAAGAAAA
>Ga0326513_10000346_pt1 | contig 38409 bp, 39 predicted proteins | sample 2_2465_0518_D_FD_203654 | JGI IMG/M metagenome (GOLD analysis project Ga0326513, IMG submission 203654) | Bovine rumen microbial communities from UC Davis, California, United States - 2_2465_0518 | ecosystem: Host-associated > Mammals > Digestive system > Stomach > Rumen | place: USA... | reverse complement strand
TCTGTACGCATTCATCAGGCCTTTGTTGTACATGTCTTTTTCGTGCTGTTCAACAAAGTCGCTCATAGCATTGAGCTGTTCTTTCAGGTACTCATATCTGCTCTCTTTATCCTCTGCCTTAAACTCCTTGATATCCCTAAAGCTGTCAGTTTCTTCCAGCGCATCTGCTATTTTATCATCGGAAATAGTGGTGTCTTCTGTTATCCTTCGTTCTTTATTGCTTCCAGAATAAGAGGAGGCAATAGAGAGATTATTTGTGGCGAAAAATGAGATTTTATCATCACTTTTCTCTGTATTAAGTTCAGTAAAGCCGAAATTCTGTGTACCATGATAAAGCATAGGCGAATCATACCCGGCACGCCTCGCAGCTTCACGGACAAGCTCTGCCTGTTTTTCTTCTTCTCCGGACTCAACCGCTGCCTGATAGGCATTATCAAGCTGATTGGAATTCATTTCCGAAACAGCCAAAGAATATTTTTTTGAATCCGACCTATTGACAATAGCCTTATATTTTGTTATATTATCCTTAAGGACATCATAAGAAGCCTCTCCGGAGAATAGCCCGGGGACGTATTTCTGGATGTCCTCTTTATTTCTAACAATAAGCATCTTATTATTTTTTACCGCATCGCTTATTATCTCTGTAAGTTCATCGGCTCCATATGCAGTCAAAAGCAAATTGGCATCATATTTCCCATTCTGTGTATGTACTTTAACATTTGGATTGAGTCCTATTACTATTCTCTTGCCTTCTGCATCAGTCTCGTTAGTTAATAGAGTTATGCGAGTATCACTCTCATCTCTTCCAGTCATCCAGACTGCTGAAATATCATGCACTATTTTCGGAAGCTTATATATTTGTCTATGAAGTCCGTGGTAATGTCTCTTCTTTTTCTCGCTCGCATATGGAGAAAGCTTACCTTCCCTTATAGCTTCCTCTGCGGTTTTATATATCGTGTAAACATGGCTATATGTCATATATAGCGGAATACTACTGTCTAACCCGATTTCAGATAAAAACTCCGGGGAATTGCAGACATGGATATGATAATCTGGATTAGTCTTCTCAGAGAGAACTCTTTTAATCTGCTGCCTAAACGACATTTCTTCAGGGAATAGCTTCTCACTTCCAACCCTCAGCCCATACGCCTTCGCACTTGCAGCCTTCCCTTGCTCCGTAGTCGCCCCGGTGCTGCCCTTATATGTCTTTGCGCCATACTCCATGGCATCAAAAAACATCTGCCTGATCTCTTTCTGGGTTTCCAGTTTCACACTTGCAGCATGTCTTTGAGCCTTGGTCATATGTGAACGATCGAGAGCCTCTGTGAGAGCTTTGATCAGTTTGTCTATGATATCAAGTATGGTCTGAAGGATTCCCTTCTTCTCGCTTTCTGATATATCCTCTTTGTTGAGCCACTCCAAGAAGTCTTTAGCGCCCTCTTCGGAGAAAAATACTCCGCTCACCGCATCATTGAGATACTCACCAGCTGCTTCGGCAAAGGTTTTATTGCCCTCGACACCACGGTAAGTCTCTCTGTATGCCATTATAGTATTATAAATATCATCGTTTGAGGTCTTACTGTCCCGGTTCATAGCGTACAGGAGAACAAACTTCATAAGTGAATCATAGGTTGCCGGATCCACCGCATCCAAAAACTCCATAGATTCATGTATTCTGACACCAAAATCAGACTGAGCGGCATCAGAGAACACCATCTCAGCATTATTTATGTCCAGGAATCCATTTATCTTCTCGTTGATATCTTTGTTCGTCTGATCAACTTCCCTGATATTTATGCCTAACTTCTTTGCCAGCTTCTCATCTATATGCTCATAGACACCTTTTTCAAGATCCTCAGCATCCCTACGCTCATTTATGACTTTACCCTCGCCCTGTCTGAAGGAAGTCTTGCCGGTTCTGACATTTTCTGATCTGTTCAACGCCTCTTCGTAGGATGCTTCATAGGCATTATGTCCTAAAGCGTAGGCCTGATAAGCAATATCTTTAGATATACTAAAGGGAGAGCGCTTATACATCTCGTCGAAGTCATATCCTATCGAACCCCAGTTATAAGCCTTCTCGAAGTCTCCGAAGTATGTAGCTGCATCCATCCTGCCATTATATCCGGATACCATAGCAGAGGCCGCTGCCTCGTCGTCCATGGAAGCTGCAGCATGATACAGTCCTTCTACTCTTGGATCATCAAATACAAGCGAATCTATGGGTACAACATCGTTGCCGTCAATCCTTATACCTACATTGTCGGTTCCAATGTTTACGAAACCATCTATGTTTACGCTTTCTCCGGAGGCCGCAAGACGAGCCTGAGTATTGCCGTGTACCTTTATCTGTTTTGCCTGTTCCTTGGTTGTACCTTCTCCGAAGTCCTGAGAAGAAACCTTTTCATCCTCTTTGGAGCTTGTCTCTATCTTGGTTGAGATAGTGTCTAATGTTCTTTCAAGACTGCCTCTTGCCTCTTCGGTTATCTGGGACAGAACATACTGTTCGGATTCATCCTCATTTGTTCCTTTGAGTTCTTCCGCTTTTCTTAATACCGCATCATCTATATTCGCCTTTATGATATCCGGGGCATCTTCGGATAACTCATTGTATGTATCAGTAAGCTCTACGGCATTTGTGGCCTCGCCGATCCTGCCTTCTATCTTTTCCTGAAGCGTATCAGCCAGCCTTCCTGCTCTTTCAGCCTCTTTATCTGTAAACTTTACCTTCTCAAGTTTGCCTGCCTCTTTCTCAAGATCATTAAATCTCTTTGCATAATCTATAACCTGATTGATATCACCGGTCTTGTGAACCATATCTCCGTATGAAGAGAAGTTGTTTTGAACCTGCTTAAATGACAAAGCCTGACCGCCTACGCCCATAAGAGCACCGGAGAATGCACCTGCAGCTGCATCATAGGCGGTATTTCCTAACCAGTCCATCATGGCGGCTTTTCTCGCCTGCTCCTCAGTAAGTCCTCTGTCAAGGTATGACCGAACACTCTGTTCGAATACAGATTTTTTGCCATTTATGATATTGTCAGCTATAGTGTTCATAACATCAGAAGCCGCTTCCTCGGATCCTTCTGTTACCATCTGTTTACCAATATTCTTTACAAGTTCCTTGAAGGTCTTTGGCTGTTTGGTTGCCAGGGCTTTCAGATTGTCAATAGAGTATTTTTCAGTAACCCACTCGGCTACACCGGCAGTCACCGCCGTAGCAAGAGCGTTCATAGGATCAATGCCACGCTCTATAGCCTCGTTATATGTTGAGTCGGCTGCACCGGCAGACATGATAAACTGTGTTGCTTTGGTTCCGATCTTAGCTCCTGCACCCATAGCTCCGCCTATGGCGGATCCGGTTAAAAGAGCCATGGCAGAATCACCGGCAGACATACCTGCATTATAGACGAAGTTCCAGATAGGATTTTCTATCTCTTCACTGACTCCGCCCCTTATAGCTTCTGTATTATTGGAGAGCCACCTGTTTTTCTGATTTACCGGAAGAGGTTTGTCGCCAAAGGTATTTCTAAGCGCATGAGAAATATCTTCACCTATACCACTTACCATCGTGGCCGGTGAAGCTAAAACCGTAGCGGCAGAAGAGAGGATAGCGTTACCAACACTCTCCTTGGCAAAGTCTTTACTTGCTCTTGCGTCTCTCTCAGCGTCGGCATTGTCCATCATAGCGCCGTAGGCATCCACAAGATAATCTACGTCAACACCCTTTTTCTTCAGGCTTTCAAGAGGTTGTTTCAGTTTTTCGTTAATATTGTTTTCTATGTAGCCTACGCTTGGATTCATTACAGTAGCGAAACCGTGGTTATTCTTCCTTACGTTGTCAGCGACGGCCATTATAGCCTTTTTCTCGTCTTCGGTGATCTTTTCTTCTTCGCTTCTTATAGCCGCTGCCGGAAGAGCCTTCTTATATTCGGCGATCTTATCATCAGCATCTTTGTCAAGTTTATCAAGAGTCTCTCTTCTTGCCGGAGAGATCCCCTGATTGCCATTGATGATTGAGGAGACACCGCCACCGGCGGCACCCATCATATTTGCGTCGTTATCGCCTCTTTCGGTTTTTCTCTGGGCTTTCTCGCTCTCTAACTTGCTTATGCGGTTCTTAAGTTCAGAATAAGACATATGCTCTACATCACCATACTTGTAGAGATATGCCTTTCTTTCGTCTTCTCTTTGTTTGAGCTGATTCTGATATCTGTCCTCCGCTCTTTTCTGCGAGAGTATCATCAATTTAGTTCTATAATCTCCGGAGTCGAACACGTTGTTCGGTTTGCTCTCGTTCGTTCTCCCAGTTATTCCAGCGTTCGCACGATTTGTACCCGTGTTCGCACGATTATTGGCCGTATTTGCTCGGTTTTCGAGTGTCCTGTTTACGGAATCTCTATATCTGTTCTCGGAGTTTACGGCAGACTTAAAGAGCCTGTCGGCTTGTCTATAGTCCTTGGAGCCTTTCCTTGACTGCTGTCTTACATCTGCAGCCATCTGTGCCACTCTATACAGTTTAGCGTTAGTATCGGCCGTTTCCATAGCGCCTGCTATGTGGCCGGATCTTTGCTTCTCCCTCGCCTCAGCCTTTACCGTGTTAGCAGCTCTACGGAGGTTTTCTTTTTCAAAGTCTCTTTGCTTTTTATTCCAATCACGTGAAGATAAACGTGCCATCTATATTCTCCTTATTTTGTCAGCTTCTTTACCATCTTCTTTAAGTAGTCCGGATAAGACTTGTACTTGGAGAGCGATCTGTCAGAAGGCATATTCCTGATAAAGTCTACATAGCTTAGGATATGAGCATCCTCTACAGCCTTTGCTCCAAAGTCTTTTATAACATCATCTATTGACTGGTATTCTTTCTTGGTTGCGGAAGTCCTTCTCGCATTGTCAGAGCTTGTAGCCTCAACGGCCTGTGTTTTGTTGCCGCCTTTGAACCCGAGATAATCATAATACAGATAATCAATCTGCTCGGGAGTGAGGTTATACTTATCTTTCAAGACTCCATTCAGTGAATTCCATGCCACCTTGGATTGTCCGCTGTTTCCGTTTTTCCATTTATAGATTGAGGAGTATACACCTCTCTGATTTGCAGTAATACCGCTTGAGCTTCCTCCGGATGATCTGTAACCGCCTCCTGATCTTCCGGACGATCCGGAGGCACTACCTTTTAAACCCAAGGAGGCAAGCTTGTAGCGCTCGTCAAAGTCTTCCTGCTGTTTGTTCAGCTGATAGTTTAGCTCTGCCTGCCTGTCCGCTATCTCGTCTCTTTCCTGCTGATACTTGAAAGTTTTTTCATCTATGTACTTCTGGTAATCATCCAGAGTCTTTTGATAGTCAAAGTTTTTGTTCTTCCAGTGCTGATCCTCGTTGTAATTCGTTCCAAACTGGTTCTCTGACTGATTGAAACTGTCCTTCCACTGTGTATCACCTACTTTGTCTCTGTACTGAGCGTAGTCCTGATCAGACTTTCTGTAGTAGTCATTGCCGTAGAAGTCTCTGTCGGTGTTCCAGTCTCCAAGTGTATCTCTGTATCTACCGTAATCGGAGTCCTCAAGCCCCTCATACATTGAGAGGTCAGCTCTTTGACCTGCAATATCATTTTCATATTTTCTCATGGCTGCTTCGTATAGCTGAGGAATCACGTTGTTAAGCTGTGACATATTCTCCTGATATGCAAGATTTCCTGCCGTTGCAGCATAAGAATTGCCATATCCTCCGGTAAGAGCCGCTGCCTGCGCCATAGCTCCCTGTTGTCCAAGGAGAGCCTGCCTCTGATACTGGTCTTTATAATTCTGATATAAAGGATCCTCATTGAAGTTGTACTTAAATTGCTCTCTGTTTGCTATCTTGTCGGCTAAGGCAGATATTGTATCAGCATACTTCGATGTATAGGTCGGTTTTTCTTCTCCGTTCAGGAATCTGTCGTAAAGAGCCTCTGCATCTATAACAGCCTTGGACTTCTGGTATGGTTCTACGGGTGTCGGCGCTACCGCCTGATAAGTAGGAGCGTACTGAGTAGGGTATGTGTTTACCGGCGTGGTAGTTGCAGTCTGCGCCTGTTCCGCTGCCTGATTGGCAGCATTAAACAGAGCCGCCCTTTGTGCATCCGTCTGTGTCGTGGTGACTGTTGCAGGCTTTCCTGATGCAACCGACGTCAATGTTGATTTCAGCGTGGTTGTGTTTTTCTTTGTGGTATTATTCTTCGTACTGCCTCCGCCTCCGGCTGCCGCTATCGAAGTGGTAAGCTGTCCTTGGGTAACTTTCTTCTTAGCCATTTTGCGCCTCCTCTAACTTCTGTAATCTCTGTTCCAACGAAAGTAGCTTCTCTGACTGAGATGCAAGTTGTTCTTTTAACTGTTCTATCTCCTTGTGCTGATCCTGAATAAGCTTAAGCATGGGTGGAATGATATATCTAAAGTTCCAGTTCTCCGGATCACCATTTTTATAATCACATGCTATAGGATAAGTTTTCTCAATATCTTCGGCGATAAACCCGGGTACTGGGACACCGGCTCTTGGATCTTTCTCGTACAAATAACCCTCATTGTATATAAACTGCACTACAGGAATGTCGTACAGTTTACGAGCGTCGAGTTCTTCTCCGATAGGCTCTATGTCGTGTTTGTATCTTTTTGAAGAACTTGAAGATTGATAAAGCATCGCCCCAACATAAACAACGTCCGGTGAATAAGAAATTGTGCGCATATTAAGTATCTCGATTGTGCTGCATTCTAATTCGCCTGTTATTAAACCGGGATGAATATACACGGTTCCTGAATAACCGGTTTGTTCTGTAGATACGTATGCACCGTTTGCTAAATATAATTTATATCCGCTTAAATTTAAGTCTCCTGCGGTTATTTTGCTCGCATTGATATAACCGGCATATACATAATCTGTCGCTATCTCCGCCGCCGTTATAGTATGTGCAGCTATCTCATTGGCGGTTATAGTGCCGGATGCTATCTCGGCCGCCGTTATGGTCTTTCCTGCTATCTCATATGCAGTAATAGCAGCCGCCTTAATATGACTTGCCTTTATTGTTCTTGAGGCTATATTATCGCCGTAAAGCGTAAAACCACTGCCGATATAGGTATCTCCATCTAAGTGTATCTGATCTCCCTTTAATTGAATTGTCGATCTCTCGATACCGTTTACGAGTGCCGAAGTGATACTTATCACTCCGGTCGCATCGTTAAACGTTGCCATCATGGCAATATGGGAAGAATTCTTTGTGGTTTTCGTTCTGACCTGGGCTATATTACGGCCGGTCTTTTCACTTTCCTGTTCAACCTTGTCCTCAATCTGTTTCGTGGTTTCAAGGTCTGCCATCTGTAGAAACTCGTTTTTTATGAGCTCTACAAGATTGGTAATCTGTTTATTTGCCTCATCAAGATCCTTGGAAGGCTGATATGTAAACTTGAATGTCATAAGCCTCCTCCTTCAATCTTTTTGGTGATGGAGAATATCTTTGCGTAACCGCTGCCGGATATTCTTATCCTCATGTGGTCACACCTTTTTGGTATAAATGGAATCTCCATTGAGCGAAGATTTGAAAAGGACTGCGTGTCTTTTCTGCTAAACTCATACTTGTTCTTTATGTCGCATATAGTTTCCCACTCTCCCAGAGAGTCGTACTCTACCTCAACCTTGAACGTAGCGTCTAACTCCATGTAAAACCTTATCAGGACTTGAGACACATACTTAAAGTTCGGATCCGTGTTCGGTGAAGTGTCTATCCCTACTATCCCGAATGTCCGCTCCCATAAAAGCGGAGCCGGATCTATAGAGTATGTGGTTTGACCTATCTTTGTATCATCTCCGGCGGCAATAAGCATATTCCTGCGATTATCGAACATCAAGAGCCTGTTCTCGTATTCTGTCATAAACTCAACGTTCGAGGGAGAGTCTTCTACATGCCAGAGGCCGTTAGATGTATTAAACGTAAATAACTTCTGTGTACCGGTCTTGTCTTTCATGGCGACATAGTAAACACCATTCCAGACACCTGCTATAGCTTCGCCGTATGCCGTTTGCCCGAGGTTTTTGGATATAAGGGTGGGATAACTCCCCTCATACCTTACAACGCCATCTACGGCCTTATAGAATAGCACTCCTGATATCAATCCAACCGAATCATGGCAGCCTTTTTGTATGCCTCTTTCCGGTTTGGTGTCAAGCTGATAGTTCGAAGGAGCCGTACCGTAGAGCTTGTGGATGAATCTCTCCTTGAAAAATATAACGCTACCGCCGTGAGCGGCGCATCCGGTAAAGTCTCCATCTGTACCCACAGTTGCAGCGTATGAGTCCGCTGCCGTGCCGAGATATGAATACCAGTTTGTAGGATCACCTATCTTGGATCCGTAGACTTCATGTTTTTCTGAGTTGCAACCCCATATCCTGTTATCATGCTCACAGATAAAGTCTAAGTCAGGGATATTCCTCACTATACTTATCCCACTATTCGTGAAAACAGCGCTAATCAGGGCGGTAACAACAATCTGATTATCGTTTTTGTCCCAGATAGCCATATCCGTGTTGAAAGTCTCGGCATAAGTTCCAGTAACCCCTGATATCGCTACCACATCCAGCTTGTTAAAGTTCTTGCCGATGTTTGTGGCACTAATCTTTACGTAAGATGTGGCTATAGCATTCCACATCCCTTGAGAGTCCGACCACTGCATGAGAGAATTCGGTGTAGTGGAAGTGTCAAGCCAGTATTGACCGTTCGTAGGATTTGCCGGTTCTGTACTTGATACCGTGGGGTTTATAGTGGTTCCGTCCATCGTACATGGAGTAAAAGTGACCGTGGATGCCGTACTATAGCTTGCCCCTAATGATTCCAAAGTCTTGTCTTTTGTGTTGAATCTGTATTTATCCGGGTAAATAATGACATAAGCCCCCATAGAACACATCTGTCTTCGACCTGTTCCAGGGAGCTGATCTATTCTTTCTCCTTCGTAGAAGAGTACATTGTCGATCTCGTTTGAGTCTTGTTTGATTTCTATCAGTCCGTCATTTACATGTAAGCCCTTCAGGCCGGCAATACCACTCTCAACTATAACCCTCCTGCTCCTTGGAGTGAGTAAAGGATAGTAGTCAGAAGATATGTTTACTTCGTCATATCCTTCCGCCTCTGAACATCTTTCTGAATTGTTGTATCCCATAAATTGTGATATGGGATATCTGATGCTACGACCTTCTTTTAATTCCGGTAAGATCATATCCCTCTCACCCTCCTTGTTATGGGTTCGTTGTTTCTTCTGTACCATGCACAGTAGTTCTGGTATTCGTTGTTAAATACAAGTGCCGAGTTGTTATATGCGTTTATCTCTCGTGAGTATAGGTCATACTTCGAGAGCAAATAGTCAACATAAGTGTTTGAATACAGCTCATCTATCAAAAGCTCGGTGTCAAGAGGTGTGGTTTCATCGTACCCCTCAAACTCGAATGCCGGTACTTTGGTTGATTTGTCCTCAACCGTCTTTACTTCTACCACGTTTCCTTCACCATCTGTTACTTCTTCTTCGATAGTTCTGTATTTCCAGTTTTTATCCGCCATTAAAATAACTTCAGAGTAGACCTGAAGATCCAGCTCTGAAAGCCATCTTACTTTTTCTGTAGTCACAAAAGCGTTAGGTCTTAACCTATCCGCTCTATCTATTGCCTGTTCTATAGTCATATTGACTCCTTAAAAATGAGGGGCATTAAGCCCCTCACAAAATTACAGATTTGCAGAAGCCTTTTCTCCAGCTTTTTTGAGACCTTCAATCTTGGCTGCCACTTTGGCATCTTCATCCATAGAGCGCTCGATGATCTCTTTTAACGCAACCGGGATCTTAACCTGTACGCCTCTTTTGACTTTGTACATAACGCCGTTAAGACCTACCGTGATATCGCCATGGTAGTCTGTACCTGGCATATCCGGAAAGATAGTCTCTACAAGCTCCATGCCGGGATCTTTGAGGCTTACTTTCGCCTCAACCTTTGCCTCGTTCTTTGCTTCTTCTGTAGTTCTTGCCATGATTAACCTCCAAATCAGCCCCCGGCGAAAGCCGGAGGCGCATAAAACTTAGTTAGCGGGTTCTGTAGCAGAAGCCGGTGTAAGACTCTCGATACGTACCATGTACTCCTCTACGAGTCTCTTTGCTACTCTCGTAGCCTTCCAACCTACTGTAGCCCTCTGATTCAGCGGATCATCACCTTCGCCGAGCTGCTTGACGATATGCTGAAGGCCGCCGCCCTCAACCTCTGTCACGCCGTATGCGTGAGCGGCAAGGATGATCGTTGAGTATACAGAGTAGTAAGTAGCCGGATCGTTTCCTGATGCTGCAGTGAGAACCGGACAGGTGCTATCGTTGATGATCTTTGCCTCGGTATTCTCGATGACGCGAACGCCGTGGATCATGCCTACCTCGTTCTTGTACATCTTGGTAGGATCAGTGTACTTAGTCCAATCCTTCCAGTTTGTATCCTTCTCCAGAACCTCGACGTTATCCGGGTGAACGATAGCTACATATGCCTCTGAGCCGTTGTGCGGGATCTTCTTTCCGTTGTTCTTTCTCAGAAGAGTACGAGCCTTCAGGATAAGATCAGGAGTCAGAAGACATGTAGTATCAAGGCCTGAACGCTGTGTTACAGCGGTTCCGTTTGACTTTGGTGCATAGATAACGTTTGTACCACCGTGAAGAACGTCTCTTGTGATGGTATCAAGCGTACGTCCTGCCTGCTGTGCGATAAGTTCAGTAGCCTCAAAGAGGTTATTGTCAATCGCAGTCAGCTCCAGAATGTCGGAAAGAGTTACATATCCGCCATACTGAGCTATTGTAGCCGTAAGTGCAGATACGGTCATGCTCTGCCCGTCCGGAGTTACACCCTCAGTAAGAGCGGTTGTAGCCTTGGGGAGCGAAGCAAACTTTCTAAACTCGATAGTCTTACCGCCGTTTTTCGGGAGCGGCTTCTTGTCGCCGAACTGATCATGGATGAGCTCTTCCTGAGCCATCTTGATAAGTGCGGTCTTGTAGTAAGTCTTCATCTCGTCAGAGAGAGAAGCCTGTGTGGTTACGTTGGTGTTTGCGTTTGCAAACTGCTGAAGATTCAGCTTGTACTTTACGTTCATTTAGTCCTCCAATTCCGAAGGGCTAACTAAATGTGATTCTTTCTCCATTTCCAGCCCTTCTCGCATATTGTTTCATGTCCTCTACGGACATTTTTGAAAAGTCTACCTTGTCATTTGCAGGCTGTGTAGGACTTGCTATACCGTTTTCAAGCGGTCTCATGCCTTTTGAACGTATACCGTCGGTTACCTTTTGCGCCACCGCCTGAGCTGTGGTCTGCATAGCACCTGTGATAGTGTCATTCATGTGAATAACCTGATATGCCGTCATGAGATCGACATTCTTTGTGATCAGATCGACAAATCTTTCGTTCGCAAGCTCTGTTTCAAGGTCAAAGCCGGGATAAAACGTTTTTACCTGCTCTGCCTCCTTGATCCACTTTGCATAAGTCTCATCCGCTGCCCTTTGTCTTTCAAGTTGCTCTAACTCTCTGTCAGACTGGGCTTTCTCAAACTGAAGACGTTTCATCTCCTTGTACTGGTCTGTTGATAGTCCTCTTTCGGCAGCTTCCTCCTGAAACAATGCGTCGTCATTCATGATCGAATTAAGGATTTCCGCAGGATCCTCCTGGCCGTACCTCTCTGACAGAAATGATATGAGCTTGTCCTGGCTACCCAAGCGCTCCTCTAATTCTGCCTGATGTTTAAATCTTCGGTCTACGTGATCCTTGACTGATCTCTGATAGTCTTCCCGGAAGTCACCCTTGATCAGATTGTTCCATTCTTCCGCATGTTTTGCCGCTGCCTCGGCAGCATCGTCAACTGCATTTGCGCCATCGCCGCTGCCTTCGCCTGCATCTGCAGCATCTCCGCCATCTGCGAAAAGCTGAAGATTTAATTTTGTATCCTCCATCGGATACCTCCTTCCTGAGGTCTTTCCCTCGTGTCTCTTGGATCTTTCTCCTGTGTCAAAAGTCTTTCCTTCGTCAAAGGTCTTTCCCTTAGTCTCTACGGATCTTTCTCCGGTGTCAGAACAACCGTTCTACATCCCTTATACCACATAAAATAAAAAAAGTCACCCCAAGTTTGGGGTAAACTTTTCAGTCTGTGTCAAACGCCTTCAAAGCCGCTTCACAGCGTACACAACCAAAGAGACAGTGGTGCTTTTGATAATCCTCTTTTTGTTTTTTTGTATCAAATTTCTTGCATGTCAGATATTCGTCTCCGGTCTGACAGGTTATCTGAAGATCACTCTCCCGCAGGAAGAGCTCACATCTGATCTTTGAGCTGTGTTTGCCGTAATACATAACTACCTCACTCGTGATAATAAACCGCTGCCCCGTTATATGTATAACCCGGAGCTACCTTAAGTCTGCTTAGCACCGCCTTTGATACCTGGTAAACTCTGTTGATCACATCCTCTACCAGTTCGGCATCTTTGTACCTGTTTGTCAGTTCCTTTACGTCTTCAGTCGTTATAAGCTCATTAAACAAGCTATCAAGTTCTTTTTCCGTCATGACATAGCCCCTTTCTATAATTGCTTAGATCCCTCGGATGCAGTCTCTTGCCGGTAATATGATTATAGACGATAAGGCCGCACTTCGGACACTGATCATAACTGTAGCTCCCGGTACCTACAACCTCGAATACGTTGTTCTTCATCGGGATCTTGCAACATATACATTTTCTCATTGCTTTACTCCTTAGCCCATGATTTTATGTTTTCATCCGGCAAGGGCTTGCCGTCCAGGGAAACCCACTTTCCGTCTCTGCGCCATACGATATCCTTGACAATATAAGTTTTAACCTGTCTCATAACTGCATAGATACCATCCTCAGGAAGTCCAAATCTTGTTGGTATGTATATAAATCCATCATTCGGGCTCATAATACCTCCTATCCGGTGACAGCGTAGGTGTCTTCCCACCATATCACTCGCTTAAATGTATGATACGGGATAAATGCGTATCCATGATCACCCCAGCCTTCGCCCCAAGAGTTCCTGATCTCTATAAGCTGAGATATATCATCATATCCGACTATCACTATCGCATGACCGACACACTCATCAATGGCTTTATCTGACGGATCATCAAGTATATAGTTCTCATCATACCTGGAGAAAGCCCACGCAACTGCTCCGGCCACAGGATAACCTGATGCGAGCGCTTTCTTTAACTGCTTCATGTTTTTTGATCTCATACCAATTTTTCAAGCGCTTGCCTTTTATCCCGTCAGCGTATGCCTCTTTGGACGGTTTGAGATTCCAAGGATTGTCATTTGACCATATCTGAGAATCGCAAACACCATACTTCTTAACCATATCCAATGCAATCTCAACGCTGCTCCCATCGTCTCTCATAGGCACTTCGTCTTTCTTTTGATTAAAGTATGTAAAAACCGTCGAAGGCATCCAGTCGCTGCCGTGGTGCAGAAAATCATCACACCCTAACACAGCGTTAGATGTACAGTCTCCGTGTTTTTGTAGATACACCGGCGGAAACTTGTCTCTTAGTGTGTATCTAAACGGCAAGTATGCACGAATATCAGCTTTAAGCTTCGCCGGCCTCAGATTTGTTAGTTTGCTCTTAAGCGTTCTTTTGTCTTTTTTCTTGCAGCCTTTAAGCTCCTTCATCTTTCACCTCCTAAAACATCCACCGGACAAGCAAGGTTGAGCGACCTTATCAAAAATTGTTAATACAAAACATCAGTTACAGAGGTTTAGCTTGCCCGATGGACTTTATACAAAAATCCTCGACCGGGATTTAAGTATCAAGATTTACTGCTTTCTGCCTTATCCCACTTGGGGCATACAAAATGTATTTGCCCGTCACCGCCTTGTTCAGCCCATCTGCACATTCTTAATGGCGATATCCGATGCTTACAATTCTTACAGCCTTTATATCCTATTTTGTTAATATGTTTTTGCAACTCTTTATCTGTAACGTGCATACTCATTATTCTTTATCCTCGCCTTCTTGTGGCTCAAATTCATGCTTACAGTACAAACATGGATTTCCGACTTCGCATTTATCACATGGTTCTTGTTCCAATGCTTTGATTGCCATATCAAGGGCTGTTATCAATCTGCCATCGGGAGTATCTCTGTCAAGGCTCTCTATCCACTCTTCAGGCATATATAACGCCTTATCTTCTTCAAGTTCCTTTATTGCTTCTTCTCGTGTCATCCTACCGCCTCCTCACATACCCAATTAAGCCTTGTGCGTATGCCTCTATATGCAAGCCAGTTACCTGTCTTTATCGTGTAAGCAAGCCCCTTTTCAGTTCCTACGACGTCATAAAGCTTATAACCGATCTGCACCGTACCGCCCTTGATATATTCAGGATCAGTCACAATCTGATAAGGAGCAAGATCCGGATCATAAATCAGCTTAAACCTGCACCGCTGCCGTAATGAACGAAGTCTTTTCTCGGAGCGCTCACGCTCTCTTTTAAGGTCAGCAATCCGCTTTTTCTTTTCCTTAGAGGTCTCTTTGCGGATCAGCCATACCTCTCTTTCAACCAGATAGCCTTTTCCATCTGTGAATACGTCTACGGCACGGCGGCTGCCGTTGTAGCGACCGAATCCGCCGTAGTCCTCGATATGTCTTTTTCCTATGCCTTTGATGTAGATCCATGAACCCATAGGGACAAGAGGGTTTCTTTTGTCAACCGCTGCCGTTCTTCCTACAGTAGCATAAGCTCCGGAAGAAGTGTTGTGTGTACCCGAAGGAGTGTTGCACGACGCTGAGTAGGTTGAGATGTACCACTTCCCTAAGGGTTCTTTTACCGTCTTTGCTATGGCACCGCTGCCGATCAGGGCGATACTAAGCATAATGCCTATGATTATCCCGACTAAAAAATATATGGTTTTCTTTTCTTTGGTCATGTCAACACCTTCGCTATCCATTTGTTGTTTTTCTTCCACTTTTCCTTCCATGCGTCGTATTCTTCTTGATCCCAGAACCGAGATATCGTACTTCCTTCGGCCTTTATGATTATTTGCTTAGGACGGATGGAAGCGTATATCTCTGTGATGGGTTTCCCGTAGTGTTCTCTTAAGATCATGTCTCTGATAAGTGCGTCTTCTTCCGACTCGTCAGGAGGGTATCCGCAGTAGACAAAGCCGCTGCCGGCACTGATCTTTAGGTGATAGTCATTAAAAATATCCATAGCCTCAGCAAGAGTGAAGTGTACGAACATAGCCGGATTAAAGACATGTCGTTTGTTGTAATTTCCACCCCTATACTTCTTTAGCGCCTTTGTAACCTCTTCGTAGTTTACCGCACCGGCTAAACGGTTCCAGATATCACTTGCAGCTTTGCTTTGGCTATGTGTGTACCTTGAAAACAAGGTGTCATGCCTGTGTAGAGTTCTTAAGACATGTTCTATCTCGCTCGTGGTCATTTCAGCTCTCCTTTACCAGATAGGGATGGGTTCCGGTTAGTACGGAATCAATCTCATCCATCCTTGATTGATCTATGGTGTACTTTAACCCGAGAGCTTCAAACACATCTAAGGCCTCTCTTATATCACCGGAGCCGTCCTCTGACCACTTCAGGCTGTAATAGTAAGGTGTAGAGCCTACAATAACATCCTGAGCAACAAAAGCAACCATCTGAAGAGCCGGAGAGTAGGACTGAAGCTCATCGAAATCAATACCCAGATACTCGGCCGCAGTATCGCAAGCACCGTAACTTACGTTTCTTGAGTAAATGGAGAACAGATCTCTTATCTCGTTATCGAAAAATGTAACCTCAGCGCCTCTTCCTTCGTCTTCCTCGTCTTTGAGATATAAAACCCAGCTTTTGACTTGGTTGTAGAGATCTTCCATCAGACCATCGAGAGTAATCTTTTTCCGGTTGTTCTCTTTTTGTAGCTCGTCAACCTCGGAGGCTTTCTTTTCGCTCTCTTCTTTTGCGACCTCATCAAGTGTATAGAAAGATATGCCGTTGTAGCCTTTTTGATAATAAACATCATCTGATGGCAAAGCGGATAAATCAAATTCTCCGCCGGTGGAGACGGTGCAGATTCTGTCCCACCAATCATCCCATGTGTGTTCATCCTCGGGGAATGCTGAGAGATTACAGACCTTCTCGACTTCGGAGAGAAGATTTTTCTCCCATTCTTCAGCGTTCTTCTGACGCTTATAAGCATTGACCGCATAAGCTATAGAGTCAGCGTTATTCTTCAGGATCCTCTCTTTCTCTTTGGGATCTTCAACCTCTTCGAGCGCCTGGAAGTCCTTAAAAGTAAGCTGGTATTTGTCAACGGCATCTTCTACTGCGTCACGTGGAAGCTCCGCTATATGGAGTCTTCTGTAGATTGTGGACTGTGAAAAGCCGGTCTTTTCGGATATCGCCTCTACAGACTCGCCGAGATCTATCAACTGTTGGAAGCCATAGGCCTGTTCAGGTATCGTAAGATCATTTCTCTGCAAGTTCTCTTCAAGCATGATAGAGACCTGATCAGCTTTTGTCAGCCCTACCTCGATACGACATGGAACCGAGTCAAGCCCAGCCTCTTTAGCCGCCTCGTATCTTCTGTTGCCGATCATCACATAAAACTCGCCGACGTCACACATATCCTCGATATCAGCCTCAAGCTCGCTTGCCTCGGTATAGTTTTCTACATTCTCTCTCCAGAAGATAGGATCCTTTGCAGATACAACGGAAAGATTCTGAAGAATACCATTTGCTTTTACGGACTCTATAAGTTCTGTCAAGTCACCTAAATCTTTCCTTGGGTTATCCGGATGATGATCTAAATACCTCAAAGGGATGTTAACCAAAATACTCGTTTTTCTCATCTTAAAACCTCCATTTCTTCAATTAACGCGCGCACGTGCGTGTGTACGTCTTAGGGCGTTAATGATGTTAATTGAACAGTTCAGAGAAATATATCTCCTCAACTTCACCCTCTATCAAACACAATACGCTGTTATCTAAAATCTGCAGGATCGTAGCCCTGATTAGCTTCTTCCCTCGCTTAAACTTAATTCTCTTGCCGGGATAAAGTACGATGCGATCCATGATACCTCCTTCTCCGTCTCCTGTATCCTACCCCAGAGCGACTTCTTATCCATTGGAGAGGTAACAGTAGCAGAATCCTGTTTGTTGTTCGTAACATAAGTTCTGGGGCAGGATACAGGAGACGGTATTTATATTCGTGATGTAATGGTGCCTTATGGATCGTTTCCTCTTGAAACTTTTATGAAAACGCAAGAACGATAAGGGAAGCCGTCTTTTGTGAAGCCTTCCTTTTCGCTGTCCGGATTTAATATATAGCCCTTCCTTGGCTTTGGCTTGTTGTAGTAGGTATCCATGCGGATCACCTTTTTATGAGTGACCGGTCGGATCAGATTACGGGAACCCGACCACTGCCTACCGGATCCGCCCCTCCTCTTAAACTCTGCCCTCGTTTTCAGGAGATAAGCTGCAAGCTCTGAGTAGTCTCCCTTATCATCGAGAGAATTGAAGTGAACCCTACCCTTCTTCCATATCTTTCTGATCAGCTCGGTGTCCAGGGCTTTATTGATAACTAAGTGATGATGGAGACCGCCGCCTCTTGAACCCCACTCAGTAACAATGATGTACTTCAGGGGAAGACCGGCTTTCTTTGAGAGGTATCTCAGTCTCCTGAGGAAGTAGTTTCTGTCTTCCTTGGCATCCGCCACCTTCTGGGGGCGTTCTGCTGAAGCGTAGTCAAGCACCAGATGATAGTCACCGGGATTGAAGTTGGCATTGATCTTTATGGTCAGTTCCCTGACTTCCCTTCTTGCATTCGCCTTCTCGTGAGCTTCAGACATCTCACCCGAAGGAAGCCTCGGGGTATTCTTTATGTTAAAACGGGAGGCTTGATACTGCTCAACTATCAGAGTCCTCCCGGCTCTTGTCTCGGCTTGTATAAATGGCATGTTATCTCCTAAACAGTTTTGGTCGTTATATGATTAAATTAAGCAAGTCTCAAGGGCGGATTGACCGCCCGACATTTTGTATTTTATTCTTGACATATCACACAAGATGGTGTATTATAATAAATGATATTTCCCTAAGCAGTTGAGGGCGGTTCCTGTCAGCCGCCCTCTTTTATTGGCCGAATAAAAATATGAGAGAAAAAAGACCGATAAACACCACTGTGTCAAGCAAAACTTCCTTAATCATGTATATCAGAGTCGATTTCTTCATCTTTACACTCCATTCTTATTTCACGTTTCTTCTTATTTATAAGAACATCACCGGCGATATACGCATCGGCTAAGTCGTCAATGCAATACCGGTTAGGTGGGATCATAAGAGATCACCTTCCGTTTCAGCCAGGATATCCCTTATCATCTGAGTGAAGAGCTTTACCTGAGCATTGAGCTTTTGTTTGGTAAGCTCTTTCAGCTCGACTCCCTCAACTGTGATAAGGACTGACTCGCCTGCTTCGTTGATAAACTCCCTTTTGAAAATGTCTGTGTCTACAACCTGAACCTCGTTTTCAAATGTGTACTCTGACATGATATTTCCCTCCTTTGATTAAACTGCTGCTTCTATATCATCATCGAGAATGTAGTTTCTCCCGAAGATTCTCATAAAGTCTTCTCTGCTTCCGAAGTTTTCCTCAAAAGCCCTCTGCCCGTCAGCTTGGATCTGTCTGTAAGTCTCACCGCTTTGGTGAACCGCATCCTTGCCGAAGATATGGCACCTGTGGTGGCAAAGTCTGACCTTCAGGCCGTACTGCTCTGAAAACTTCTTGTTTGCACCGTCAAAAATGTGGTGCCAGTCCAACGGATCACCGCAGCCGTTCCTTCCACAGAGGTAACAGCTCTCCCCGTCGTGTAAGATAGATTTTGGTTTCCTCATAATCAATCCCTCCTTACAAGTTGTTTATTCCACTCCGCTGCCACTTCGGTTATAAGATAATACTTCCCTGAAACAGCATTTACACCTGCCAATCGTCTTTTTGCCGTCTTGTCACTGACACCCATCTTTTGGGCAAGCCGTCGAATGGTGATGAAATCCTGCTTACCTCCGTTTGATAATGCATAAACTATGTCTTTTCTCGTCATAATAAATACCTCCTTGCCGGTTGCTCCGTAGGCAAAATATGAACCACTGTTTTAAGGTGCTCCGGTGCGCCAGTGCCACACTGAGTGTCACGCCTGCATTAGTATCTTGTTAAGTTACTTGAATTGCAAAAAAATATGTCCATGGGATCCTCGATGCGATACTTTTCGATCATTTTCTGTATCTCATCGCTCCCAAAGACACCTTTTTTCATTTTTATATAAAAGGTTTTCGGTGTAATTCCGAGCATTTTAGCCACGTCTGCCTGTGAATCTCCGTTCTCTGTGAATATTCCACGAAGTCTGTTTGTGTTAATCATATGCGCTTCCCTCCTGTATCTTTTTAAGTTACCCCTACTATACAACATAAAATGTAACTTGTCAAGATATTTTTTTCTTGACTTGTAACTTTTTTGTGCTATAATAAAATCACACCGCAGAAAGGAGGTATTCGCCGTGGTTGGAAAAAGAATAAAACAAGCAAGAGAAGCTGCCGGGATATCTCAAACTGATCTGGCAAAACGAGTAGGCATATCCAAACAGACTCTATATAAATACGAAACCGAAATTGTTACAAACATTCCTTCAGATAAGATAGAGGCCATATCCAAGATCGTCCGTGTCACGCCTGCATTTTTGATGGGTTGGGAGTCTCCGGATCCTCTAAACTCACAGGAAATTATACTTACTCAGGCGGAAATGTCTTTAATAAAGAGTTATCGCACAGCGGATCCCGGTACACAGGCGGCAGTAAAGAAACTTCTTGATGTAGACTTGGAGCTGTAAACTGATTTAAAAGGAGCTATCATTAACATGAGCAAAACTCTTGTAGGATCGGCAGAGAAATATATAAGCAACCCGGAGCTGCCAAAAGAAATATATCAGGATGATGGTCTCCGTATTCATGTCCAGCGCCGACACCCTGAATGTGAGCAATACTTAAGCTGTATATCTGATATTATATCAAATCCTGATTATATCGGGAGAAGTCCACGAGAATCAGATGATAGTTTTGAGCTCGTTAAGATATTTGATAATAATGTGCAAATAGGTATAAAACTCGATTCAAACAGCGAATACTGGTATGTATCAACTCTCTATACCATAACTGATGCCAAGCTCGCTCATCGTATACAGTCCAATAGATTAAGAACATTAGTTCCTTGACAGTTTTAGACATTTTGTGTATAATGGGACTACTCTTGAAGCAATAAAGGTCGGAAAGGCTCCCGACGCACCCGAAAGGGTACCTGAGATGATGGATACGCCGCCCATCTTATTGTTTCAGATCGTAATGCGAGTGGTCATTGGCCACTCGCTTTTTATATATTGCTGCAATAATATCATAGGCATATGCAGGTGTATTAGTTTTCGGGAGGTATCGCTATGACAGAGTACAAGTATAAGAAATCATTTACTTTTGAAGGTAAACGCTACTGGATCCGTGGAAACTCTTTAGAAGAGGTTGCGAAAAAGGAAGCATTGAAGCTTAGAGATCTTGAAGAGGGCAGGATCACCATATCTGCATCCATGACTGTAGCACAGTGGACAGAACGTTGTATCAATGTCTACAAGCCAAACTTATCTGACTCATACAAATCCGAAATGAAACTCAGAATCAATAAGCACATTCTGACTGCTATAGGATCTTTGCCGATCAAATCAGTAAAACCTCTCATGTGCCAGGAAATTCTTAATAATCAAGCCGGTATGAGTAAATCTCATATAACAAAGATTCATCAAGAGCTGTGCTTTATCTTCGAGAAGGCTGTCGAAAATCACCTAATCCTTGACTCTCCGGCAAAAAATCTTATCAGGCCTAAAGGAACACAGGGAAAGCGGCGCTCCCTTACAGAGAATGAAAGGAAACATCTCCTATCTGTATGTGGTAAGAGCGACCGATTTATTCTATTCCTTCTTATGCTTTACTGTGGCTGCAGACCTGCGGAGGCTATACATGCCAGAGGAATGGACATAGACACTCTTGAAGGCTTACATGTTCTTCATATAAGGGGAACAAAGACAGAAAATGCCGATAGGTATGTTCCTATACCTGATGAACTCTATGAAAGAATATATAAAACATCACCTTTCGAGCCAATCTGCCCTAACGCTGCCGGAAGAGAGCACTCCGAAGGATCATATGACAGACTTGTCGAAAACTTAAAGCGTGAGTTAAACCTCTCTATGGGCGCAAGAACGTACAGAAACAAACTTATCCCGCCGTTTCCACTGGCACCGGACTTCGTACCTTATATGCTGAGGCATACTTACTGCACGGATCTTCAAAAGAAAGGGGTAGATATCCGTGCAGCTCAAAAGCTTATGGGGCATGCGGATATTTCAACCACTGCCAACATTTATACTCATCAGGATAATGAAACACTTCTTCAGGCAGCCGCAATGATGGGAATAAATATTTCAAACGAAAACACTACAAAAGTTTCCAATATTTAGCACTTGACAAAAGCGGTAAAAAGTGGTAAATTGAAGTCAAGGTGTGGCACTCACCGTGGCACTGCACCTTGAAAGCGCCGAAAAGATGTGGTTTGTCCCTTGGCTACGGACCAAGGTGTCGGGGGTTCGAATCCTCTCGTGCGCGCTTTTCGAACATAGCTCACAAGTACCGAAAATACTGTACTTGTGAGCTTTTTATTTTTCCACCTATCAAACTTTTGTTCGGTCAATTTTGGTCAAAAATAGACAAAAATGGACATTAAAACGGGGCACTGGGTGGGGCACTTTTTGATAAAAGTTTACACGCAAAAGACGGATCTGGCATCTCAGATCCGTCTTTTGTGGTAATGTATTGAAAGAGGTTTTAAGAAATGAACTCTTTGAAACTCTGCCAGCTTGCATTCTTCGTACCGATAAAGGGTGCCGGACATTCTTTGCCGTTTACATCCCAATGTCTTATTATTGTACTGGCATACGGACACTTTTCCCGTATATACTCTACAAGCTCTTTTGCCGCTCGGCGCTGTTTGGCTGAAGGAGCAGCCATAAGATCGCATAGCTCTATTGATACACTGTTGGCGTTCGTGCATATGTGATAATAGTTACCTGCGCCATTTTGTTCTGTGAAGAGGCCGCCCACACTCCATGCAGTCCTCGTCATAGGGATAGATCTTACTATCTTTCCTTCCTTGTCGACGAACCAGTGAGCGCCAGCTTGCCTTTCGTTGCCATATTTGAAATACAAGCCGTTGCCTCTTGCGGTATCTCCCTTGTTGCCGGTGTAATGTATGACGATATATCTGATATCCTTTCGACTTCTCGCCCCACCATACGATATACTCTTTGCTTGTATCTTGCTGAAAACCATCACTCGCCCTCCGTATAGTCTACATCAAACTCGCCGTTCTTCATTCGTTCCGCCTGCTGTTCCTGGACGTTTTTAAACTCCTGATCATTCAAAACTTTATTATATCTGGAAGTAGAAAGTCCAAGGATAGCACCCAAAAATGTATCAATGGCAGTTATCGTTCCTACTACCTGTTCTGCATACGGAAGTCCCCAGATGCCAGCAAGCGCAAAATACAGCGTGCCTATAGCCGGAAGAACGATCATGGCTATGTACTTCAAAACATCATACGCTTTGTTACTCATACCAATCCCTCCTTTCATTTGTATTTTCTCTCACTCATATCTTTTTCTCTCATGGCCGCAAGCTCTTTTATGATTTCTTCTACCCTCTGATAGATCATCTCTTTATTCTTTTTGTTTCTCATTTTTTCATTTATAAATTCAGCGGTAACTATATTCCATATGATTTGCTGTTTATTTGCTATGTAAACCTTATCATCCTCAATATGGTTTATCATTATCCAGTTTACAATCTCATCATATGCTTTTTCGGCTATGAGCTCTCCTAAAACATTATTGTATCCATCAAAATGAGGAAACTCCTTCTCGAACGCAATAGCCGCAGCGTGAGCAAACTCTGATTGCTTTTTCATTAAAAGCCGCTCTCGTTCGCTGGAGTCCTTCCCGATAAGAATCTTTTCAGTACGCACCTTCATATAGCCCTGGCGTATGGCAAAAACCATCAGCGCAAGGATCACCAATACCAGCCATGCATCTCCTGATTTTACCAACTCAACTATCGTTTCCCACATAGTAGCCTCCGTTTTTTCTTTTATTATATGTCAAAGAAAGAGCGGAGTCACCCCAAGTTTAGGGTAAAATTTTCACCTTTTTTCTGTTTGTTGACATAACTGAGACCGACGTACTCCGGATACTCCTTGGCTAACATCTTGAATCCGCATAAAGCTATCTCCAGTAAATATGATTCAGGGAAGTTACCGTTTTTTACGCAGACTACGGACTTGTTATCTGTGACCGCTGCCGAGTAATCGCTTCTCTTTTCTTCGAGATACTTTAGCATCGTAAAGAATATAGCTGAGACACCGGCGCAAACTATGTCTTTTCCCTTTTCGGCATAGTCGGCATGTCCGGTGATATCTATAGTATATTCTGACATTATGGGATCTTCTGCTATCTTAATTTTTATCATACTTCTGCCATTTGCCTCGTTCTTCTCTTTGCATTCTCCAAAAGTTCCGATTTAGGCGTAGCACCTCCGAGAGAATCTGTGTTCATCTCTCTGTTTGCCGCTGCCGTACCGCCTACGTTTCCGGGATTGACACCCGGTACCTGTGGTTGCATACCTATCATAGATTGTAACTGAGCGACCTGCTGCTGGAGCATAAGGCAAGTCTGATACAGGGTGCCGTTTTGTTCTATCTTCTGTATGATCTTGTCCTTACCTTCAAACTCCATCATCTCTACGCAAGCGAGAGACGCATCTGCTTGTGCCGGAGCAAAGAAGCCTTCGTGATAAAACTGAAGAGCAAGCTCGTTCTGACTCATTCTTGAATAAGTGGACTTCTTGGAAGCGGAAACTGTCACATCAAAGATAGGCTCTCTTTCTCCCAGATCTATCCCGAAGTCACTGCCTTGTGGCTGTGGCCTTATGGATTCATTTGAGAATGTAGTAAACTCCTGCTCCCCTCTCTTTCCGAGGATCCTAAACTTTCTCGGCTCATCGTAAAACTGTCTGATCAGTTCTATAACCAGGTCGCACTCTTTCTTAAACGAACGGTATGTAGCCTTAATCAGATCTCTTGATAGCTTGCTTCCTGCCTCTTGCAGCGCAGCAATAGCCGTAGCGGCCGTAACACCTGATTGAGTAGAACCTTGGGAGAAATCTCTGTTGCCGGAAGTCTCCTTTAATTCGTCAATCTTAAACTGCAATACTTGCATGTTAGCCGAAGAAGGTTGTATCCCCTGAAAAGGAACCAAGCCGTCAGGATTACCGGTAAAATGTATAACCTCTTTTGTCCAATCCGTAAACTCCGTTTCGTTGACACCGGAATTATCTGATACCAGATACCTCGCCTTAGAACCTTTGACCGCTGTATCAAGGATAACCTGATTCATCTTATCAATATACATCTGAGGATCACGCATTATATCAATGTATCCGAAGCCTGCCGGGGATCCTTCTTCTATGAATAAAGAATCAAGCACAAAAGGATACTTGCCGTGATCATAGAAACCTCTGTCTGCATACATAGGATCATTTTCGGATGCATATAGTATTAAATCACCTACAAACTTACAATAGTGAAGAACCTCTCTTGTGCCGTTATCCTTTTTGTAATACCAGTCAATCACAGCTGTCTTCTCTGTCGTTTCTATACCATCCATAGAAACGTAATGAGTAAGATCAATCTCTTTGTTCCCTATGACTTCTTCGGCTTCCGGGTATTGTTCTTTCAGGAGATCGTTACTGACCAACTGGATATGAAAAACATTCTCGGAGTCTTGAATATCTGATATGCCCGGCTCCCAAAAAAGATTCAATAAGTCAATCCTTCTTATGTCTACATCCCCGAGACCGTTGTTCTTTCTTGAGTTCCATCCAATTATCTTGGCAGAACATCCTTGTTTCAGTTTGTACCACGCTGAATCCGAATAGACGGTCTCATAATCATTGTATTCCAATATAACCGGGAGGATAGAGGTTAAAGTCTTGGCTGCCGGATCGTCAGACTCTTCCCTCGGTAAAACCATAGGCTCGGGATAATTGTCCATCATATCGGCGTGTTTGTTGTTTATGGAGTTATGAAGCCATGCAGAAACAGGCTCCGCCATATGCTTTGCTTTTCTGTCTTCTTCACTTTGAGATATTGCCCAATGCCTTAGCTTCCACCACTCCTCGTTGTTTCTTATTCTCTGTTCAAGCTCTTGTTTGTGATCTTTGTAAGTGCGAAGTTTTTTTCTCGCTTTTGCCAAGTCTTCTTCTGTGACATTTCTTAAACCTTTGCTTGTTTTCTCTTCGATAGGATCCTGATTGATCTTTTTCTTTGCCATAGTGCCTCCTTAAAAATTATAAAATGTGTTGACATTCCGCTGCCGTTGATTGAGCGGATCGTTTCGATCAACGCTGACTTCATGATGTTGTCTCGGTGATATAGGGTTGGCCATCAACACATATCTGCATTCATCATAGATATGATCTTCAGTATCAGTGTCAATGTCCTCAACATTGGACTCATCGTAAACCAACGACGGGATAGTTCTTATAAAATGTTTGCATGTATTAAAAATCTGGAACATAGGCTCACCGTTCTCGTCAAAGGCGAATCTGTAGTGATACTGCATCTTTCCTGCAAGCCTGTTATTGTCGCCTGGCGAAAACATAACATAGTTCGGGTGCTTACTCATTATGTCTGCTATAGACTCGCCTCTTGATGTGTCCCATATAGATGGATCCGCTATGCCTATTATCTTGTGTTCCCTTAGGTTCGGATCTTCGTCTTCTATGGCCTTTATATTTGCCGCCTGCCTTGCCGGATCTAACTCTAACCCTTTGTTTGGTTCTCCTGTGCATCCATAATATTCTCTAATTCTATAAATCTTCCCAGTGGGATCAGCTGTGTACCATCCTACACTAAATGGTTTCGCATATCCGAAGTCGTACCCTCTCCATACATTCCACCACTTAGGTACCTCAAAAGGTTCTATAACGTGAGTCCATTTTCTATCTATATAATGGTCAGGATCATTAACCCATTCTCTGAACACCTGCCCTCCAAACGAATCCCAATTTCCATATAGCAAGGCTTGTTTTTCCGCCTCAGGAAGCATAGCAAGGCTTCCCAGATAGTTCGGATCGTTCTCCAGAAGAGCGTGATTATCGAAAACCGTTGCCGGAATATATACTCTATCCTTTTTGAGCGTGATCTTGTTCCCGAAGAGATCATATATATCCATCTCGTATTCTATTCTTGTCTCAGGCGGAGCTGCAGTAACAAATCTGTCTTTTATCCAGGCATGTCCTATCCCTCCCGGGTTGGCTGTGGCTCTTATGTATACTCTTGTTCCTGCTCCGGTCGGCCTGTTACGTGAGAACATGTAGGAATATTCTTCCCACGTAAAGTGTTCTAACTCGTCGAATACGATTAAATCATAGGCTTGCCCTTGATATTTCTCCTTATCCTTTGCGTGCTGCATGTTTCCAAACTCTATTGTAGCTCCACTTGGAAAAGTCCAAATATGATCAGTGGCATTGTATCTCGCCATAGGGCATATGGTCGAATACAAAAACCTCGATCTTGAAACAAGCTCTTTCGTCTGAGGAAACGTCTTTCTAAGGATCAGACACTTATAATGCGGTATGTCAACCTGCCTCAAGGCCTCAGTAAGAATCGCATCTGTTTTACCGCCGCCTGCTGCTCCTCCATATAATACTTCATATTCAGGACGGCTTTGAAACGCCGCCTGCCTTGGTTGAGGTTTCCATAGTGTTTTTATCATCGGTATCCTCTATCGGTGCTAACTCTAATACAAACTTGTCATTCTCCATAGGCTTTTCGAGAACAACCTTGTCTCTCCACTTGTCCGGTCTTCTGTTCTTTAACCAGAATATCTGAGCTGTGACACTTGGAGGGTGATATACTTTTACCTCTACTATTTCCATGCCATCATCACCCTTTACAACCTTTTCCTCGGTAGTATAATACCCCACTGCACTTTGAAAGAGAGCGTTTTCCACCCTGTAATCAGAAAGTTCCTTGCCTTCTTTCAGAAAATCGTGCAGTAGCTCATACTTCCAAGATCCGTCACTGTTCTTGGCCTTTGCATACTTAGATAAGGTCTGACGGGTAATATTAAGATTATGAGCTATATCCTCTAAGGTTAGCCCATCTCTCGCCCATCCCCTTATCGAATCGAGATAAGGGGAAACCTTTTCTTCATATACATTTCTCGCCATAGTTATACCTCATACGGTTCGCCGGTGATCTCTTCGTATTCCTCCGCCGTGATGCCTGTTTTCTTTCCTACAACGGTGTGAACCTTTGATTTATCCCAAAGTCCATTATCATAGTAAGTCTTTATTTTTTCGAAGTTCTTTGAATGTGTCATGACGTACCTCCTACAGTTCGATTTCTGATACTATTGCAATATAGTCGATATCGGCTCTCTGCTTTTCAATCTGTTTTTCTCTCTTCTCTGCGTCTGTGAGTGGATTGAGGAAAAACAGATATTTTCCTGTTGAGTTCTGAATACCTTTTACATATCGGCACTCGCCAAGCTCCACCTCTTCGCCATCAGGAGTGGTATATGATACATTGTTTGTGTTACCCACAAATGCACTATCATCCGGCTCTGTGTCGGATTCCCATGTGTTCATGTTGAGGTTAGCTCTGATCTCTGTTCCATCATCTAATTTGATAGTATACATTTTCTTGCCTCCTTATCCTTGAAGATTTCGTTTATCAACCATTCCCTCGAACGCTTTTCATAACCCACGTCCTCTGGAAAGAGTTTCGTGTATAATTTATCCATGTGATAGATTGACCGCTTACTTTGCGGACAATCTTTCAATACCGCATTACGCCACGACATATAAGCATTCTTTGTCTCATAAGCTGTAATTGCATTATTGTCGAGCTTCTTCTTATACTTCTTCAGCCTTCGGCGTTCTCTTACTATCTTTGGTCTTGTTGGACGTTTTATAACCCTTTGACCTACAAGATTGTATTTTATCTGCATAAATGTAAAGCCATGCCGCAGCGGAATGATATGCGTCTTTTTATCATTGACGGATAGCTTGATCAGGCTTAGCTGCGACTTTATGTCTGCCAACAATTCTTTTAATTCCTGTTTACTTTCCGAGATAATAAACATATCATCCATATACCGCCCATAGTATTTGACACCTTTGACTGATTTTATATAATTATCAAGTCTCGACAAATAGTATATGGCAAAGATCTGCGGTGCCTCTGCTCCGAGATTCAAACCCTTATCGCTATCGGATGATGTGTCGATCACGTAATCAATGAGATTCATTATATCTTCCGATTCATGTATTCTCTCATGAACCATCTGTTTTAATATCTCATGATCAATGGAATTGAAATATTTCTTGATATCAATCTGCAAGATATACCCATCAGTGCCATGCCTTCTGATAAATCTATGCAGTAGCACATCTATCCGTTTGCGTGCAAAGGCCGTTCCTCTGCCTTTTAGACTTGCATAATTATCATATATCAACGGCTTCGTCAGATTGGGGACGAGGACGTACCTACATAAAACTTTTTGTATCACTCTGTCACGTACAGCTGGTGCGTTTATATCTCTCGTCTTCCCACGCTCATTTATTTTAAAGTCGGTGGTTTTACTGACTTTATAGTTCCCACTCCTCAAATCATCTTGAAGTTCAATGTTCCGAATTAGGAGATTTGCTCTGTACCTCTGCGTTGATTCCTTCCAGTGAGATATCTTTGCGCACTCATAAAAGGCGTTGTTTAGTTTTTCAAGCGTCGTTAATTCTTCGATTGTCATATCAAAAAGATAAATGCGTTTACAGTGCCACTTGCCGTAGCAAGGCACATCACATTATATATTTACCCATAAGGGAAGGTTAATATCTCCTTATCAATTCGTATATGATGCTACTTATCGTAGCGTAACGAATGTTAATCCCGACAGCATAATTAGCGTTGGTCACGCTGTTGTTGCCGTTCAAGTTGCCGTTGTTGTTCAGATTGCACGCATACGCACCGCCGGATTAGATATTAACCTAAGTCGGTAAACCTTTTATTGTCGGAAGTCCGCCAGTTCTTTAAGCAGTTAATCTCATGTATAAGATGCTTAATTTCATTTGTGTGTTTATCATCCGGTACCTTCAACTCGCTCATGGCAAGCTGATATTTGGTCAAGATATCAAAACATAGTCCGATAGCCTTCTCTTGTGCTATCCGTCTTTGTTCAAGCTCTGATTGATATATGGGATAGATGCTATTTGCAATACGGATCTGAGTGCCAAGTTCAGTAGCGGATTTCATGATTGCCTTAGCCATATATCCGATATAAGCTCTTCTTTCGGCTTGTTTGCCTTTTGCTCCGAATCTACACTCTACAAGTTTAACCGCATCATCATAAACTTTGAAATATGTCGCATCAAACTCAACTTTGCTTTGCTTTCTATCCGGCTTGTTTACAGCCACATTTATCATGTTCCTTTCTAAAGATTTTAGTGGTGGGGGATAAACCCCCACCAATGTTTAATGAAAATTAATAAGCCCGACAGCATAATAAGCGACGGTCACGCTGTGGCTGCCGTCCAAGCGGCCGTAGTCGTCCAGACAGCACGCATACGCACCGCCGGAGTGATTCGACAGGCACCGTGTCCACGGATATTCGCCGCCGAAAATCTCAGTCCATTTGTACTTTCGGAAAAGCTCGAGCGATTTCGATGCTTCACCCTCCTGGTATTCGTTAGCAGTGCACTGACTGCCTGCGTCGGCCTGAGTACATGTAAGTGCTGATATGTACTGATCCGCAGTCCATGCCCAATTTGCCAAAGCTGTTGATAACAGCTTTGAATGGCTAATTAGGTGACTTTGCCAATCACCGAACAACGCAGCGATATCGGATTTGATGTTAGTTAATACCGTGCCTGTCAGGTATGCGTGCAGATCTGAGCCTGCATATCCCACGTTTGACGCATCAGCTGAGTGCCATTTTGAAGTTTGGTGTGTGTCTACAACGATGCCAAAATGGTCGACCGCTATACAATAGGGCGTTGATGTTCCTTTGAATGGATTCAGGTCTCCAAGGATGTAAGTGTAGCCGCTCGCCCCTGTGAAATAGTCACCGATTGAGTAACCATACTTTTCAAGTTTTTGAGCCGCAGCCGCCGCAGGGAAATTCTCAAGATCGGTCGTGATGTTTCTTCTCGCTCTGCGTTTATTAGTACCGATAGTGCCGTCTGCACCGATCATGATTGTTTCATCATCGGGTTTCGTCTTGCCTGCGGTGGTGGGTGTTGCAATGCCTCCTCCCTCTAACGCTTCGGCTATTCTTTGAGCCGTTTCATCAAGTACAAGTGGTTTTGTTGCGTTTGCCATTTTTTGTTTCCTCCTTATTCTGTTGTATAGGTTTGACAGATTAAGCCATTGACGATAGAAAGACCAACATCAGTGTTTTTCCCTGATATATCATTGTCTACTTGATCAAATTTTAATTTTACAACTGCATTCTGAATTGCATTTGTCGAGCTGCCGCTTAATGCGTTGTCTACATCTGTAAGTCCTCCTGTGTCTTTCCACTCATCATCCGAGTCGTCATAGTATTGCGTTCTATGCGTAGAAGCATTGATTCTTATTCCATGGGTACCCGAAGAGTCGGTGACATTCTCAGTCAAATGACTCTGCAGCGTGGTGATAGCTGCCAGGATCTCGTTTATTTTAGTTGTCAGGACTTTATTCTGGACGGGATTTCTCGATATAGTAGATAATACATCGTCTACGGAAATCTCCCCTCCGCCTCCGGAAGTGATATCAGTCCACTGGTCTGATACTGGATCATAGATCTGAAGTTTTCCTGTAGCTATAACATATCTTAGATTGTGAACACCATTTGTTGAGGCTATGGATATTCCTTCATGAGATGTTAGCCTTGCCGCCAGTGCGTCCGCCTTACCGTCTGCTGTATCAGCCGTGCTTTGTGCCGCCGCCGCATTTAAGATTGCTTGATTTGCAGTCCCCTGAGCTGCTGCCGCATCCGCTATCCCTTCATCTGCCGACTCTTGAGCTGCCGCCGCATCAAGAACAGCCTGATCCGCAGTAGCCTGAGCTGTTGCTGCATTGGCTATGCCTGTATTTGCAGAGGACTGAGCCGCTGCCGCATCGAGTACGGCCTGATCCGCAGTGGATTGTGCCGCTGCTGCATCGCTTAGTGCCGTTGTGGCCTTAGTAAGAGCTTCGTCAGCTATCTCCGGCACTACTTCCAAATCTTCAAGCGTTTCTTCTGCCGTTGTAAGTCTGGTATCAAGTGCGTTTATCTCGCCATGGATAAGGGTGTCTTCGTCTTGAAGATCGTTAATCTCCTGCTCTAATCCCTCATACATATTTATCATGTCATAGGGCGGTTTCTGCCTTACAGATTCTTCTACTCTTACTCTTACCGTATTAGTAGTTAGCCTTGTCAGGCCTGATCCAGCATAGACCCCTACATCAAAGTATTCTCCACTCATAGCAATTGCAGGAATTATACATTCACCAGCTTCTATCAATACTGCATATTGTTTCGAGTTGGCGGTAAAAACGGCAACCTTGAATAAATCATCCCACTCTGATGAGAAGGTAAACTCTGCTTTTACATAATTCCTTGTGTTGCCTACAAGATCCGATATCGGACTCGCTGTTATGTGTTGTCCTGTTATACTAAAAGATATTGTTCTCATAGCTTCTCCTTTCTTGAGTATATCTTAATCTAAAAATGTAACTATGTCACCCCAAGTTTAGGGTGATTTTTCAGCCTCTTTATTCCAGCGTAAGAAGTGCTCCTGATCATATAAAGGTTTTCCGTCGAGTTTTACTTTTGAGAGCTTATCAATAATCTTTGACCGCTCTGCCATGGAAGATCCGAGATACATCTGGTGGTACTGTCTTGAAAGTGTGCTCTTCATACTCTTAGATAATTCCTTTACGGCATCTTCTTTCGAGAGGCCTTTGTCAGTTTTCTCTTTGAGCAGTGCATTTACTATAGCGTTTATGTTTCTTACACTTCCGCCTTCAACCGCTGCCGTGAGGTCGCCGCTATCATAAACTTTAGCGTCGGTGTTTTTTATGGAGTTCATAAATGAGCCGTTCTCTTTTTTTATCTTTCCGGTATCAATTATGACATCCTGTTTAGGCTTTTTATTCATAGAGTTGATCACGGAAGTTATAGCGCTCACCACAGCCGCTTCAGGATAGCCTTTGTTTATGTAATCAACAACAGTCTGAGAGTAAGTGGCTATATCCCCGGAGTTTCTCGCCGCTGCAGCGTTTATGATAGCTTCATCTCCCTTTATGTTCTTGGCTATCTGAGAATTGATCTCTTTATCCGTCTTGCCTAACTCATATAGGGTTTCGGCGTATTTCTCCTGAGAATATGTATCGCCGTTTTCTATAGCTTCATTTAGGTAACCGCCTATAACACTGACTGATGGATCTTTCTGATCAGAGGAATACGACAGGAAGCCTTCGCCGGAGGCAACATCTGAAACATGTTTAGTAAAGCCTTCTCCTAAGTTCCATATATTTTCATACGGAATGCCGAAAAGCTTCGAACCGTCCTTGATGGTTTGATTCAGTGCATCCCAGACTGCACTCTCTTCACCGTCAATTACTTTCTTTATAGCCTTTGCAAGTTTAACTGTGTCGGTTTCCAGCGTGGATATAGCGTCAAGAACAATATCTTGTTGTCCGTAAGTTCGTGTAAAGCCTTTTCCTGACGCAACATCAGTGGCCGCCATAACACCCTCATAGATAAGACTGCCGAACGGGATGGATCCGGCTATGTTCTCCGCCATATCGTCAGCAAACTTCGTAGCGATAGACTCAGCTGTTATTTCTTCCTTGTCGTCTCTGTATGGGTTCATCCTGTGGAGGAGACCTCTTGCCACGATAGCAAGCCCGGCAAACATAGCGGCACTGACAAGTTGTGAAGTAACAGCGTTTGCAAAGTCTTTTCTTGCCTGCTTAAGCTCTGCCTTGGTTGCTTTGCCTTCCTTAACCATTCTTGCTTTAGCTCTCATGTTGGCGAGATTATCATAGACTATACCAAAGTTCTGCAAGCCCTGTCCCATAAACATCGTGATCATCTTCATGCCGCCCGAAGGGTTACGCATGATATCAGCGTTTTCCATAACCATATTGGTGGACTGAGTTTCTTCTATCGAACGATCGAAGTATTCAGCAACCTTTTTGTAGTATGCGTCAGATCCCTTTTCAAGATTCTTGAAGTTTTTGTCTACATAGTATTGCGCCGCATACCAGAAGCGCCCTACCATGGCTATATCAACCTTCTGTATCAGGTCTTTGGTAAACTTAACAGGTGGAACCTTATTTACGAAAGAGTTCATATCTCTAATTTCCGCAAGATCCCTTGAATTGTTACCCTGATTTCTGTACCAGTAAAGCGAAGACCACTTATTTATGAGATCTGTGTCAGCTTTTGAGAGCATCCAGTTGTTTTTACCGCCCCTAAACATAGCCTTAACTGTTGGCATCCAGCCTACTATTCCGGCTACGGTCGGATAAGCCGAAGTCTGCTTTATAATTACAGAGGCATTTGCAGTCAGAACAGCTCCGGCATAATTTCCTCTCAGCCTGTCATACCACGTGTATTCTCTGTTTCTCGCCTGTTGAAGGTCAGCAACCAGATCATCAAGGTATTGCTGAGTTCTTAAGCCCCACTTGTCCTTAAGCATCTTCTTAACTGAGGTGTTTGGTACCCATATCTCGCCATCTCCTTCGTCAGCCTCAGTTACTTCATAAGTGGTTGTATTCATGATCTTATTGTAATTTCTGACCGGAACAGCAAGACCGTTGAAAAGAGATGTAGCTTTGATGGTTCTCTCGGCTGTATCCATGATGTTTTCAAGGATAATAGGTTTGACGGATTGAATTCTCTCTTTCAGGAAGCCTGCGCCCTCTATCGTCTTGTCAAACTTCAGGGAAGAGATATCTGTTGCTACATAGTCTTTGTCTACGCTTATAGGGAAATACTCTTTTACTCTCGCTCTCTCAAAACCATACAGCTCGTTCGAAGTCTCATTTATCTTTTCGCCTGACCACTCATGAAAGAGCTTCTTCATAACTTCAAGTAACTTCTTCTCCTCTGTTGAGAGCTCCATCTCCATCTGTTTCAGAGCCGTATAATCTATGCCTACAACTCTTCTTGTGTGTTCGTAAGCCTTTTGCTTGTTATCAATCAGTTTCATGTTGACCGGGATCTCTATACCACCTACTGACATATGTCTGTAGTTGGCAGCACTCATTCCGTGCATAATGAGAGAGAGTCTCATACCTCTTGTAACCATAACAGGAGCGTTGCCGGACTTGAACCTGAGAGGAACCCTTACAAGATCCTTCGGAGAGTTTAACTTCTTCAGAAGGTTGTCCATCTCTTTCGAGCCGAAGGCTTTTTGTAAGACTTCCTGACCTTCCATCTGAGCCCGGTACATCTTTTTCTGACCTTCGTTTAACTCTTTCCACATAAACATGATCTCGCCGTTATCATTGTAACCGGAGATCTTTCTAAACTCACGGTAGGAGTTGAGAAATGAGCTTGTCACCTTGTCGGAGAGCTTGCCTAACCATGTATTAAGGCCTTTACTCTCTTCCAGCTCTTTTATAACCTTCTTTCCTGCCCGTCTTGCGTCTTTCTCGCCTTCTTCTCTTATGAGCTTGGTTGACATACGGATGCACTCGTATATTCCATTCATGGCATCATATATGCGGTTCAGCTCCTCTAAAGAAGCGTCTTTAATAGACCACCCGTCAGGCTTATTATCAAAAAGCTCTGTAAGAGTGTCTATCTCATCAGCTATTCTCGGATCAAAGTCAGAAGCCAGGATACCATCTTCTTTATCAACATTCGGGAAAGCCCTTCTTGCTTCATCAAGAGCCTTCCTCAGCTTTGTTCCCTCAGCATAGCCGAGATCAACGATATTACAAACCTCAATAGCCGCTGCCATAAGATCCTTGGGAACATAGGCCGTCTCAGTCGGTTTGATTATCATCCTTCTCATCCGATCATGGAGCTTGCGTATCTTATCCTTTGTCTCGGTGGACTTTCTTCTGTCGATATCAGCAAGTCTCCTCGAATTGTACTTAGCCTTGATTTTTGCCACTTCATCAACCTTGGCAAGCCTTAGCCTCTGATTCTCCTGTTCTAAAGCCTTAAACTTCTTTTCATAGTCAGCCAGAGTCTTCGGGTTCCTTGCCTGTTTTTTCGCCTCAAGGATAGCCTTCATCTCAGAAGTGTTCTTTGCAAGCCGTACTTTCTTTTCCTGCTCAAACTGTTCCTTGGCAGCCTCTATATCAGCATTGTTAAGAGTGTCAATCTCTTTTCTGTAAGCATCAAGTAAGCCCTCGTAAGACTCGGCAAGTTTATTCATGCCTTCGATATATTTCTTTTCCTGCTTGTCAGCGAAAGTCTCCACCGGCGGAACCTTGGCAAGCTCTGTATAAATCTGCATAGCAACATCATAAGCGCCCTGTTCTATATCCTCGGTGCCGTATGGGGTAACCCTTGGCTGTATTGCATCGACTGTATCAGCAAGGACGGCCGGCATATTGAGAGCGTTTACATCGGATAAAAAAAGTTCCGGTGCCAGGTTCTTCAAATCCGCATTCCAGATGCGCTCTAAATCAGCGCCGTTGTTTGTCAGCTTTACCTTTCCGAACATGGCTTTTCTAAAAGCACCATAGGATCCGAATATATTTGCCGCCTCTTCTTTCTGTGCTTCCGAAAGAGAAATACCGGTTGTTCTTAAGTAATCTCTGAGTTCCTTGTATTCTCCCTCTATCTTGTCTCCGCCTTCTTTCAGGATAGACTTGGCTACTTCACTCATCTTGGCAAGGGCTACTTCACCGTCGCCGTTTTCAGAGTGAAGATATGAATAGATATTCATGATCTGATCAGCCAGAGTGTCAAGATCGTATGAGGAATTGAACATCTTTAAAAATTTCTTTGCTACTCTTTTTACCTTTTCCGGATCCGCCTCTTTCCCTCCGGTCAGTTCAAACTCATGCTCAAGGTGTTTTACCATCTCTTTGAGTTGAGCATTCTCCCTGATAAGCTCTTTGGTGTCAACGTCGATGGAAAAACGTATATCAGGATCCTCGGTAGGAGCGTCATTGGATATAAGTTTTATCTGCTCCGGATTAAAGACAAGATATTCTGTGTATTCAGGTGCATCTTCGTCTTCAGCGATTACACCATCATACCCCATAGCTTCAAGCTCTTCTCTTGCTTTTCTTCCAGCACCGGTCTGACCTTTATACTTGAAAAATACATCATATGCTGTATCATAGTCAGCTGGATTGGTGATGTTAAGATAGTATTCCTTGAGATTCTCGTCTCCGTATCCCTCCGCCTCTTCTCTGTCTCCTGAGAAGAAGAATGCTTCAATATCCTCGGTGTCACGTGCCATCTCAATATCAAAAACAGTAAAGTCATTCATACTGCCATGATAAACCACCTTCAAATTGCCGTCTTCATCAAGAACCTTGCTATCTTTGAAGAATTCCCGCTGCCCTTCAGTAAGTTCTCTGCCCTCTGAATCAACTCGAAGCGAATAACGGATATCAGGGCTCTTAGTCGGTGTCTTATTGCTTATTTCTTTTATCTGCTCCGGATAAAAGGCGACTGCCTCGTCTCCTGCTTTGGACTGTATAGTTCCGTCGTATCCTTTTTTCTTAAGTGACTCAGTAAAATCATCGCTGTTCTCAAGAATAACTTTAGTAAAATTGTACATATCCACGTATGAATATACACATTTGCTTAAATATGCGTATGCAACATCAAGGTGAGGCGCATCACTATTGAATCGCTCCTCGAAATCATAATATATATGGGTATGCGTCTTCCCGTTATACTCATACTCAATTTCCTTCTGATCAGCAGTAACAATGGTTTCCTCGTTGCCGTACTCATTTTTTCTCTTGCGATACTCAAACTTTTTATTATCAATTACATCCCTGAATGCATCCGCAAACTCTTTGAGTGATATTTCCTCGATCGTATCACTGCCAGCTCGTCCCACTGAGATAGTAAGTCCTTCGGCTATCTCAGGAAACTTCTCAGCAAAGTTCATAAATGAAACTGCATCCGGAGCATATCCATACACAGCCTCTTCTCCATTATATGAATGTAACTCTTTCTCAAAGTCAAACGGATTTGTTATGTTCAGATATACAGGAATAATTCTCTTGCTACCGTAATATGCCGCCTCTCCTTCTGTAAATGCAAAATAGAAGCCTTTCCCGAAAAAGCCCACGTCTCCGCTCGCCGATCCGACATACTTCGAATCAAAGATATTAAACTCTGTATTATTTGTTCCGTGATACACAACACGCAGTCTACCATTATCATCGAGAATCTTTGAGTCCTTGAAATATTCTTGCTGCTCCGGGGTCAACTCCCTTCCCTCGGTATCCACTTCGAGCGAGTAGCGGATATCGGAATTCTCGGGCTTGAACCTCTCCGACAGAGGTATAACTTCCCCGTTCTCATCATAGGTTATGTTATCAGCTGACTTAACCTGTTCTTGAGGGCTGAAGAATATGTATATATCTCCGTGCTCCATATAGTGTCTTTTATTGTTATTTCTTCCGCCATCATCAGTGATATTCCTGATAATTACGCCGCTGTACCCTTCTTCTTTAGCCTCTTGTGCAAGTTGTCTTGTATTTACTGTTTCATAAGATGATTGCTGCCAGTCTGCTACATTGAGGATGCGTTCGACGAACCCTCTGTCTCTTTCAGTTCCGTCAAGTGTGAAAAGTCCGGTATCCTCCGAATATGATACATTTTCATACGGCGAATAGTCTTTGAGCATATTTATAAGCTCACTTGGAGCGTATGTTTTAGCAGGCTTTTTGACATGGATATTATTCCAGTTGTCACCTCCGCCATCTACTTCAAGCATATCCTCAGTATTGGCATAAAGTCTATAATTGCCGTAATCCGGCTTAGGCAAATATTGTTCCCTGACTTCTTTATCTGTCTTTAATACTCCATCAAGAATAAAGGCGTGTTTCGAAAGTCCCTCTCTTCTAAGCAATAGCAATGCAGTGTGTATGCGCTGCACATAATCTGAAATGACGTAGTGAGCATCACTAAGCGGCCTCATCTTCTGATTTAATGCCTTGTGATCTATAGACTCAAAAATGATTTGCTCAGCAAGTGTGTTTGCAAAATCTCTGTACGCATTCATCA
>Ga0326513_10000345_pt1 | contig 38549 bp, 62 predicted proteins | sample 2_2465_0518_D_FD_203654 | JGI IMG/M metagenome (GOLD analysis project Ga0326513, IMG submission 203654) | Bovine rumen microbial communities from UC Davis, California, United States - 2_2465_0518 | ecosystem: Host-associated > Mammals > Digestive system > Stomach > Rumen | place: USA... | reverse complement strand
TTTTCAAGCGACATCAAGACAAGATTTAGATGACGATTTTTTAAATTCCTTTGATAATTTTGAAAAATTTTTAACTTTGCATAAGATGTTCGTAAGAACTACTGATATTAATGTTTTTAATATTCCTTTACAAGATTATAAAAATATGATATTATATTTTTATAATGACAAACAATATAATGCAGTTTATTCATATTGGGAGAAACATAAAAAGGAAAATAATACTTTTTACGATTGGGCAAAGCCTAGTTTTGACCATATTATCCCAAAAAGTAAAAATGGTACAGATGATTTAGAAAACCTACAAGTTTTAACAGTTTTTGAGAATTTATCAAAAAGAGATCTTACTATGTAGGAATGGAATGATTTTAAAATAAAAACTCATACTACTTCAGATTATTTTATTGAAAATATTATGAGCGTTTGAAAGGGGGGAAGGATATGAATAATCGGTTTGAAGTACATTCTCACACCGAATACTCAAACATCCGATTACTTTGACTGTATCAATAAGCCAAAAGATCTAGTTAATAGAGCAATAGAAATTGGTCTAAAAGGCATTGCAATCACAGACCATGAATGTATTAGCTCAGCAGTTATTTTAAATAAATATCAAAAAGAAATATCTGAAAAGTATCCAGATTTTAAAATTGCATTAGGCAATGAAATTTATCTTACTGATACAAGAGATAAAAGTCAAAAGTATTGGCATTTTATTTTAATTGCAAAAGATGCGATTGGATTTAAGCAATTAAGAATGTTATCTTCAAGAGCATGGATGCAAAGTTATTACGACAGAGGTATGGAAAGAGTTCCAACTCTAAAAAGTGAACTTGAAGAAATAGTCACAACAGCGCCTGGTCATCTGATCGCAACATCTGCATGTATTGGTGGAGAATTGTCTGGATCTGTTTTAGCAATGGAAAAAGCTAGACAGATTAATGATTTAAATGAAGCAACTATAGCGTATAATAGAATTGTTGCATTTATTTCATTAATGAAGAAATTATTTAATGATGATTTTTATATTGAATGCGCGCCAGGAGCAAGCAAAGATCAAATTATTGTAAACAAAAAGTTGGTTGAAATTGCTCATGTTTATAATATTAAGATGGTAATTGGATCTGATGCTCATTATCTGAAAAAAGAAGATAGATATGTTCATAAGGCATATCTTAATTCTAAAGGTGGTGAGCGTGAGGTTGATGATTTTTATGAATATGCATATCTTCAAACAGAGGAAGATATTATTAAAAATTTAACACCTTCAATTGTTGATTCTTACAAACAGATGTGTGAAAATAGTATGGAGATTTATGATAAAATTGAAATTTATTCAATTTTACATAATCAAGTTATTCCATCTGTAGAAGTTAAAGATTATCCAAAAGAAGAAGCTAGAAAAGAATTAAAAGCAGCTTATCCTGTTTTAGCTGATATGAAAAATTCAGACAATATTTATGAAAGATATTGGGTTAATGAATGTTTTAATTCTTTAAAAGAAAAAAATTTATTTTCATCAACATATCTTTCTCGGCTTGAAGAAGAGGCAGATATTAAGAAAACAATTAGTGAAAAACTTGGAACAAATATGTTTTCTTATCCAATAACTCTTCAGCATTATGTTGATATGTTCTGGGAATGTGGTAGTTTGGTTGGTGCAGGACGTGGTTCAAGTTGTAGTGGACTTAATCATTATTTATTAGGAATAACCCAGCTTGATCCAATCGAATGGAACCTTCCATTCTGGAGATATCTGAACAAAGAGAGAGTTGAACTAGGTTGTCTAATATTGATATTGCCTAGTTGTAAAAAAAGAGTGTGAACCCTGCTAAGGGGTGTCATGAAAATGGCTAACGGTATCAGTGAAATAAGATATTTAATATTCGAATCAACTGACTAAGAGACTGCATGTCCTGAAATAATGGATAGATTCAGAATACCGTGCTTAATGGATCTTTTGGTCAATGTCTATCAATGTCTATATTAATTTTTTTAATATATAATGACAGATATTATATAAGGAGAAAATTAATATGAAAAAACATTATATTTATTTAACTACTAATCTAGTTAATAATAAAAAATACATTGGTAAACATTATGGCGAATTGAATGATGAATATATAGGAAGTGGATTAATTTTACAAAGAGCCGTTGAAAAATATGGTAAATAGAATTTTGTAAAATAGATATTATATATTTCATCTAATAATGAAGAAAACAACCTTAAAGAAAAAGAATATATTAAAAAATATAATGCTACTCAAAGCAAATAGTTTTATAATATAGCTTAGGGCGGCGATGGAGGAAATTTAATAGCTGGATATACACCAGAACAAAGATTGGCTTTAAGTCAAAAACTAAGTAAAATAAATTCAGGATAGAGTAATCCTATGTATGGTAGACATCATACAGAAGAAACAAAAGAGAAAATAAGACAAATTGACAAATCTTACACTCAAACTGAATAGTATCGAAAAAATATGTCTTAGTTAAAATCTGGTGAAAAAAATGGTATGTTTGGTAAACATCATACTGAAGAATCTAAACTTAAAATGTCTATTAATAGCAAAGGTAAAACAGCTGGTTAGAAAAATGGTATGTTCGGTAAAAAAGGACAAAATGCTATTAATGGGAAAAAGATAGATATGTGTGATAAAAATGGAAATGTAATCCAAACTTTTAATGCTAAAACAGCAGTTTTAGATTTTTTACATCTTAAAGGTCACGTAAGTTTAGATAAAGCTATTAAAAATGGTACTGAATATAAAGGTTATTTTTGGAAGCTTCATTAAGTGTAGAGACTAAATTTTGTTTATACAATAAGAGGAATTGAGATAAGCACAATTCCGTAGCGCACTCTAGCAATAATCGAAGTAAAATAACTCTCAGTAGATTATTGTGAAAGATATAGTCCAATAATAAAAGGATATTGATATTGATATTTGTCCAAGTAAAAAAGGAATTATTTTAAAGAAGATTAAAGAAGAAAGAGGAAAAAACTTTAAATATAATTCTTCTGAATTGGAAAAGCAAAATCTTGGCGCGGTACTCGTTGCGACATTCGGAACTGAAGGCACCCGTTCGACAATCTTAACCGCCTGCCGCGGATATAGAAGTGAAGAATATCCCGATGGTATTGATGTTGACACAGCTCAGTTTTTATCATCATTAGTTCCGAGTGAACGTGGATTTTTATGGTCATTACAAGATGTTGTTTATGGAGACAAAGAAAAAGGTAGAGAAAAGTCAGACTTGTTCATAAATGAAGTAAATAATTATCCAGGACTTTTGGATATTATGATGGGTATTCAGAATCTTGTGAACAAAAGAAGTAGTCACGCATCTGGGGTTATTTTTATGGATGAAGATCCATATGAATTTGGATCTTTTATGAGGACTCCAAAGGGTGAAGTAATAACTGCTTTTGATTTGCATGATTCAGAAGCACTTGGAATGACAAAATATGATTTTCTTGTAACTGAAGTTCAAGATAAATTAGTTCAAGCAATAAAATTTCTTCAAGAGAATAATGAAATAGAATCTGATTTGTCTTTAAGAGAAATTTATGATAAATATTTTCATCCAAATGTTTTACCTTTAAAAGATGAAAAGATTTGGAAAAATATTCAAAGTGGTTCAATATTAAATATCTTTCAGTTTGATAGTGACGTTGGAGCGCAGGCCGCAAAAAAGATTAAACCAGCAACAATATTGGAGTTAGCAGATGCGAATGGTCTAATGCGGTTGATGACTTCTGAACAAGGTCAAGAGACTCCAATGGAAAAATATATTCGTTTTAAAAACAATATAAATCTTTGGTATCAAGAGATGAAAGAAGCTGGATTAACAGAGAAAGAAATGAAAACTCTTGAACCATATTTTAAAGATTCTTATGGAGTCCCGCCATCACAAGAGCAGTTGATGAGAATGTTGATGGATGAGAACATATGTTCTTTTTCATTGAAAGATGCGAATGCCGCAAGAAAAATTGTTGGTAAAAAACAAATGTCAAAAATTCCTGAATTGAGACAGCAAGTTTTAAATCAAGCAAAATCTGCGGCGTTAGGTCAGTATGTTTGGAAAGCTGGAATCGGCCCGCAAATGGGATATAGTTTCAGCATCATTCATGCTCTTGCATATAGTTTCATTGGTTTTCAGACAGCATATATTGCGACAAGATGGAATCCAATTTATTGGGACACAGCTTGTTTGATTGTAAATAGTGGAAGCCTTGAAGATGATGATGTTGAATATGATGAGGATGAAGATGGAGATATTGTTAGCGCTCCAAAAAAGAAAGAGGCTTCAACTGATTATGCAAAATTAGCAAAGGCACTTGGTGAAATTATCGCCGCAGGAATTAAAGTGTCTTTGATTGATATAAATAAATCTAATTATGGTTTTGAACCAGATATTAAAAATAATCAAATTCTTTTTGGATTAAAAGCATTAAGTAACATCGGGGCACCAATTATTGAAAAGATAATAGGCGGCCGCCCTTATAAAAATTTAAAAGATTTTATGGTTAGATGTCCATTAAATAAAACTGCAATGATTAATTTAATTAAAGCAGGAGCTTTTGATAATCTTGAAAGCATATGGGCAAATGAACTAAATATAAATCCAAGAATTTTATGTATGGTTTATTATTTATCCATTGTAAGTGAACCAAAAAGTAAATTAACTTTACAAAACTTTAATGGATTAATTGAAAAAGGTTTAATTCCAAATGAATTGAATTATGAACAAAGAACTTTTGCATTTAATAAATATATCAAGAAAAATAAAAAAGGAGATTATTATTTATTAAATGTAAATTCTCAAGATTTAAATTTTTATGCAGATTTATATGATAATGAAGGATTAGAAATTATAAATGGAGTTCCTTGTGTTAAACAAAAAACTTGGGATAAGATTTATAAAAATATTATGGACGCCGCGAGGGATTGGTTAAAAGAAAATCAAGATCGAGTGTTAAAAGAATATAATACTTTATTATTTAAAGAATTTTGGGATAAATATGCAAAAGGGAATATTTCAGCTTGGGAAATGGAGTCATTATGTTTTTATTATAATGAACATGAGTTAAAAGATATTAATACTAATAAATATGGTATAGTAGATTTTAATTTATTATCTCCTCAACCAGTTGTAGATAGAACTTTTAAAAGAAATGGAAAGCAAATTCCATTATATAAATTATATAGAATAGCAGGAACCGTTATTAGTAAAAATGATAATAGACATTCAATTTTCTTATTAACAACAACTGGAGTTGTAAATGTAAAATTTACAAAAGAATATTATGCCTTATTTGGTAGACAAATAAGTGAGGTTCAACCAGACGGAAGCAAAAAAGTTATCGAGAAGGGTTGGTTCGTCAGAGGAACAAAATTATTGGTAACAGGTTTTAGAAGAGACGATACTTTTGTTAGTAAAAATTATAAATCTAATGGTGGACATCAACTTTATAAGATTTTGAATGTTAATGGGAAAAATCTAGAAATAACTCATGAAAGGTATGGACAGGATGAATAAAGTAAATCATCCCTCCCATTATAACTCTGGGAGTATTGAAACAATTGAAATTATTAAAGACCAAGGCTGGACTCAAGGGTTCTGCCTTGGTAACGCAATTAAATATATTACAAGAGCAGGAAAGAAAGATCCATTTACGACAATAGAAGATTTAGAAAAAGCAATTTGGTATATTAACTATTATATAGAAACTTTAAGAAAAGAAGATGTTGTTGTCTCCGAGGACAATTTAGGATAATTCAGCTCGAATCATTTTAAAATATAAAGATGACATAAAAAGGAGATAAAAGAATATTATGGTAGTAATCTTATATTCAACAAACTGCCCGCGCTGTATGGTTTTAGAGAAAAAACTTAACAACGCAGGAATTAATTATTCTATAAATGATAACGTTGAAGAAATGCTTGCTTTAGGATTCATGGAAGCTCCAATCTTGATGGTAGATGGAAAAGCTATGAATTTTAAAGAAGCTAACGACTGGATTGGAGAACAGCAGCATGGAAATTAATATTAGACTTGGAAAAAATTTTACCACTCAATACAACAAATTGCAAGCTTAGTTTGGAACTGATATAGCCAGAATCAATGGTTTTGACGACGGCCAGTTAAGCTACACCGACTTCATTGATAACTTTATCGATGAATCAACTGTTGCGGACGCCTCTATAGATGGCAATTCTAATGTGGCACATAAAGATATTGTTACGCTCCTGAATGAAATGCCTAAACCGCATAGAAAATTGCTTGCTTTTAATAAAATCTACTATGAAATTCAAAAGAAATATGGATTTAAAGCAGCAAATGAATGGCTCCGCATGGAATGGATGGGCCAACTTTACATGCATGACTCAGATACATCCACCTTTAAATCTTATTGTTTCGCATATGATTTAAAAGATTTGGCTGAAAAAGGATTATACTTCCTTAGTGGTCATAATAATAAGCCTGCAAAGCATCTTATTACTTTTGTAGATTTTGTGAAAGAGTTTATTAGTTTTGCTTCCAATAGAACAAGTGGGGCAGTTGGCCTACCAAACCTTCTTCCTTATATGTTCTATTTCTGGAAAAAAGATATTGATTCTGGATATTGGCAAGGAGATCCAAAAGCCTACGCAAAACAAAACTTCCAAAGATTTATTTATGCAGTGAATCAACCTTATGTTCGAGATGGATCTCAATCTGCTTTTACAAACACTTCTGTGTTTGATAGACCTTATTTTGAAGCTCTTTTTGGAGGAGCGGAGTTTCCTGATGGAACTTTTATGATTGACTATGAAGAAGAAATAATTGAGTTTCAAAAATGGTACATGGAAGAGATGGCAGCAATCCGTACAGAAAACATGTTTACATTCCCTGTATCCACTATTTCTTTATTAAGAAAAGAAGGCTCTTTTGATATTAATACACTAGATGGATATGTTGATAAAGATTTTGCAGAATGGGCTTTAAATCATAACATGCAATGGTCAGATAGTAATCTCTTTATGGATACTTCTGTTAATTCTCTTTCTAATTGCTGCCGCCTTAAAAGTGATATAAGAGAACTCGGTTACTTTAACAGTATTGGCGGTACAGCCTTAAAGGTCGGATCAGTCAAGGTATCTACTATTAATTTAGCTAGATTAGCACTTGATACCAATAGTGAAGAAGAGTATTTAGAAGAATTAACACATCGCGTAATTGTTGATCTAAGAGCACTTGATGCAGTTAGGCATATTATTAAACGTAATGTAGAAAAAGGATTACTTCCTAATTTTTCATATGGTTTAATTGATTTTGAACATTTATACAACACAATTGGTTTCATTGGAATTTATGAAACAATGAAACGTTTTGGATATATTGAAAAAGATGAACTTGGAAACACTTATTATACAAAAGAAGCTAGTGTTTTTGGTCAAAAAATTTTTAAAACTATGAGGGCGGCCGCCGATCAGTTTATCGCTGAGGAACAGTGTGATTATATGATTAATACAGAACAAATCCCCGGAGAGTCTGCCGCCGCAAAATTAATGAAGAAAGATAAGTTCTTTTATCCTGAAGCAGATATTTATGATCTTCCGCTCTATGGTAATCAATTTATTCCTCTTGGAATTAAAACAACTCTTCAAGAGAGAGTAAGAATTGCTTCTGAGTTTGATAGCTATTGTAATGGAGGGTCAATCCTTCACGCTAATATTGATGCCCCTTTTGATTCTTTTGAAAAATGCTTAAAAATGGTTAATTATATTGCAGAACAAGGCGTAACTTATTTTGCTTTTAATACAAAGATTCAAGCTTGCGAAGATAACCATGCTTTTTATGGAACTACATGTCCAGTATGCGGTAAGCCCATTGCGACAGAATACACCAGAATCGTAGGGTTCTACACTCCAATCAAAACATGGTCAAAAGAGAGAACCAAAGAATATAGTATGCGAAAATGGGAAAGTATAAATAAAACCTCTGAGATCATTTAATATATGAAATACAACTTTAATAAAAATATAAAAGAAAGGATTAATAATATGAATAGTTGTTCTATCTCTACTACTAATGATTGGAATACTAAAACTTTCAAGACTAATTTTACTAATTTTATATATATGGATCCTTCAAGACTTTCAACTCATATGTTTACAAATCTGCCTCCCAGCATCAATGATGTAAAAATTTACAACAATAGAGTAATCAAAGTTTTCTTTGCAGACGGTACGACTGAAAAAGCTATTTGTCAAATGGGCGATAAATTTGATTTAGACGTAGGTATCACAATTTGTGCAATGAAACATATATTTGGCAAAAATGAGTATTTTAAAATGTTAAAAAAAGCTAAAAAAAATGCTGAAAAACATAGAGAACTTGAACGCAAATCTAAAGAGGCTATGGAGATTAAACAAAGACAAAAAGCTAAAAAGGAAAAAAAGAAGCAGGCGAGGAGAGAGCGTAAAAACAAAGAACTTGCTACTCTTATTGCTGAAACTATAGCTACTCACAATAAGGAGTAAATAAAATTGTGTTTGTAAAAGGAATTATTTATTAGGATTTTGTTAATTATAAAAAACCTGCTATGGTAATAGAAATGCCAAGATGTGATTTTAAATGCGATAAAGAGTGCGGAAGCCAGGTTTGTCAAAACTCAGACCTGGCCCGCCAGCCAGATATAAAAGTTGATGCAATAAAAATTATAAAACAGTATATTTCTAATCCTATTACAGAAGCAATTGTTTTTCAAGGATTAGAACCGTTTTATGATGAAGATCTTCTTCTATGGATAAATTTAATCAGATCTTATACTCATGATGACATAGTTATCTATACAGGTTTTAATAAAGAAGAAATAGAACCATACTTGACAGCTTTAAAAAAATATGATAATATTATTATAAAATATGGGAGATTTATTCCTAATCAAGAATCTCATTATGATCCTATCTTAGGAGTAAAATTAGCTAGTCCTAATCAATACGCAGAAAGGCTTTTATAATGAGAATTAGATAGATAGAAGATAAATAGCAAGTTGCAATAATTAGACAAAAAATAAAGCAAAACAATGGATATTGTCCATGTAAAATAATTAAAGATGAAACCACTTTATGTCCATGTGAATCATTTAGAGAAGGGCCTTTAGGTGAATGCCAATGCGGTTTATATATAAAAATAGAGGAATAATAAATGAAAAATGTAAATTTGGGAGCGACTTTATATGATGTAAATAAGCAGATTATGGATTCTACAGGAAAATCATTAAATCATCTAGAGCTTGCTGCAAAACAAAAACAAATAGAAGATTGGTTTAACATGAAAGTAGATTGTTATGCAATGCTTCTTTGCAATGAACGAAGAGATTATACTATTTTTCATCTTTATGAAAATCAAAATCCTAACCCCCCAGCTGTTGCCGCAGCAGAATGTATTGGCTGTTTAACTGATAGAGGTCAGGTCTTAAGCATAGATCCAGATAGAGAAGCGTGGGAGATTTGGTTAAAAATTGGTGACGAATCTTATTGTTATCATTTATTTAGATATGATGAAGCAGTAATTGAATGTTAAGGAGACTTATGAAGAATCTATTTATAACATTTAATCTTTTCACAATATCTCAAAATGCTTTCCTTGAATAGAATGGTAAAATTATTGATAGCTTTTATTTTAATTTGAGAGATTTAACTAAAACTATTTTTTCTATAGAAGATTTAGATAAAATAACTTTTTATGGAAATAAAGAATATTTAGAACCTTTTGTTGAAAAAATAAAAACTGAAGAAATGAAAAGATATAATAAAAATAAAATAGAAATTGAAGTAAAGGAAAAGAAATAAAATGGCAAAATATTTAGTAAGAAGAACTGACGTTTATAGAGTTGATACAGAAAGTGAAGCAAAAGCTTTTGTAGAACAGCAAAAGACAAATAGTAAATATGAAGTAGTAAAACATTCTACTGAACTTCGCACAGCTAAATCAAAAGGTGAAATTGTTGATGAGTGGTATCGAGTTACTATTGTCAAAAATTGTAATGAAGAAAAAGACCCTATTGATCCATACGTAGAAGAGGAAAATGAATGAAAATTAAATTATTAACTAATACAGCAACAATACCAACAAGAGGGAGTGAATATTCTGCAGGGTATGATTTATATGCGGATATTCCTTCTGAACTTCTAATTTTTGAAAATCAAAATGTATTAATCGGTACAGGTATTGCTGTTGAAATTCCTGAAGGCTATTTTGGAGCATTATTTGCAAGAAGCGGACTCGCTACTAAACAAGGATTGCGGCCAGCTAACTGTGTTGGGGTTATTGATTCTGACTATCGTGGAGAAGTTAAAGTTGCTCTTTTTAATGATTCTACAAATTCTAAAACTATAAAACCTCATGAAAGAATTGCTCAGCTTGTTATTCTTCCATACGCGAATGTTGAACTTGAAGTCGTTGATGAGTTGACAGATACAGTTCGCGGGGACGGCGGATTCGGAAGTACTGGCACCAATTAAATAATACTTGACAAAAAAGAAAATTTTTGTTATTCTAGAGCTAGATAAAAATAAAAAGGAAAATGATTTTTATGATAACTCTAGCTCTAGATATTTCTACACACTCAACTGGCGCCGCAATATTCAATGAAAAAGAATTAATCCATTACGAATGTATTACTGCGGCTTCTCAAAATACTTTTAATCGTATAGATAAAATTGCTAGCAGGATAGAATAGTTAATTACAGAATATCATCCTACTGCAATTGCTGTTGAATCACCCCTTCCCGCAGATGTAGGTCATAATATAGACACCTATAGAAAACTTACTTGGGCGCAAGGCATAATTGGTGATACCTTAAATAAACATAAATTGTCTTTTGACGCAATGTATATCCCCAGCGAATGGAGGAAAAAAGTATAGATAAAAACTGGCCCTAAGAAAATGCGGCCCAAACTAAAAGCTTAGGATGTCGCTATGGTCAAAATGTTATATAATATAGACGTAAATGATGATATAGCTGATGCTATACTCATCGGCAGAGCTTATACTCAATAGCATCAAGAATAGATTAATTGGGAATAAAAATAAGGGGAGAACATATGTTCTCCCCTTATCTTTTTATGTAAAAAACATCATATCTGCAATGCTATGACTTTTTCTTTTTCTTTTTCTATCTTCCTACTTTTTAATATAATATAATCCATAAATAAAAGCAGAAAATTTATCTTTCTTAATACTTCTACTGCTTTGTTTTAAAATAATATTCGCGCCTTCATTATCTTCTACTAGATTCAACATCTGCTATCTTAATACAGTAGTAAGCACAAAAGGTCTAAGTTCCTCATTTCTTTGCTCTGGAGTCATTGTCTGACCCTTCTTAGTGCTCATCAATTTGGTTTTAGCTTGAGATTCATCTATTAAAAATTTGACTTTACCACTAGACATTTGGGTTTGAGCATAAGAATAAGCCTCTGTATTAATAGGAGCGTTAGCCTTTATTAGATACATCGCATTTTCTTCAACTCCAACTCCACGAATCTTCTTATAAGGCTCAACAGCATCTTCAGAAGTTCCGTCTGCTACTCCAAAAGGAGGTAAAGAATCACCTGACTCTGGGTCTATTTGTGTTTTAGTCATAAAATCTATCAATCCAATACCTAGACCGTTAGCATCTATAGCTAGCACCCGCGCCTTGTATTTAAAATAAAGCTTTTTTAATTTAATAGCTTGAACTTCAAAATCTTCTTCTTCAAAAGTATAGATATTAACAAGAGTTTTAACAGCAGTTCCTTGCGGCTGTGGCGTCACTTTAAAAATACATGCTTCAGATGTACATCCAATACGACCAACGTCAACTCCAATAACATAAAAAGCATTTTTTGAACTCCTATTGCTATATTCATATTCTGGTTGATTTAATACTCTATACTTATCGAATTTTTCAGCAGAATAGAAAGCGTTCTAGGCGTCGCCGCTCCAAATACTTCTATACTATCTATCAAATGAATCTTCATTATAAGTGCCCTGCAATTTTAAAGAATCTACAAAATTAGCATCTAACAATCCTTCTTTAACAGGAGTCTAATAAGTACCGCCCATAATCATATATAGATTTGGCTATAGTATACTGTTAATCAATAGCTCAATCTGCTTATCATAAGCGAAAGAGTTTTTCCAACCTGCAGTTGTAATATAAACTTGACTTTTATTTACTACTTCATCCTAAAGCCTTGTCTTGCCATCTGGGAGCAATCTATTAACGTTAGTAGTGGGAATAATAACTTCATTGAGAATATCTTTATCTATTAATACGCACTCTTCCATTAGACCGCCAGTTCTACGCTGTCCTCTGGAACTTTCTCTCGCGGCAAGGATATTGATTTCAGAACCATTTTTAAAAATATAATGGACATCATCTTTAGTCTTTTTTGTAACGCCGCGGGACCAGTTGATTTCATTCTAAAGAGATGGAATTAATCGACAAAGCTCCTAGATCTTTGCGATAGTAATCGATGCTGCCTGTTCTTTTCCACCTGTCGTAACGAATAAATTACTACCAGGGAAAAGAATACATCGTAACATAAGCACCATCATTGATAAAAATGATTTACTATAAGCACGCGGGAAGGTAGCATATACATAGCGATGCCGCATTACTACTCTAAGAAAAATTCTTTGATAAAAATAGAAATGAAAATTACTTTCTGGGCCTTTAATAAAATCAATTAAAAGATCTGGATATTCTCTATAAAAAGAAATTAATTTTCTAATGTTGTCTAATTGAGCATTTATTCTTTCCTAAGATAAACCTTGTTTTCTATTATGAGAATTAGACAACTATAATAAATGTGCTAAACTCATAACATTACTCACTTTCTTTTATAATTTGAGCGTCCTGCTATTTTTCCTATTCTATTCGCTCATTATAATCCATAATATCATCATCAGTAAGCTAAACTTCATCTAAACCTTTTGCCTTAGCTTCTGCACGATCTTTCTTTTCTTGCTCTAGATTTTCTTTTCTTTTTAAGTGATCTTCAATTTCTCTTGCTAATGCAGGATCTTGATATATTAAAGTTCTTGTATAACTTTTTAAATCATTTATGATGGTATCTACTACATCATAATCAACTTCTAAATTATATCTAGGGATTTCTCCGCCAACCCTTTCACAATAGGCAACTAACTCACCAATAGAATCAAAAGCATCATCCTGTTTCTTTTCTCTGTCTTTTGCAGCAAATTTTGAAGATTTGCGCAAAGCATCTTGGGTTCTAGATATTTTATTATATCCATCTAGGTCGCCGCAGTCTAATGCTTGATTCATTTTAAGATTATTTTTACAATAGAGAATAAGAGAATTTTCAGTATCTGCATCTTGAATATCAAACGAATCTGTCATTCTCTTATAATTTTGTTCTAGCTAAATCCATTCTGAAGGCTTATATAATCTTCCCCATTTTATAGCTAGGTACATTTTATCCTATTGAGTTAATTCATTTGTAGGATCTGGCAGATCAGTCTATTTAAAAAAATTATCTTCTTGATATGGATTATTAACTTGTTCATCAAGAGTAGAAGAAGCAGTGGGAATGAAATCCTTATTTTGTATTGGTGTTGGCATTAGCGTTTTATATTCTGCTTCAGTTATTTCACCTGCCGCAAATTTTTCTTTAAGCTATTCTTCATATTCCTAATTTGCGGCGACCGCCTCTTCTGTCTACTAGACTCGTCTTTGTTCGTTCATAGCCTGCAGCCGCTCACTATCTGCCCAGCCAAAATTTTTCCATTGTTTCAATTTCATTTTGGATAGATATTTTCCAAAAACAGACATACCATTCATTTTAGCAGGATCTTTTGCAAAAGCCCTATCTCTTAGAACGTTCCATTCTGCAGGGACGTATGGGACATCCATTTTCTAAAGAAGCCATAAAAAAGTATCTGGATCAAAATTGTCTATATGAAGAGTTAAGCATTTTTTACACATCTAAGTCTTAGTTCCATCTTTATAAGTATAAAACTAACCTTCTTTTAGCCATTTACCCTACTTTTGACAGTAGCACTGGCCTTTACTATTTGGCATTTGTCCCATTATTTAACCGCTCCTTTCGCAAGCATTTTCTTTTCTTTTGTCTTTTTATTTCTACAATCTTTGCAAATAGAATACCACCCATCCTTACTTGTGTTATTTTTAGAAAAGAACATATTGTGCGCTAATTTTATTTCACCACATCTATTGCATTTTTTCCACTTGCCGCGCTCTTCATTGGTATAATGCCAGATTAACCATTCCTTTTGAGCGCGCTCCGCAATCATCTTAGGAATTTTCTTTCTCCATAGAGAAGATAAATATTCGACAGAATGTTTAATTCCATGATCTCTATTTAAAAGACTTTGTATCTACTAATTAGTTTTCCCATCTATTTTATATATTAAAAGATCGTAATAAAGTGCGTAGTCATCTTTTAAAGTTAAATCTATTAAATTCTACAAATCTTGAATTAAATAATAAGAATCACTTTCAAATTTTCCCCAACTATTCTATTTTATTTTTGAATAATTACATAATAAAGCCTAAACATGTTCTGGAATTAAAAATGAAAAATTTCCATCTACTTTTAAACTCCCATCTTCATTAATAGTAATTTTCTATTCAAAATTTATATTATTAAAACTTTTTATAGCGTTCATAAAATAAATTGGTTTACGATAAGAACTTTTTAATACATATTGGTCTTTTCTCATCTAAATCAATTGTTTTAATAATAAGGCTTTCTTTTTGCCTGTCGCCTGTTCATATCTCTGTTGAGTTTCTTTTATTGATTCTACCAGTTGCTATAAGCCAGGGATTTCTTTAATATCTTGTGGGGTAATGTTATATTTTGGTGTGAAGATAATATTTTTATCATTTGTAATCATATTATAAATACCATCTTCACCATTCTAAAATTTTTCAACAAGTCCTTCAAAAGAAGTTTCTCTTTTATTAACTGTAGTCATTCTGTTTTCAGTTAATATTTTTTTCTATTTTCTTTCTTCTTTCTCTAAAGGGTATACTAAATACTAAGTTAAAATTTTTAAATATCCAGGAGTAAGTTTTTCTGAAGGTGTTGATTCTATAATTTGTGTAACTATTTTATTTCTTTCTTGCGGGTCTTGGATCGTTGGATCCAGTTTAAGTTGTTTCTGACCCACCGCCGCATTTATTGTCTAATCCATGTGCAAACACTCCTTTTTTTAGTTTCTAAGTATATTATACTAAAAAAATTTTATTTTGTCCAGTCAAAATTAAACATTTTTGACAAAAATAAAAAAATATTATATAATATTATTATCAAAAGAAAGGAATTTGATAATATGTTGAAAACTGTTTATAAATATCCCATTAAAGAAGAAAAAATATATTTACCATTAAATGTAGAAATACTATCTGTAAAATGGGTTAAAGGAGAAATTTGTATTTATGCTCTTGTTGACCCAACAGAAACTACCAAAACAGAATATGAAGTATATATTATGGGAACAGGTTATACTATTCAAGAGGACGAAATAGAAGATATGGTATATTTAGGTACTGTTATTGAACCAAATGAGTTTTTTGGCGATTTGGTTTGGCATGTATGGATTTGCGGCAAGCGATGAGGGTGGCAATCCTAGGTGGCGACCGCCGCGATTATTCAGTGTTAGATAAAAAAATAAATGAGCTGATTGAAGAAAAACAATGTTATCTTTTTACTGTATTATGTGGCACTACTAATCCCACTCAATATAAGCCAGGTTTAAGCGAAATCTGGGCAAAGAATAATGGCGCACCAATTGAATATTTGATTGACGAAGATCAGCGGCGGTTGTTGACAAAATTAGCGGCTGCCGCAGATTATATTATTTTTATTTTAAGAGATGAGCAATGGTTAAAAAATTTTATGATGCAATATAAAATGATGGGAAAGCATGGAACGGTGATAAAGCTATGAGCAAATATTTAAATAATAATGAGCCTGGCTATGAAAAGCCAGTAAAAGAAATAAAGAAAGATAGACCTGAAGTTAAAAATTTGTATTGCCCTGTTGATGGTCATTATTGTGAGCAGCCACAGTGTGAGAATTGTAGGTATGAGACCGTATGAGAGAAGATATTTATACAGATGGAATTTTACATTATGATGCTGTTATTGAGGAATTATGTCGAAGAACAGGATTAAATGAAGAAATTTGTGAAAAAGTTTATGATGCTTTTTCAGATATTTTGATTGAACTTGATATTATGGAAGAAGCCCACGGCAGCTTTTGAAAGACAGAAGACTAGAAATGCTCGTAAAGCGGACTATTGTCGCACCCACTCAATAATTTTACAAGAGATTCCTTATACAAGTTATGATTCTATAAATCTCGAAATGCTACTTTCTTCGATTTCTGATTTGAAAAAATAATTTGGAGGGGAAAATGCCGAGGCAAAGTCAAATTATTGAGTGAAAAAGATTTTTTCCCGAAATAGGTAGGGGGAGTAGTGCGCTAGATTGCTGCGTAGAAAAGATAGCAAAAGCAATGTAACAGGGTCGTATAAATCAACCCAACTTATGTAATAAAGAAAAAGAAATAATAAAATAAAACATAAACAAAAACAAATAATAAATAAAAGAAGAATAAACTAAATAAAAATAAATGTAAATAAAATCATAAAATATATTTTGTTTTTGTTTTAAGAGTCATACAATACATACTTGCTCGGTTTGCGTGCGGTCGTGCGCAAACCGCTTTTTCTTATCCAAGAAGTTACTAGACTTTTTCTTACTAGATTCTTTATCGCCGTTCAATTATAGCAGCTCCCAAAATTTGATAGCGACTTAAAAAAATTTTTTAATAGGGGTTGACAATAAAACCGGCACATGGTATACTATAATCAAGAAAAGGAAAGGAGAACAAGAAATGAAAAACACAGAAAGAGAAAACATGATTAATGAAATGATTGATAAAGTTTGCAGAATTTATGGTTTTGAAGCAAAAGAAACTATTCATTTTTGCAATCTTTGTGAGAAAACTAAGAACGATAATCTTATTGAAAAAAAGTATCACAAACTTGTTGACAACTTTAACAACTAATGCTATAATAGCATTATCAAATAGATAAGCACTAACAAGAAACAAACAGAAGAAAGGAAGAATAAAATGTTTAAAATGACTTTAGTTGCATTAATGACCACAGCACTTCTTAATGGTGCCACTGCACCTGTTGAGGAATTAGGATTTTATCCCATGACTACTGTTGTAGTTGAACTTGATGAAAAAACAGATAATGTTGTTTGTGTTGATTTTAACGGTAATGAATGGGCATTTGAAGGTATTGAAGATTGGTGTATTGGTGACTATGCTACCTTGACAATGTGCGACAATGGCACAGTGGAAATCTACGATGATATTATTTGTGACGCTCGCTATGACGGATGGCTTGATGGGAAATTTGGTAATGTTTTAGAATAAAAAAGTGTTGACAAAAGGTTGTGATTAAGCTATAATTAAATCATCAAAAGAAAGGAAATAAACAAAATGAAAGCTTACATCACAATTTATAATAAAAAAACAAAAAAACATGAAAAAATGGTTTTAACTCTTGAAGAAGCAAAGGCAAAGCTTACAGCTAAACAGTATGAAAAACTTGTCAGCTTTAAAGGAATTTACACAGCAAGTCTTAGTGGGTATGTTGCTTAAGCAACATACCTTTTTATTTGGCGTCACGCTGGCGGTCGCAGCGTGACGCTTTTATCTTTATCACATGAATTGCAACTTTTAGCAAAGAAAAAATTTGCTGAAATTTTTTTAATATTTTTCCTAAAAATGTATTGACAATCATAATGTAATAACGTATAATTAAATCATCAAAAGAAAACAAACAAACTACTTAATAAAAAAATAAAAAAAAGTGGTTGACAAATAAAACCGGATTTGATATAATAAAATCATCAAAAGAGAGGAGAAAACAAAATAAAAAAAGTCTACATCGTAAAAAGCAATAATGGCCACATCGAAGGTGTTTACGCAACAGCAGAAAAAGCTGAGGAAGCCAGAAAAAACGCAGAGTGGGGTGCAGGCATGGCAGGTCGTTACGATCTCTACTTCGTCAAAGAATATGAGGTTCAGGAATAACTTAAATCCCTTGGTTCATCCAAGGGATTTTTCTTTTGGCGCTCCGTGGTCTGGCGGCACGGAGCGCTTTTTTATTTTGTGCCACTCCCAAGAATTTTTAACACCGGCTTTTTGTTAAAAAAATATTTAAAAATTTTCCCGAAACCCCTTGACTTTTAATTTAACATTTGGTATTATAATTATAGAAAAAGAAAGGGGAACACAAAATGAAAAAGATCTACTTCGACATGGATGGCACAATCGCAAACCTTTATAAAGTAGAAGGATGGCTTGGATACCTTATCAACGAAGATACAACACCTTACGAAGTAGCACAGCCGATGATGAATTTCAGCTATCTTGCAAGACTTCTTCACAAACTTCAGAAAAATGGTTATACAATCGGAATTATCAGTTGGACAGCAAAAAACAGCACTGAAGAATATAACACAAGAGTTGCAAGAGCAAAAAAAGAATGGTTAAAAAAACATCTTCCGAGTGTTCGATTCGATGAAATCCACATCGTAGAATACGGAACACCTAAAAGCACTTGCGGAAATGGCATCCTGTTTGATGATGAAGAAAAAAACAGACTGGAATGGAATGGCACAGCCTACAACGTAAATAATATCTTAGAGGTTCTGCGGAACCTCTAAATTTTTTTAAAAAAACTATTGACAACTAAAACCGGATTTAGTATACTATAATCAAGAAAAGGAAAGGAGAACAAAAAAATGACAACTTTAGAAGAAATGATGAACTGGGGAGCAACACTCGAAGAAATGCTTGAAGAAGCAGGAGTCACACAGGAAGAGTTTAATGAGGACTGAAAAGTCCTCATTTCTTTTTGGCGCGCCGCAGTTGGACGCTCCGGCGCGAAAAATCTATTATAACATCCCTCGCAACTTTTGTCAATAGGAAAATTCAACAAAAATAAGAAACTGCGGGTCCCGATATTTGTGCAACTTTTTCTAGATTTAAGTATTGACAAAGCGATTCCCGCGCGTTATAATTGTATTATCAAATGAAAGGAAAAAATAAAAAATGTCTGAACTGTCTATTCTGGTAGTTATCATTTGCGCTATTGCTGTTATATTAATGATTTGGGGATGGTCATTGTTTACTGATTTTAAAACTCGTTTAGGCGAATTTCTAGCAATTAGTTTTTCCACAATTTTTTCTATATTTGTAATTTGGTGCTTGACATTCATCCGCTGACATGATATTATAATTACAGAAAGAGAGGTAAACAAAATGAACAAGACTTTAGTATTTGACATGGACGGAACAATCGCTGATCTGTATGGTGTGGATGGATGGCTGGACGATCTTCTTAATAATAACCCTAGACCGTACATTGAAGCAAAACCCATGTACGACATTGACGATCTGAATGTTCTGGTGGATATCCTGAAAAATCTTGGATGGCGCATTGTAATTACAACATGGCTTGCAAAAGATAGCAATCCCGCTTATGATGCAAAAGTCAGAGAAGCTAAAATTAATTGGCTTGATAAAGTAGGTTTCCACTATGATGAAATTCATCTCGTAAAGTACGGCACAACAAAAGCCAACTGCACAAGAAAATACGGCGGTTTTCAGATTCTTATTGATGACAACGACAAAATCCGCAATGGATGGACACTTGGTGGTACATTTGATGCTAAAGAAGATATTTTAAGCAACCTTTGGAGACTCATTGGAGTAGAGCTTAGTTAAATTAACTAAGCTCTGTTGACCGGAAAAACAAAAAAAGTAGTTGACAAAAAAATTTTTTTATGATATAATATTTATAGAAAATGAAAAAGAAAGAGGCGCTAAAAATGAATTTTGAATTTACTGGAACAATTTCTTTTGATGTCGATGAAATTTTTGAGATGTGTTGTGATGATAATCGTATTGATACAGATGAAATCCATGAAGCTATAGACTATTGGATGAATGAAACTTGCGACCCTACTTATGAATTTGTTGAAGATTGGATGATCGATAAAGTTGTAGCAGAAGTTAAAAAAAAATTGACAAAGTTCTTGAGGATTGATATAATAAAATCATCAAAAGAGAGGAGAAAAACAAAATGACAAAGCTTACTTACAAAATCGTTGACAACAAAAACCACACCCTGCAGAGCGGCATCCCTACATTGAACGAGGCGGTCGCCGCTGCGGAGAGTCTCAAGGCAAAGTATCTGCCTGAATACAAGGTCATCAGAGAGAGAACGCACTTCGACCGTTCCAAGTGCAAGAAGTCTCCCGACTGGCTCGCCAGACACGCCAACTAAATAACGCAGACAGGGCAAGGCAAAACTTGCCCTGTTTTTATCTTCGGCGGCGCGCGTACTGTCGACCCGCGCCGAAATTTTAATTATACCACCTGCCGCACTTTTTGTCAATAGGAAAAATGTACAAAAATTAAATCTTTTTTATCCCGAAATTTTACTTGACTACTAAGAATTAGTATAGTACAATATTTTTAGATAGGAAAGAGGTGATACAAAATGAAACTTAGAGGTACTACAAAATTAAAGTCTCACATGAATAATTTTTTGCGTCCTTTTGGATTAAAGTCAGTTTTAGGTGAAGATTTTGCTTACTACCCTGTTACTGAACAGGTTCAATTTACTCTTGTAATGGAAGATAGAGCAGATAAAATTTTTAAGAAGTTTGTCGCTGATGCTTTTAATTATAAAATTAAGGATATGTTTTTATTTTCTTTGTTACATGAAGTAGGGCACCACTTTACAATAGATGATTTTGAGTATGAAGAATTAGATAAAGAATGGAAGCACAAAAGTAGAATAGAATGGGAAATTGATGAAGATAATTATAATGAAAAATCCATAGAATATTTTAGCCTCCCCTCTGAATACGCGGCGACCGCTTGGGCAGTCTCATACATGCGCAATCATGAAGAAGAATTATTTAGTCGTTGGCGGATAATGTTAGAGCATTTCAGACATTTTTATAAAGTAAATTCCGTTAGCTGTAGCTAACGAACCGGACGCCGCAAAAAAAAGTTGTTGACAAATAAAACACGCTGTGCTATAATGATTTTATCAAGTGAAAGAGAGGTGTTTAAAATTGAGTAGAAAAAAGATGCTGATTGGTCTGGATACAGAAACTTGTAATGGTATCATGGTTAATGACAAGTTAGATTTGAATTGTTCTCTTGTTTATGATCTTGGATGGGCTGTTGTTGATAAGTATGGGAAAGTTTATAAAACACAGAGTTTTGTTATTTTTGAAACTTTCGTAGGGATGAAAGATGTAATGAAATCAGCCTATTATGCTGAAAAAATCCCGCAGTATTGGGAAGATATCAAGACAGGAAAAAGACAGCTTGTTACTTTCGCAACCGCAAGAAAAGCACTTCTTTCTGATATGAAAGAATTTAAAACAAATACAGTTTTTGCTCATAACGCAGGTTTTGATTTAAGAGCACTTAATAACACTTATAGATATATTACAAAGTCAAAATACAGATATTTTTTCAAATTTGGTACTTGCATTTGGGATACTTTAAAAATGGCGCGTGATACAATCTGTAAGCAGAAAAGTTATATTTCATGGTGTGAGAAAAATAACTACATGACAAAGCATAAAAAGCCACAGGCGAGAGCCACCGCAGAAATCTTACATAGATATTTAACAGGCGATAATACTTTTGAGGAATCCCACACAGGCTTAGAGGATGTATTAATTGAAAAAGATATTCTTGCTCATTGCTTTAGACAGCATAAAAAGATGCGGAAAAATCTTTATGAAAAGGCGCTTGCGTAATGCGAGCGCCAAAGCCCGGACGACCGAACAAATGTTCTAAAAAAATTTTTTTAAAAAACGCTTGACTTTTAGAACGTTATCCCTTATAATTATATTCAGAAAGAGAGGTAAAGCCTATGACAGCAAAAGAAAAAGAAAACAAGGTTCAGCAGTACATGAAAGCACTTGATATTACAAGGGAAGAAGCAGTTCAGCTGATTGAAGATGATGAAAATGATATCATCGGTGAAGAGGGTGAAGAGCTTCAGGAAAAAGCAAAAGAAGTTAGGCGCTATGAAAAGAGCGACAAGCCTAGGAAAAAGGCTGTGAAAGAGCGCAAAATTGATGAAGAGAAAAAGCATCTGATTGAAATCCTTACGGAAGCTATCACGCACAGCGCACCTACTGAAAACATTTCCATTAAAAATGAAGCTGAAATCAGTTTCAGCTATGGGGAGAACAGCTACACAATTAAACTTGTAAAGCACAGACCCCCTAAGAACTGATTTGTCAAGAGCCAGATTACACAAAAATCTGGCTCTTTTTTTGTGCAATTTTACCACTTGACTTTTTTGGCGGGCCGCGCATGTTCCTCGCGCGGCCGAAATTCCATTATACAACATGGCTCAACCTTTTGTCAATAGGAAATTTGCACAAATTTTTAATTATTTAAATCCCAAAATTTGTACATTTTTACTACTTGTTTTTTTAAAATTTATTTGCTATAATTTAATTACAAGGTAAGGAAAGAGGAGAGAGTCAAGACTTCCCAAGTAGGGTGGGAACGAGCCAAGCGCCGTTACTGTCAGAAGAGAGAAGAACAGCTCAAAGAAAAAAAATAAAAATTTTTCAAAAAACCTCTTGACAGAAAAAAGAAAAAATGCTATAATGTATTTACAAGGTGAGGGAAGGAAGTGAAAACCCATGAGAGATCCGCCTAAAAAAAATAAAAAAACTTCTTGACAGAAGAAAAAAGATTTGATATAATAAGTACATAAGATAAAGAAAAACAATTTTCAAAAAGAAAGAGGTGTTTATTATGACAAGAGCAGAAATCTTCCGCAACATCGCAACCATCAACGCAGTAGCAGAGAACGAAGAGTTCGTCAATGCGCTTCTGAAAGAAGCCGAAGCACTGGAAAAGAGGGCGGCGGCTCGGGTTGGTAAGCAGACCAAGACGCAGAAGGAGAACGCAGAAATCAAGGAGCGTATCCTTGAGATTCTCGCAGACGCTGACGGCATGACCGCAACGGAAGTTGCAAACGCTATCGGTGTTAGCCTTGCAAAGGCTACCGCTCTCCTGACGCAGATGGTCAAGGCAGAGACCATCCGCAGAGAGGTCGAAAAGAAGGTGGCGCGGTTCTTCGCATGAACCGCCACCATTACAACTGAATAACATGCAAGCCGAGGGAATCCCCTCGGCTTTTTCTTTTTGGCGCTTCGTGGACTGCCGCCACGAAGCGATTTTTTGATAATTAGTAGGGTTTAGAAAAAAATTTTTTCGATTTTTTCTGCAATTGGGGCTTGACCTTTTCCCGGAATGGTGCTATAATTTAATCATCAAAGGAAAGGAAGGCACCAAACAATGACAAATACAATTCTTTTCAACACAATGATCAATCGTTACAATGAATTGTCTTATACTCATCAGTATATCTTTGGATTCAACTTTAAGGGTAACCTGTACATGGTTAATGCAACAAGTGAAATCCTTCCCTACGTTCTTAAACTTGATAAAGCGAGTAGAGGTCAAGGCTATAGTATTCGCTTCTCTCCTAACACTGATCAAAAACTTTTACTGATAGCTAAAGGCGCAACAGTCCTTTGTTCTCAAATGTATTTTGATACAGTAGTTAATAGTAGCAAGTACAACAAGGGAGAAATTTTTGAGCAGATGGTTACTGAATACTATGGTCAGGAATGGACAAAAGACAATGTACCTTTCACTGAGGACGGAGACCTTACAGTCGATGGTATCGCCTACCAAATTAAATATGAAAAAGCTACCTTCACCAATGAGAAAACACTTGCCAAGATGTATTAATCTGGCAAGTGTTTTTTTGACGTTCCGCAGCCGGGCGCCGCGGAACGTGATTTTTGTCAATAGTAATGTTGCACAATTTTTGTTTTGAAAATTTGTACACTTTTACCAATTGTAACTTCCCAAAATTTTTAGTATAATATAATTGTCAAGAGGAAAGAAGAAAAAAGAAAGTCGGCAAAGAAGAGTTCCGTGCGCACGCTCCACTTTCCACTTCTCCAAAAAAAATAAAAAGACTTCTTGACAGCCACAAAAAAATCTGCTATAATAAATACATAAGATAAAGAAAACAAATTAAACAAAAGAAAGAGGTGTTTACTATGACTAAGATGGAAATGTTCGCTGCTATTAAGACTGCTGTTGCTGACAACGCTGAGATGGTTGAGTTCATCGACAAGGAAATGGCGGCTCTGGCTAAGCGCAACTCTCGCAAGTCTGATAAGCCTACCAAGACTCAGGTTGAGAATGCCGCTATCAAGGAGACCATTAAGGAGACCCTTGCTGATACGGAAGCCATGACTGCTACTGAGATTGCGGCGGCTGTTGGTATCTCTCTCGCCAAGGCAACGGCTCTGCTGACTCAGCTCGTTAAGGCTGAGGAAGTCCACAGGGAAGTGGAAAAGAAGGTTGCGAGGTTCTCTCTCTGAGAACCTCCTCACCTGACAACTAAATACGATCTGAACCCAGCACGCCTCTTAACAATGCGTACCACGCTGGGTCTTTTTTATTTGGCGGTTCGCGCACTGCCGGCGCGAACCGATTTATTTGTCAATGGTAATGTTGCACAATTTTTTAATGCGTTTTTTGTGAATTTTTACTAATTGTAAAATCCCAAAATCTTTGATATAATTATAATTGTCAAGGGGAAAGCGAAACGGCGACAAAAGGGTAGCCACTCCTTAGAGAGTTAATGGACGGTGTAAAATAATCCGAAAAAAGTTTCAAAAACCCCTTGACAGTCAATAAAAAATTTGATATAATTAATTTATCAAAGGTAAGGAAAGTCAAAGAAGTCAACCACTAAAAAAACTTCAAAAAAGTTAAAAAAAGTTCTTGACAAAACAAAAACCTTTTGATATAATTAAATCATCAAAAGAAAACAAAAACATTTTCAAAAAAGAAAGAGGTGTTGATTATGACAAACATGACTTATGTATCTGCTGTTGAGTACGCAATCGCTAACATCGACAATGCTGAGGTTACTGAAAAGCTCTCTGCTCTTCGTGACTCGCTCGTGAAGCGCAACGCTCGCAAGGCTGAGGGTCTGACAAAGACTCAGAAGGAGAACCTTGAGTTCAAGAACGCCATTGTCGAAGCACTGGCAGAGTCCGAAGGGATGACCGCTACTGAAGTAGCCAATGCGGTTGGCATCTCTCTTGCTAAGGCGACAGCCCTCCTCACTCAGCTTGTTAAGGCTGATAGCGTCAAGCGTGAGGTCGAGAAGAAGGTCGCTCACTTCTCCATCTAATCCACATCTACAACTGAATATCGCTTTCAGGGGTCAGAATACCTGACCCCTTTTTTTGTTGCGCTGGTTGGCGCGCTTGTGGCCACAAGCGCGCCATTTTTCCATTATAACACACTCTCTGCATTTTTGTCAATAGTAATTTTGCACAAAAATTTTTTTCTTTTTTTCCCAAAATTTTACTTGCTTTTTTCTTAGGTTCTGCTATAATATAATCATCAAGAGAAAAGAGAAAGGAAAAAACATGAAAGACAAATTTTTTACTAATCTTGCTTACGTAGCAATCGCCGCAACTATTATTGGACAGTGTATCACAGGTGTTAATTTCTACTTTGGACAGTTTGCCTATCTGATTGCAAATATCATTAATTGTGTAAGAGATATTGTCCTTGATAGACCTAGAGCAGACAAAATTAAAGACTTTAGTTTGCTTGGAATCACAATCGGAATTATGTTTTTTAAATATTTCCTTTAAAAAGAATTGACAAATAAAAAATCTTATGATATAATAAATACAGAAAGTGAGGAAAGAAAAAATAATGAGAGATCCTCCCTAAAAAGAATAAATAAAAATTAAATAAAAAAACTCTTGACAAGATATTAATTTCTTGATATAATATTCTTGTAAGAAAACAGAAGGGAAGGAGACAATAAACCCATGACACGATTTAAGATCTAAGCGCAAGCGACAGCGTGATGACAGAAAAAGGTCGTAGGGATAGACAGCGAGCAGATTGAGAAAGTGTGGTAGATTGGCCACCTACCACTTCCCGAACTTAGATAAAAAATAAGTGCGTGTCGCCTAAAGGTATGGCACCAAACTTTTAATTTGGTTAATGTGGGTTCAATTCCCATCACGCACATGCATTTTCTTACATTTTGTACCCTCCTTTCTTAAAAAGAGCTAAAACTTTTAAAGTTTTAGCTCTTTTTGTATTGAAATAAAACCTGTTTGGCTCGCGACCGGGCGCCGCGAGCCAATTTTTGCTGTCAATTGGCACTTTAAACAAAAAATTTTGCTATTTTTCAGCAATTTTTTACTTGTTTTTCTCCTGAAATTATGTTATTATTAAATCATCAAAAGAAAAGGAGAGAACTAAAAATGGGTAACTTCAAACTTTATTCAAGAATTAAAGATCGTGAGACTATCCTTGAAATATGGAGTAGTTCTACTAAGCATCCTGATTCAGTATTTTGTTTTTCAGATTCTGAATTATCTAGATGTGTTGACGCTGAAGATCAAACTATTTCTTGGCTTTTTGAATGTGCAAGTAAATTAATTTTTCCTTACCATGCTTATATTTTAGCAACATGGGCATGTGAAGCTTATGAAGAAATGATGGAGTGATAACATGAAAGGGAATATTCACAAGAAAATGACCTTTGAAGATAAGTTCGATAGAAAATACGCTTGCTGGGTTAAGAACAATAGAAAAGCATGGCGTTATTGGAAACGCAAGACTAGAAAAGACTTTCGTAGAATGATAAATCGCGGCGACCTTGATTAGGATTGCCACCCGGGCGACTGTCGCGAAAATAATGCTTGACAAATAAATCCAACCATGCTATAATAAACCTATCAATTGAAGGAGGGCACAAAACTTTGAAGAAATATCTGATTGGACTTGACACTGAAACTTGCAATGGCTTAATGGTCGATGATAAACTTGATTTAACTCATTCTCTTGTTTATGATTTAGGTTATGCCGTAACAGACAAGAAAGGAAATATTTACAAAACAGAAAGTTTTGTTATCTTTGAAATCTTTGTTAAAATGGCGGATGTTATGAAGTCTGCTTATTACGCTGAAAAAATTCCTAATTATTGGGATGATATTAAAAATGGCAAGCGTAAACTTGTGACCTTTGCAACAGCAAGAAAACAGCTTTTAAAAGATATGAAAGAGTATAAAACAAATATTGTTTTTGCTCACAATGCGGGGTTTGATTTAAGAGCATTAAATAATACCTATCGTTATATCACAAAATCAAAATATAGATTTTTCTTTAAATGGGGAACCGAACTTTGGGATACGCTTAAAATGTCAAAAGACACTATCTGCAAACAGAAAAGCTACATTTCCTATTGTGAAAGAAATAATTACATGACAAAACATAAAACTCCTAGAGCTAGAGCGACAGCAGAAATTCTGTATAGATATTTAACAGGGAATGAGGAATTCGCAGAATCACACACTGGCCTTGAAGATGTTTTGATTGAAACAAAAATCATGGCTCATTGCTTCCGTCAGCACAAGAAAATGAGAAAACAGCTTTTCGAAAGGGCAGCCGCTTAATTGCGGCGCCCGGTCGAAAAAAAATAAAAAAAGTGTTGACAAACAAAACTATCTTTGCTATAATTAAATCATCAAAAGAAAGGAAATGAAAATCATGTGGACAACTTATTGGTGGGCAATTGAAGATGAAAACAGTGATCTTTGTGGAGAAGAATTCTTCACAGAACTCAAGGACGCAAGTAAAGATGAACATTATGATTATGTAAAAAGCATTTTTCCTAATGAGAATGTTAAATGTTATGGAAAAATAACTGAAGAAGAAGCCGAAATGATGGGGCTTGATACTTATTAAGAAAGGAGATACAAAAATGGCAAAATTTAAAATTGTAGAAGGAACTTACGCTTACAGAGAATACACCATTGAAGCAGACAATTTCGAAGATGCTGAGAGAAAATGGAAAGATTACAGCAAAGATTTAGAGATCGCTTCTAATCATGCCCCTTGGGATATTGCTGTTGATGACATTCAGCTGGATCAGATCGTTAACGAAGAAACTCATGAAATTGAATATTATAGCTAATGGCAAGGGCGGCGACGCCCTTGTTTTTTATTGCGGCGGCTGTTAGTATACACTAACCCTTGCCCGGCCCGCGTTCGCGCAAGCAGGGCCGAAAATTTTCAGACAATTCACCTCTAAATTTTTTTCTGTCAGAATTTTCAGACAATTCAGAAAACTTGCTTTCCCGAATTAACGCTTTAGCGCGGTGAAGTATTAACGTATTAACGCGCTAGTGCTTTAGCGCGGTGAAGTGATGCAGCGTTGCAGTGATGAAGTGATTCTGTCCTCCCGCAAACTCCTCCTATATGCGACTACCTGACCAGCCGAGAGCATATGCGAACCTGCTGCCAGCCGTGATGTCATATGGCAGCAGGCGACTAGACGAGACAAATTTGACAAAACAAAAATTTTTTGATATAATATTAAAAAAACACTTTTTTATTGCCGCATCTCTTTTTGCTTCGCATTTTTCCTTATACGAACAAATTACCGTGAGACAATAGAATCAAGAAAATTTACCCAGAAAATCAATGCTCCTGCTTAATAAAATCCGAAAGCCTCCTCCGCAAAAAAGTTGTAATTTCAGAAAAATTTTGATATAATATATTTACAATGAAAAATATAAAAGGAGATACGCGTATATGGATATTTATGAAATGTTTCAGAATGGTATGACTGCAGACGAGATCAAGGCGGAAGTTGACAAGACCGCCGCACTCTACAAAGAAGATCAAGAGGCAGAAAGAGAAAAGGAAATGAAGTATGCTAAGGAAGATCTCTATGAGGCAATGATTAATTTCCTTGATGCTTCTGGCGAGGTTGATCCTAAGACTCTTAAGTCTGAAAAATTCCAGAAGATGCTCAGAGAAATCATTGATGATTTCAAGGATCAGTTGGGGTTTTATTCCAAGCTGACTATTGCTTTAAAGGAAGAAAAGCCTAAGAAAGCGGCAACGCCTGATGATCTGAAAGTTCTAGCTAAACTGTTCTTCTAAACAAGAGAAAGAGAGTCCTCAGGGACTCTCTTTTATTATATACTAAAACGGTAACGGAGACGGTGACGTATAGAGCTGGTACAGGTGCCACTTCACTCTTACAATTTTCAACACTTTCACAATTTTCAGCTCACTGGCAATTTTTAACTTACTTTTATAAATTCTCAATACTCTTACAATTTTTAATCCCTAGCATAACTCTTATAAATTTTCAATTTCCAACACATTCTTCCAACATAACTTTTACAGTTCCTAACGTATCTCCAGCATACCTCAAACGCACTCTTAGCGTACCTATAATTTTTTTCCAATCTTTCTTCCTTAATACTCACTCTTTTTGGCGCCGCAGGCTATCAACTTCTTTCTCTCTTCTTCTGGCATCTCCCAAAACTTCAAATCATTAACAATAATATCTACATGATAGCCATCCTCCGCAGTACTAGTATAAACCCTGTCAGCGGCTGCGCCGCAGGCTTTCATATAAGCAATAGCATCATCAAGTTCATCAAAAACATTCTTAATCAACATAAAACTATATTATTTCCTCCATGATTCAATAGTCGCAGGCATAATTAACCCAAACTCTAAATAATCTCTCATCATCTTCCTCAATAGGCAACTCCTCTACCCCTAATACAGCACCACTCATCAAATCATCAAAAAATGTTGCCCAAACTTTATTCCTTAATTCATTTTTACTTCTCACCCAAAAATATTTCTAAATCATGCAAATAGGCTCTCCTTGCGCTGCGCGCGGCTCTAATTTCATTAACTCCTACCCCCGAGTAAAAAATGCTACGCACAACTTAAAAATAACATACCCCCGATAAAAAATTCATTCTATCAAAAGCAAACAATAACAACTAAACTAAACATGCGGCGGCCCCCATAAAAATCACTAATCTTTTAATGATTTACTTTCTAAAGCGCTCCAATATTCATCTAATAAGTCTAAAACTGATATTTCTCTAGTAGTCCAACCATAACAGAATCTTTTTCTCTCTTCTATGTACTCATACGCCCCAATATCTTCTTTATCTTCTAAATAATGATATTCACAAAGAGTTTCCATCATCTCTTCCGCCCACTAGAAACTTTCATCTTCTCTGAAATAATCAAAAATCTTTCTCAAAACTTTAATTGGTATATTTTCCATTCAACTCCTCCTGCGCCTCCACAAAGCGATGCGCGAAGCGCTAAGGGATTTCTATCTTGGAGCGCGAAGCGCGGAAAGATAGAATATCCCGCCCCTATTTCTATTTCTATTTATATGGTATCTAAAAACTTAACAAAACTATAGAAAAAACTTAACAAAAGTATAGAAAAAACTTAACACATTTTCTTGACTTGGTTCCGTACGCCCTCTATGATGATTAATGTTTTCTTATTATTTTCATCCCATTGGTAACGCCACTCAACCAATCCAATCAACTTTAAAATCTCTAATATATCAGTAATAATACTATTATTTGAAGTTGTTCCAGTAGCCACCCCGATAAAATCCTTCATCTGATTCATCGTCACAATAAACTACTTTTCACCATTTGCAATATATCTATTCATTAGATACACAAAAAGACTAATTGCGTGCTAACTTAAAGCGTTATTAATCTTTCTTAAAGTCTCAAGCGGTACCAAAGAAGCCACTGTCGTATCTAATTCATTAAGAATATATCTTTTCATCTTAGGATTAGGATCTTCCTAAACTAATCCTTTCTCTATTAAATTATTAAACTTCTAAGAAGTCTTTTGTCTTGATAAATCTACTAAATGACAAAGCTTACTAAAAACGACATCTTTTTTATCTACGTATCGAGTTGATACCCCATTAATAACTTCATGGTAAGACTTCTATTGTAATACACTATAGAGCAAATCATTATATCGGTTATCTGAGGTATAGCTAATAACACTCGGTATCTGTCGTGAATTTGATTGAATTTTCATAGCTTTTCCTCCTATACTATTTTTTCAAAAAGATTGTTAACCCCTTAACAAAATTTGCCCTATGTTACCCCCTTAACAAATCTATAGAAAAAACTTAACAAATCTATAGAAATTTCTTAACAAAACATTAGAAAAAACTTAACACTTTTTCTTAACAAATCTATAGAAAAAACTTAACAAATCTATAGAAAAAACTTAACAAAACATTTGAAAACATGTTAAACTATTCTGTCCAAAAATCTTAGACGATAATTAAGAAAAGTATTGACTTTCCCGTATAAAAATCCTTTTTTCGTGTTAACCCTTAACAATTTATTAAAGCAGTTTTTTATTTAGTACGCGGCAGTTCTTGGTTGGTTATGCCTCCAAAGCGCCTACCGCCGCTTAAAAAAACTACCATAACACAATAATAACAATCAATACCACAATAGTCAATACCAGACTAACATTCAAATTAGCTGGCTGCCATTCATTTCCTTCTCTTGATTTATAATTCATATAAAAGCATCCTATTGTCAACAATATTATCAATCCTATTCCTATCAAAATCATATAATCATCTCCTTATAATTTTCTTTTATTATATTATAACAAAATTTTATAAAAATATCAAGCGGGAGCCAGCTTCATCCCACCCTTTAGCAAGCCCCGCCGCACATTTTACATTTAAGAAAAATTTTTATATAATATAATAAAGGAGAAAAGAAAAATGAATGATGTTAGACTTAGATTAATTTAGTTCGTATTTTTAGTTTTATTTTATATCATATTCTTTGCTGCTATTGCTACTGGTGCACATTTTATTATAATAATATCAAGTATATTTGGTTTCGGTTTAAACTTATTAATAACTGCTTTTCATTACAAAATATTTAATTAAAGAAAGGAGCTGCCGCAATGTCACTTTCCCCTTACTTCTATGTTGAAAAATGGAATGATGAAAAAAACTGCTATGAAGAAATCAGTCTTTATAAGAAACCTGGTAAGTATGCAAGTGCAGAAGATAAGTCCCGCGGTTTCGAAAAGGTAGATTTCTGGCCTTGGAATGGAACTCATGAGATCTTTGCAAGGCTTGGTACAGAATCTAAAGATCCTAACTACGATCCAATTGCGGGAGTGCATTACGGTGTGCCGCCGATGGTGAGTGAGACTGTTAAAAAAGAAATTGATGAGTTTTTCGACGAAGATGGATATCGTAAAAAAGAATCCACCGTTAGATGGATCACTCTTGCTGATCTATATGTTGAAAAACTTACAAACCCCAAAGTCCCTGACTATGATGAGGAATGGGGAGAAAACATTAATCATAAAGTTTATAAAGATAACCCCGTTAAAGATGTAATTAATCGTATCAATACTTGGATTAGTCTTGGAGATGATGATTGGGAAGTTGAAAATAATAAATCTCTTATTAGAATTGTTTATTGGGTGATTTGGTAACAAATAGGCCGTTCCCGCAAATTAAAAAAGGAGAAAATACTATGATAAAATTAGAACCTACAAATTTAAAAAATACTGATCTTGGTGGGTTTTGGAATTTTGCTTTTATGAGTGAGAGCTGTAGTTGGGAAGATGCAATTTCTCCTTTTAGGAAAACTAAGATAGATAATTTTTTAAAACTTTTTTCTGAATATTTGCGGGAGCGGCCTTATTTAACCTTAGATCCAGACACTGTTGATATAAATATTCCAGATTTAAACCAGACTGAACGTGAATACCTCCGAAAAGGGGTAGCAAATATTATTAAAAATAATAAAAGGTGGTGATTATTATATGGACAGATGCTTTATCATTGATGAGAAATTCATCAAAGCAAAAGGTGATTTGTTAGGCCAAGAATATAAGATGATTCTACATGAATATACAAAATCATCTATGGATAAATATATAATTACTAATAATTTATTTTGTCCATCCATAACTGAAAATATTAATGGTTTTGTTAGAAAATATAAATGTATTCCAGTCGGAGGTATTGCTTTTATAAAAAATGCTCTTGAAGTAACAACTGGATCAGATAGAATGAATCCTCTTGAAATTCCCAAGGAACTTCGCCATTTCTTAAAAAGAGAATATAAAATAATACCTGGAAAAAAGATTGAGGATAATATATTAACAAGTGATAAATATTTTATTAAAGACGCAACAGAATTAAAGACATATAATAATTTACTTAATCCATATTCAGCTAAATATGAAATAGATATAAATCATAATTTTGTTGTAACTGAAATGGTAAATTTTTTATCTGAATTTAGAATTTTTATTTACAATGATAAAATTCAAAGTATACAACATTATTTAGGAGATCCACTTGTTTTTCCAGATTCAAGTATAATAAAGAAATGTATTGAAACATATTCAAAAATAAAGCATCCTAAAAGCTATACCTTAGATATTGGTATTCGTATGTATAAAGAAAACCTGATAACAGAACCTATTGAAGTTCATCCTTTTGCAGCATGTGGCTTATATGGATTTCATGATGAATGTGTTTTAAATATGTTAGAGGATGGATGGGATTGGTACATACAAGAAAACAAAGAGGTGATATAATGAAATTAAAAAAATGGTTAAAGTATGTTGATCCAATAGTAGAAGTAAATGTTTTTACAGATAAATCTCCATGTGACATTCCTGTATTTAGCGGCCCCCTATTTGCCCTTCCTAAGAAATATAAAAAAATGAAGATTGGTAGAGCTAAATGGGATAATGACGGAGATGAGCCGATTTTTATAACACACTTTGTAAATGAACATGGAGCAACTCTTGAGTTAATTACTATAAATCTTCTTGAGAATTAAAGGCGCATAAAAATGCGCCTTTATTTTTTTTAAAATTTTTGTTATAATATATCTATAAAGTAAAGAAAGGAAGTGTAATATATGATGCCTACAGCTTGCACTAATGCTATTGAACTTACAACAATGATTCATGAAGCAAATGGTCAGATCGTAGATAATAATTCTATTACAAAAGCAGTATATGATTGGTATACGCATAGCGACATTGTAGATCCTGAAATGCTTGCGGCAGCTGTCTTAGAGTATGGAAGATGGCGTCAGATTGATCTTTCAGACTGGGAACATGTACACGATAAGTGGTTCCCGCAGTACGATGATATGTATGGTGTTTGGGAGTTTGAAGCTTCTTATCATGATGAATTTTGGAGGTAAGTCATGAGATATTATGAATTCTACTATAGCTGCGGTTTCCCTCAGGCAAGAGAAGATAACTTTTATGCATTCCCTGATGATTGGAGTGATTCTGACGTGGAATGGTTTTTTAACGAAGAACTAGAAGATTATGCTATAAGGCATGAAGATCTCGCATCTCTTCCTGATCCTAATAATTATCGCTATGAGGATGAATATGAAAAAGATTACAGTGAAGCTTGTGATTATTGGTTAAGTGAAGTCCAGATCTATTCTTCCTTTACAGAATGTAGTTTTGAAGAATGGGAAGAGAACAGCGGAGAAAAGATAGAATGACTATTTTAGGACTTTTGATTAATTCATTCGATTACTATAATTTAACACGATTTAATCTTAAACCTAAAAAATGGATTTGGTTTAATGCTATTGCTTCATTGATAATAGTTATTTATGGGAGTATGAACAATTATGGCAGCTACTTATGCTATTTCTGATTTACATGGAAGGTATGATCTCTGGTCAAAAGCAAGAGATTATCTACAAGAAGATGATACACTAATTTGCCTGGGTGATTGTATAGATCGAGGCCCAGATGGAATTAAAATTGTAGATGAAATGCGGGCGCGCCCTAATACAATTTATATCAAGGGCAATCATGAAGATATGGCAGCTGCCGCAATTTATGATTTAAACGAAGTTTATAATAAACAAGGGGAAGATGGCAGTTCCCTTTGGTTTTATAATGGCGGTTATGCAACATATAAAGAATTGATTAAATTACCTACAAACCAGCAGTTAGAGTATGCGTATTTCTTCAATAATCTTACTCATATGTATGAATATATTAATTCTTCTGATGAGAAAGTGATTCTTGTTCATGCAAATTTTACTCCTGAAAAGAAAAAACAGGATCTGCTTTGGGATAGGTCTTCTTTTCATACTCTCTGGCCAAAAGGTAAAAACTATAAAGATATAAAGGTCATTCATGGCCATACTCCAGTTCAATATCTTGAATTTAATTTTGGCTATAATGGCAATACCTTTACAGGAGACATAGATACTAATGAAGCTTTTGATAGATGGGAGCCTCATGCTATTTGGTATTGCGGCGGCCACAAGTGTGATATTGACCTAGGCACCGCCGCATCAAGCAAGACAATGCTTTTAAATTTAGACACTTGGGAAGAGATTTATTTTATTGGAGACTAAAATGAATAGAATATTTATGCTAGCTGATATACATGGAGATTGGCGCCGCATTAGAGATTTAAATATTCGACTTATTAAAAAATTAGATGAAACCGATATTATCATTTTATTAGGTGATACTGGAGTAAACTATTTTTTTAATGAAAGAGATGAAAGACTTAAAAAAGATTTAGGAAAATTTAAATGCACTTATTTCTTAATTAGGGGAAATCATGAATCTAGAGTATCACCTTTAGCTCTTGGTTCAGAAAAATGGGAAACTCAGATCTTCTTTGATGGCCCTGTCTGGGTAGAAAAAGAATATCCTTATATAAAATATGCTAAGGATCATCCTATGCGTTATAATATAAATGGTTATAACACTTTAGTCATCCCAGGTGCTTATTCTGTTGATAAAAATTATAGACTTAAAATGGGCTATACTTGGTTTGAAAATGAACAGCTGACAGAAGAAGAAATGCAATTGGGAAGAGATCTTATTACATATTTTGACGATAAGATTGATATAGTATTATCACATACTTGTCCACTTGTATTCGAACCAATAGATTTATTCCTTTCTTCTGTTGATCAATCAACAGTAGATAGATCAATGGAAAGATACTTAGGGGAGATAGAATATAACCTGGATTATCGACTTTGGGCATTTGGACATTTTCATCAATATCGAGTGTATCCATCATTCAAAGGGCGGCAGCCGCTTATGTTGTATAACGACAAGGCGATTGAATTGAACGAATGGATGGCTGCACTTCCAGATAATATAGGAAAAACATATTAATAAGCGAGCTAAGCTCGCTTTATTTTTTTATAATTTTTTGATATAATATTCTTATAAAAGAAGGAGAAAAATTATGAACAATGATGATAGAAGAAGTGTAAGCGTAAGTGGAATAGGATTTTTTGACGTTCTTTTGCTTATAAATATAGTTTTAAAACTTACTGGTGTAATAAATTGGAGTTGGTGGGTTGTATTATGGCCATTATGGTTTTCTATTATAACTCTTATCTTTGTTATTTTTATCATTTGGTACATTGTTAAAAGGAGTTCAAAATGAGATTGTGGCATAAAGTTTTGATTCCAGTTCTTCCAAAAGATCAGTTAGTTTCACAGTGGCGCGAGGTTTCGGCGCTTGCAGGCGGGATCCAGAAGAACGGAAAGACTAATCATATTTTAATTAATTTTGTTATGGATTATCCATATGACCATTTAATTAGTTATGCGAAGCTAGTTAGAGAAGAAATGACACGGCGTGGTTATCGCACAATGGATTCAGTTTGGAACAAAATTGTTGCACTGAAACCAGATTACACTGAAGTGCCTGCCGCAGATATTTATAAAGAAAAAATGGATGATGTATATTTGGAGATTTGTTTTTATAATTTATTAGAAAAATATCTGTGCGGCGGCGTTCCTGAAGAATACTATTTAAAGATATTTAGTCTTTGTAATAAGACTCTTAGATGGGAAAAGAGGTGAAATTATGTTAAATGAAAAAGGAGAAAGAGAATTAGCATATATATCGGTTATTGATAACATTGAGCCAATTCCGAATTATGATAGAGTAGAATTAGCTACTGTAAAAGGATGGAAAATTATTGTACGCAAAGATCAGTTTAAAGTCGGAGATCTTGCAATTTATATTGAAATTGACTCTAAAGTTCCCGCGACTGAACCTTTTGCGTTTCTTGAGAAGCGGAAATATGCAGTCAAAACACTTAAAATGTGTAAAGTTCTTAGTCAGGGTTTACTTATGTCTCCTTCTGATTTTGGATGGAAGATTGGATGGGAAGGCGACAGTATTGAAGGTAAACCTTTCATTTATAATGGTGATAAAATATATTATGAAGGTGATTTTGTAACAAAAGATCTTGGTATTACCTATTACGTTCCAGAAGATAATGCAAGAAAAGCTAATATTGTTGTAGATAAATATAAGAAAATGGCGGCAAGGCACCCTGGATTGTTTAAAAAACCGCTGTTTAGATGGTTAATGAGACGAGATTGGGGTAAGAAATTTCTGTTTATTTTCTTCGGAAAGAAGAAAGATAAGCGCGGCTGGCCTAGCTGGGTTGCAAAAACAGACGAGGAACGGGTGCAAAACCTACCCTGGATTACTGAGCAGAAAGGGCCCTGGATCGCTACGGAAAAAATCGATGGCAGCAGCACAACCTTCACAATGAAACGAGGCCCGCTTGGTAAAAAAGACTTCTACATTTGTAGTAGAAATGTAGTCTTTGATACTCCAGATAAGAAATGCTTTTATGATACTAATATTTATGTTGAAATGGCAGAAAAGTATCATGCCAAAGAAGTTCTAACCAAGCTTTTTGATGAAGTGTATCCCAACGCTCAGTGGATTACTATTCAGGGCGAGACCTATGGGGAAGGAGTGCAACGCCGCGATTACTCTTTAAAAGAGCATGATTTCGCAGCTTTTAATTTAATTACTTCTGAAACTGGAAGAGTTAATACTATTGACATGATAGGTATTCTTGAACCTTACGATATTCCTTGCGTTCCTGTTGTTGATCATGCTTATTACCTGCCGGATACTATTGAAGAAATTCTGAGCTATGCAGAAGGAACTTCTCAGATTGATGGTAAAGAAAGAGAGGGGATTGTTTTCCGCTCTCAGGATGGATCTCAGTCTTTTAAAGCTGTGTCTAATTCTTTCTTACAAAAGTATCATGGATAAGGGGATATAATATGAAAGAGACTGTTTATAAAGAAGATGCTATCAAAGCATTTGATACTGAACCTTTCGTTGTGGGCGACGCAGAAGCCGCTATAAACACATATTCATATCTATGTGATGTGATTTGTAGAATTAAAAATTTACCACCCGTACAGCCAGAATCAGCACAATGGGTACAAATGCTTATTAATCCTAACATGTATAAATGCTCTAATTGTCAAAATGCATGGAACAAACGTCTTGTTTTTGAAAATGAAGGATATAGCGAAAATATATTTATGAAGTATTGCCCATGCTGCGGCAGGAAGATGAAGGCGAAAGTCGATTATGAGTAACTATGAATATATGCGTATATGAGAGGTG
>Ga0326513_10000344_pt1 | contig 38589 bp, 58 predicted proteins | sample 2_2465_0518_D_FD_203654 | JGI IMG/M metagenome (GOLD analysis project Ga0326513, IMG submission 203654) | Bovine rumen microbial communities from UC Davis, California, United States - 2_2465_0518 | ecosystem: Host-associated > Mammals > Digestive system > Stomach > Rumen | place: USA... | reverse complement strand
TGATCGAAGCGGAAGAATCCGAGGACGTTGTGGAGGACGGCTGCGCCGCCAGGGACGCTGCGCTGGAAGCTATCAGCGCATTGAAGCCGGTTGTGGCTGCTATCCCGAATAAAGGCCAGCGCCGTCGCGCGGCTGATGCTCTGGCTCAGCTGATCCGCGGAAACGTACACGATTCCGGTTATGCGGCCATTCAGAAGGCTGCGACTCGTCGGGCCACCGACACTAAAAAAGAGATGGATGATATGGCGCTGGGTCGCGACATCGCCAAGCGCTACAATCCGCATTACAAGGGTGAATAAGGAGGTAATTAGTTATGGCAGGTAAAGCTATCGGCGTATCCATGGGTTTTGGTTACCCTGGTAACTACGCGCGCACTCCGGACGACGTGACCGTAAGTCGTGCTATTAAAGCAAACGCGACTTCTCCGGTTCCGTTCGGCGCATGTCTTAAATTAAATAGCGATAATACCGTGGAGCTGGTTGGCGCAGGTTTTACTGCGGCAGACTTCGGTGGTATCGCGGTTCGGGAAGTTAAAACTCCTACTAATTTCATGGCACAGAACACTGTGCAGTATCGTCAGGGCGAAGTTTGCGACGCGCTGGTTCGCGGCGCCATCATCGTCACCTGTAACGTAGGCACTCCGACTGCCGGCGGTGCTGTATATGTTCGTATCGCGGCCAATGCCAGCATTCCGGACGGCGTGGTTGGTGGTTTTGAGGCTGCTGCTGACAGCACCAACACCGTGCTGCTTCCGAACGTAAAATGGACCACGGGCGCGATCGATGCAAACAAGAGTTGCGAGGTCACCATCCTGACCCGCGTGAATCCGTAAGGGAGGTATGAGTTATGGCATTTCTGGGTTTACCTGATAAAGAATTAATGCAGGCCGGTGCCTATGCGATGAGCCAGGGCGGCCACATGGCCTATATGCCGAAGGGCGGCTACGGCAAGGCTGCCGACGCTGCGATCGCTTCCGGCATGACTTTCCTGCAGGCCGAGCTCGAAAAAATCGACGCGAAGGTCCGTGAACCGCTGACCAGCGTAACCTGGCAGCGCGATATCGTCGCCAAGACCGGCGGCGGCTGGGTGGAATACACCAGCACCTATGATGTTGACTACGCTACTTCCGGTGCAAATCAGCACGGTATTGTTGGCTCCAGCACTACCGCGGTTCCGGTTATGCAGGTCAACATGAACAAAAATCTGTTCCCGACCCTGACCTGGATGAACGTTCTGAAGGTTAAATTCGTAGATCTGCAGAAGTCCAAACAGATTGGCCGGAACCTGGAGGATCTGCTGAACAAAGGCATCCGCCTGAATTACAACAAAACTCTGGACCAGAACGTGTACCAGGGCTTCACTGAATACGGCACCACCGGTCTGCTGAACGACGCCAATGTAACCGTTACCACGGTTCCGCTGAACGCCGGCGGCACTTCCCGGAAATGGGAAGATAAAACCGCGGAAGAAATCCTGCTGGACATCAACGACATGCTGGTTGCCGGCTGGACCGCATCTGAATATGACCTGAAGGGGATGCCCAATCATATTTTAATCCCGCCGGAACAGTACGCGGATATCGGCCTGCGCACCGTAACCAATGCCGCAGATAAGTCCATCCTGGAATACCTGCTGGATAACAACATTGGCAAGCGTCAGGGCGTGAACGTGTCCATTGAACCCTGCCGTTGGTGCAAGGGCGCCGGTGCCGGCGCTACCGACCGCGCGGTTGCGTATGCAAACGATGAGGACATGCTCTACTTCGACATTACCGTTCCGAATACCCGCGCCATGACCCAGCCTGATCTGCTGCAGGCGTCTTACCTGACCCTGTATGCCGCACAGCTCGGTCCGGTCAAATTTAATTATTATCAGCCGGTTGGCTACTTCGACGGCATCTGATTAAGGTGTACGGCCCGGTCCTGCTTTGCGGGGCCGGGTTTTTATTTTGAGGAGGGAATGGCATATGAGAATCCTTACGAAGTTAAAATTCAGGTTCCGCAACGGCGACGGCGAGACATTCGTTTCCAAGGGACAGAATCTCATTGAAGATGCGCCCGACTGGATCGAGAAAGACGGCATGTTTGAGCTGGCGTCCAAAGATGGCACGCTGGTGAAGCTGGACGCTGCTCCTATCGTGCAGGGCAGCTCTGCTGCTGCTGAACCGAAACCTGCCAAGAAGACCGCAGCCCGGAAAAAATGATAGAGGCCATTTTACTGTCGCTGCGTGCGCAGGCGTCCAACATCAAACCAAAAAACGAGCACATTTACACATCGTCGCAGTTCCTGGCGGTGTATCCGCAGTTCGCGACGGTCGTCGACGGGGCGCCGGTCGTACCCACGGCGGTCATGGATATGTTCGTGGCGCTCACGAATGAGGTTGTGAGTGAGGTTCGGTTCGGGAAGATGTGGGAGTATGCCTGCGGTCTGTATCTGGCGCACATGCTGACACTGTGGATGACTGGGAACGTTCCGAATCCGGAAGGCCCGGACGACATTGTGGCGGCCGGTACATCCATCGGTTCCGTTACGAGCGAATCGGCCGACGGCGTGAGCTATTCTCTGGACACATCGGCTGTGCAGGATCTGGCCGGCTGGGCCGATTTTAAGCTGACCCGCTACGGCGTGCTTTACGCGTCCATAGCGCGGCGTTTGGCCCGGGGTGGGATGTACGTATGGTAACCGTAAACGTACGCCACACAGCTCAAAACGGGGGCCTTAGCGGGCTTATTTCGCGCGTGGAAAAACTCAAGAAGCGCAGACTGATGGTTGGCATTCCGGAGAAGAAGTCGGCCCGGGAAGGTGAACCGATCAATAATGCGCAGCTGCTGTATATCCTGTCGCACGGCGTGCGCCGGAAGAGCATGAGGGACGAGATGCAGCCGCACATTGATTCCGGCATGAAATATTCCGCTGCCTACCAGCTGTATATCATGAGCCACGGATCTCCGTTGTGGCAGATCCCGCCGCGCCCGGTTCTGGAGCCCGCGATAGAGTACCACAAGGATGCTATCGGGAAGCTGTTTTCTGCTGTGATAAAAGCGGCCTGCAAGGGCGACGCTGCGGCTCTGGATGTGGCTATAAAAAGATGCGGCCTGGCGGCCGAGGGATATTGCCGGGACTGGTTCACAAATCCACGGAACGGCTGGCCGCCAAACAGCCCGCGGACGATAAAAATGAAAGGTTCCGCGCGGCCGTTGATAGACACAGGGGCCATGCGCAAGGCGATTACGTATGTTGTGAGGGATGTTCCATGAATACACGAGTGAATCTTTCGCGGGTGGTACACAGCCCGAGGATGAGCCAGAAGATTACGATCCTGCGGCGCACGGGCGCCTGGGAATATGGCACCTGGGTGCAAAGTGACCAGCCGGAAACGCTGACCATGCGCGGTATCGTGACCATGGCATCTGCAAAGGATCTGCAGCAGGTTCCGGAAGGCGACCGGCTGACCGGGTCCATAAAAATCCTGACCACCGAGCGCATCTACATCACGGACGGTCCTGCGGGGAATATCACGGACATGGTGTTCTGGCGCGGGGCCCGGTATCGCATCGTGACGGTGACGCCGGACATCGACTACGGGTTCTACCGGAGCATCGGTACCAGATTGGACGGTGATGGCATTGGATGAGCTCGAGATTTTGTTTTACAGGGCGTTTATGAGCCTGCTGGGGTATGACCCTGAGGCGGCCTATGAAAGGCCCGCAGTGAGGCGATCCTGGCCTACCATGGGGCAGCCTGACTGGAGCTTCGAGGAGGACGTCCTGTTTTATCAGTGCACGTTCATCGATGGGCAGGATGTTTCGCAGCCGCTGCATGATTTTTGGCAGGATTCCGGGGAGGATCTGAATCTCCACCAGGAACAGACGCGGGTGCTGCAGGTGCAGATGATTGCTTACGGCCCGAACGGCGCGACGAATCTGGACAACATCCGCACGGCAATTTATAACGGGGTTCCGCTGCTGCGGCGCGCCGGGGTGTACGTGGTGCCCGGAAACGAGGCGCCGAAATACGCACCGGAGTTGTTTCAGGCGAGATGGTGGCGGCGGGCTGATATGACCCTGATTTTCAACGTGGCCAAGAGCTACGACACCATTGTTAAGACTATCACCAGCGTGCCTGTCACCGTTGGTGCAAACCGTCCGGGAACATCCACCACCGTGCTGGAGCCCGGCGAGATTGTAATTAAAAAGGAGTGATTTAGAAGATGGCTATCAAATTAGATCTGCGGCCGATCGTCAAAGTGGACATTAATCTGTCCGCAAAGGCGGCGGCTCGTAAAGGATTTAATGCGGCGCTGATCCTGGGCGACAGTGCAGTCATTGACCCGACTACCCGTCTGAAGATGTACACTTCTGCGGACGCATTGCTGGACGATGGTTTTACCAATGCCAGCGATGAATATGTCGCGGCTCAGCTGTACTTCTCTCAGAGCCCGCAGCCGGATAAGCTGTACGTCGGTGTTGTCGACACCGCGAACAATGAAGATATGGTAACGGCCGCGACGGCCTGCCGGCAGGCAAACAGCGAATGGTACGAGCTGATTCCGCTGGGCGCGTCCGACGCCGAGGTAGAGGCGCTGGCGCTCTGGGTTGAATCCGCAAATCCGCGCACCGTCATGATGTACACCACGCACACTTCCGACGTGCTGCAGCCGACCTATACCGAACCGGAGCAGGAAGGTGAGGATCCGGTGCAGGTGCAGGATATCTTCATGAAGTTGAAGGCGGCCAATTATCGCAGGTCCTGGGGTGTATATAATTCCGGAACCGCGGATTCTGCTGCTGCCTGGGCTGGCAAAGTTAACGGCCTGAACAGCGGCACCGCCGGCAGCATGTTTACGCTGGCGTATAAATCCGTCGCCGGTATCACCACGGATGCGCTGACCGAGGCGCAGGTGCAGTATGTTGCGGGTTCTCGCAATACCACCGGCAATAACGGCAACGTGTACGTGACCCGCGCGGAAGATTACGATCTGCTGCAGCAGGGCTATATGGCCGACGGCACCTCGTTCGACGAGATTCTGGGTCTGGATATGCTGGAGAACGATATCCAGCTCAACGTTATGGATCTGTTGGCGCAGAGCAGAAAGGTTCCGCAGACCGCAGCCGGTGTGGCGTCCATCATCAACGTTATCAACCAGGCATGCGACAAACATGTCCGGACCGGGTTCATTGCTCCGGGTCAGTGGAACGGCGCACAGTGCCTGGAATTGATGACCGGGGATTATCTGGATGCCGGGTATCTGGTGCAGTCTGACGATCTGGACAGCCAGCCGCAGGCCGACCGTGACAAACGAATCTGCCCGACCATTTATGTGTGCATCAAGCTGGCCGGCGCGATCGAATTCGTGGTTATCGAAGTCAACGTTAACAGGTAAGGAGGGCTATAAATGGCACGCACTACATATTCTTTTCTCGATATGGTGGGTTCCATCAGCCATCCGGCTGTAGGGGCCTACATTTTCACCGGTGAAGGCGCCGGATCTGTTTCCGTGGCCAAATCCACAGAACGGTCCACGCACGACGTCGCTGCGGACGGTTCCATCATGGTGAGCAAGATTGCCGGCAACAATGGCACGGTCACCATCGAAGTTCAGCAGACGGCGCCGCTTCACAAATGGTTGCTGCGCTGGTTCCAGACCTTGTGGCAGCTGCCCACGAACCAGTGGGCGCAGACTTCCATGCTGCTGAAGAACAGCAGCACCGGGGGCTCGCACATCTGTCAGGGCGTAAGCCCGCAGAAAGAGGCCGATGTTCCGTATCAGGCACAGGGCGGGCGCGTAACCTGGACCCTGCTGTGCGCCGATATCGTGAACGATCCGCGCTGATTTAGGAGGTTGAATGGCGATGAAGGTTAAAGACAAAATTATCGAGGCCGGCGGCAAACGGTACAAGCTCACGAAGCTGGACGCGGACGCCGGCTCCTATGTTGCGTTTAAGCTGGCGGGAGTGGCGCTCCCGCTTATGAACGGTCTTTCCGGAAAGGTTAGCCGGGACGACATGCAGCTGCTCTCGCAGGCGATTACTTCCATGGGCCGCCAGGAGTTTACCGAGGTACAAAAGATTCTGCTGTCCACGGTGCTGGCGCTGGAGACCTCTGGGGGAGTTGACATGCCGGTTCCGGTGCTGAAGGCCGACGGTACGTACACAGACGAAGATCTGCGGACGGACGCCAAGACGGTTATTGCGCTGACCATCCAGGCGGCGCTATTCAACATCGGAGGTTTTTTCGACGGCGAAGGGTTGAGTCAGAGCCAGGCTTAATCCTAAACTTCGACCCGGTTCCATATCCCACCATCGATGCTGCGCGTCAGTTTGCGCTGGTTCCGGTTACGGCCGGCATCTGGCGGCAGCATGAGATGTGGGACGGAACCTATGATTTTGACGATTTGCTGGACGCGCACGAGATGCTGGCGGTGAAAGCAGAAAATGAGCGCCGGGCGAGGGCTGCGGCAGAGAATGGGGTGAGTTGATGGACTGGAATGTTTTAGACGAGTATCTGGTGCAGATCGGAGCGGATATTGACCAGAACAGTTTTAATTCCGCAAAGGGCGCACTAAACGAGTTAAAACGCCACCTCGCGTCCTTGCAGAAGGCGGCGGCTCCATTGGCGCTGGCTGCGGCTATCGGGGCTATCGGCAAGGCGGCCTATGAGACCATTAAGTCTGTAGCCATGGCCGACATGGAGTATAAAAAGCTGGCGGCGTCCATGTGGACCACAAAGGAAACCGCCAAGGCTTTATCTGTGGCCATGAAAACCATGGGTGTGTCGCAGGACGATATTGCCTGGGTTCCGGAGCTCCGGGAACAGTTTTTCCGGCTGCGCGCGGAAATGCAGAGGTTTGCTACACCGGCGGATGCGGACGCACAGCTCCGGTATATCCGGGAAATTGGATATGACGTGCAGGCGCTGTTTGTCCGGCTTAAGATGCTCAAGGAGTGGATCGCGTACTACCTGATTAAATACCTTGAGCCGTATATCAAAGATTTTAAGGCGTTTATTAATTGGCTGCTGGATAAGCTGGGAGAAGATCTGCCCGGGCTGGCGCGAAAGGTCGCGCGGGCCATGTCAAACGTGCTATCTCCGGCCATCCAGACGGTCAAGGCTTTTGGTATGGTGCTGGGCAAGATCTACGACTTTATCGTGAACCTGCCTGAAAACGTCAAGAAATGGGGAGCCATTTTCGCGGCCGTTGGTGCTGTGATTCTGGCGGGACCGTTCGGGCGCATGCTGATGGCATTGTCTGCTGCCATGCTGCTGATCGAGGACTTCATGTTCTACCTGAACGGCTGGAACAGCAGCAAGACGTTAGCTCCGGTCTGGGAGAAGCTCATCAAATTCACCGAGGGCACCGGCTCCGAATGGATGACGGGCTTTACAAAAGTATTGACCGAAATCGCGGACATTCTGGAAAGAATTTTTAAAGGGATCAATCTTACGAAGTGCCTGGAAGAAGCCGACAGGGCTGTTACTTCTCTGGGTAATGGCATAAGCAATCTTTTAAAATCTTTCGGGAAAATGTTCAAGGCTTTAGACGATGGCAAGCCCAAAGTGAGGAGCTTTTGGGATCTTTTTGGGGACGCCATCGGGACTGTCATTCGGTTGATGTTCCGGTTGATTGGCACGCTGGGCGGGCTCATAGACGCGGTATCTTCGTATATGGACGGGGACCGTTCCGAGGGCCAGAAGAAGATCCGCAGAGCTTTCGGGTATCTGCTTGGTAATGAGGAGATCGCCGACTTCAATGGTGTTGGCACATCCATGGAGGAGTCCAAGAAATATTTTACTGCCAATGATGGCGTACCTCTGGACACACTCGCTCCGGAAGCCCGGGCCGGGTTTGCTGCGCTCATGAAAGATATACACACTTCCACGGGCGGCCAGCAGACGTGGCTGACGGCTACGACAAACGGTAAGCACATGGAAGGCAGCGATCATTACAAAGGTATCGCCATCGACCTCGTGAATGATGCGTTCAAGGACGAGGCATTCCGTAAGGCTTATATTAAAAAAATTGAGGCTCTGGGGTATCACGTTTATGACGAATACGACCGGGCAAATTGGACCGGAAATACGACCGGCGAGCATCTGCACATCCGGCTGAACGGGTACAAGGAGCCCGAAATAAAGAAAAGCCTATACGACGCTTACCAGGAAAAAAACAAAAAGCCCGCGGTCAACGACAGCGCGACTGGCGGCTGGGCGGAGCGCGTGTTAGGCAACAGCGCCGGCTTCATGGAGGGCTCGAATGAGATGGCCACGGACATGTTCCGCGGCAGTTATGGGTTCGACTTCCTGCGGGGCGGGCAGTTGATTCCTGCTGCGGCCGGCGGTGGGTTCGGTGGCGGCATATCTTTGGGCGCTCCCACGGTCAATATCAACGTGAACAGCACGAATGCTACGGCTGAAGAGATCGGCGCGGCGGCGCGGTCCGGCGTCGAGCAGGGTATGGATCCGGCGCTACATGTTGCGCAGCGCATGATGCGGGGAGGCTTCAGATGAGTTTCTTTACTTCTTTTCTTCCGGAAGTCGGCAAGGGAGGCGGCTGCTTCGGTTCTCCCGGGGCACTGAATTCCGGCGACGTTCTGGGCTCTATCGGCGGTGTGTTCGGCCTGGGGTCTGTATGGACCGCGGTTGGCACGTCGTTGCTGAATTCGCACAATACGGATATCGGTTACCGGCCGCGGCAGTGGGAGTCGTCGCTGGCGGACCCGCTGCAGATGGTGCTGGTGCGCACTAATATCGGTGGGCTGTTTTTCGACGGCATTATGTCCACGGAAACAGAGGAACAGCTGACCATTACCTCGCACCCGGTGCAGTCTGGCGCGAATATCAGCGACCATGCGTACCGGGAACCGACGCGGATCACCATGGAGATTATCATGTCGGACGTTATGGCGTGCCGGCAGCCGGGGCAGTTTAACAGCTTTTTCGACAAATCCGTGAGCGCGTATCGTCGGCTTTTAGATCTGCAAAGGTCCCGGATTCCGGTGTCGGTGACCACGCGCCTGGGGACGTATAAAAACATGCTGATAGAATCGGTGAGCGCTCCGGACGACGTCAATACGCGGGACGGCCTGCGGTGCAGCGTATCCATGCGGGAGGTTCTGGTGGCCAAGGTGGGCGTGACTAAAGTTTCCGCGCGGGCGTGGACGACCGGGACCGGCACTAATAAAGGCGAGGTTCCTGCAACGACACCGACGTCGGGTGCTCGGCAGATTGAGATTATGGCCGGAAAGAAGTGATAGTATGAGTTATTATCAGATTCCATTGACCTGCGCGTCCGATTGCACACAGAATTTTAACGTGACGCTTCCGGGCGATGATGGTAAAAAACGGAACGTAAATATTGAGCTCCGGTTGCGGTATCTGGACCGGTATGATGTATGGCTCGCAGACGTCACAGAATTGGCTACGGGCGCGATTGTCGCGCTGGGGGTACCGTTGGTGCCAGGCGAGGACATCCTGGGCCAGCTGGGCTACAAGGGCGTAGGAGAGGCCTATATTATGCAGGTGCTTCCTACGTCGTTGCAGCACCCGGATAATAAGACGCTCGGGTCCACGTTCGTGCTGATTTGGGGGGATGCTTCATGAGTGGTTTTTTATGGCTGCGCAAGTACCGCATCCTGGTTACAAATAAAAACGACCGGCAGGCGCTGGACGTTTCGGACCTGCACTGCACGTTCGAGGTACACAAACAGCGGAGCCAGGGCGGATCGTACGCCATCGTGAAGATCTATAATCTGGCTGCGGAAACCGAACGGCTCATTATCAACGACGGCGACCGGGTCATCATCGAGGCCGGGTATGAAGGCACCATGGGCTCCGACCAGAAAAACGACCGGCTCCGGACGCCTGGGTTCATGGGTGAAAAAGACACGGGCGAGGAGAAGCCGGAAGAGGCCACGTCAGGTCAGTATGGCGTGATCTTCGATGGGCAGGTTATTTATCCGGTCCGGGAACGCGAAACGAACGCCGACTATGTGCTCACTCTTTCCTGCATCGATGGAAACCAGCCGCTTGGTTTTGATTATATCCAGATGTCTGTAAATAAGGGCATAAACCAGCGACAGATCTTCGACACGGTGTGCAACAACGGCAGCGTGCGTATGGCCTGGGACCATGTTACGGACGGGCTCAGCGGGCAACAGCTCCCGCGCGGGAAGGTGTTTTTCGGCCGGGCCTGCGACTATATCGACGATATCTGCCGGGGCAATAATGCCCTGTATTTTTTTGATGGGGATAAGATCAATCTGTATAAATTGACCGACGTCACCAATGATGAGGCTCTGGTCGTGGATCCGTACACCGGCCTGATCGGGGTTCCGCAGCAAACCACACACGGGCTTAATTTCCGGGTGCTGCTGAATCCGTCTATAAAACTCATGACGAAGATAAAAATAAGCAGTTCTGAAATAAAAGAACAGACCTTGACGGTGGGCCAGAAACAGCTGCCGCTGGACGAGGACTGGATTTATCAGGCTATCGAGGTTACGCACCGGGGAGATACCCGGGGTAACGACTGGTACACGGACGTGGTCGGGCTGAGCCGGCATGGCGCGAATGCGCTGCCGGGCATTATGTCCGACGGAAGCACATATGTGAACGGGGCGTAAGGAGGGCGTATGAATATCGACGAGGTTAATCCGTTACCGCGGCGGCAGGATGCCCTGCGGGAGAGGCAGGCGTCTATCAAGGTCCGGTGTCACGTTCCCGGTATCGTGCAGTCCTATGATGCCGCACAGCAAACGGTGACGGTGCAGGTGGCCATCCGCGAAAGTCTGATTCTGGAAGATGGCACAGAGAAGTGGGTGGACATCCCGCTGCTGCTGGACGTGCCGATCGTGTTCCCGCGTGCCGGCGGGTATGTACTGACGCTGCCTATTACACAGGGCGATGAAGTGCTGGTATGTTTTGGCGATTCCTGCATTGATGCCTGGTGGCAAAACGGGGGCGTACAAAATCAGATAGATATCCGGCGTCACGATCTGTCGGACGCGTTCGCCATTCCGGGTCCATGGTCGCAGCCGCGCCGGGTATCTAATTATTCAACAAACAGTTGCCAGCTCCGGAACGAGGCTGGCACGGCGTATGTGGAGCTCTCCGGGTCCACGATCAACATCGTGGGGAGCGCGGTGAACATCTCCGGAACGACGACTATTGAAGGGCGCAGCTGGATGGGCCATCAGCACGATGGCGTTACCAAGGGAAGCGCCAATACGGGGGGTGTTGTGTAATGCTGCACAGGCGGCTGGACGAAAACTGGGATTATGTTTTCGGGCATGGAAAAACGGATTATTTGACAGGCAGAGAAGCAGTCGGGCAGGCAATAAAAACCCGACTGCTTTTGCTTTATGGCGAGTGGTGGGAGGACCTGGAGGACGGGCTCCCGCTGTTTGAGCGCATTTTGGCGAGCTCCGGTAGCGACGCCAACAAGAAGGCCGTGGATATCATTTTTGCGCGCCGTATCGGCGACACGACGGGCGTGCTGAACGTATCCTGGTATGAATCGTCGTTCGACCGGAATAAACGGTCGTATGACTTCTCTTGCCAGGTGGACACGGTCTACGGTGAGCTCTATGTAAGCAATGTTCAGGAGGTGCAGTAATGGCCTATTTTACGCCGTACATCGACGAGACCGGATTCCACTTTCCGACCTACCAGGATATCGTGGACGACATGGTGGCCGGGGCAAAGTCGATTTTTGGTTCGGATATTTATCTGGAGAACGATTCGGCCGACTATCAGCTGATCTCCATTTTTGCTTTGAAAACGTACGACACGATGCAGGCCATGGCGATGGCGTATAACAGCAGAAGCCCTGCGACAGCCGTCGGTGTGGGCCTGGACGCGGTCGTAAAAATAAACGGTATTGCGCGTAAGGCGGGCAGTAGATCTACGGCGGACGTGGTCATCACCGGCACGCCGTACACACAAATCGTTAATGGGTCCGTGAAGGACGCGGACGATGTAGTGTGGGATCTTCCGGCGAACGTATCCATTCCGACTTCCGGCACGACCACGGTCACGGCGACCTGCAGCGAGACAGGCCCGGTGGCCGCCGCCGCGAATGAAATTACAAAAATTAACACGCCGACCTATGGGTGGCTGTCGGTGACGAATCCGGCGCCTGCCGTTCCCGGCGCGGAAACGGAGACGGACGCACAGCTGAGGTTACGGCAGACGGCGTCCGTGGCAGGGCCGAGCCAGACCATGCTGGCGGGCACGTATGCGGCTATCGCGGCCATTGCCAATGTGCAGAGGCTGGCGGTGTATGAGAACGACACATCCAGCGCTGCGGTGGATCCTGTGACGAATCCGTACGGGCTTCCGGCACACAGCGTGACCTGCGTGGTAGAGGGCGGCGATGCCGGGGATATCGCGGACGCCATCCTGCGGCACAAAGGTATCGGGTGCTATACCAATGGGGATATAGTGGAGACCATCACGGACGCGGGCGGGTATGCGAATACGATCCGGTTCTACCGGCCTACGGACGTGCCGATTTATGTGGATATTGAGCTGGTTCCGTATACCGGGTATATGGCGACCATGGCGGACAAGGTGAAGGCGGCCGTGGTCGATTACCTGACCGGGTTCGCCATTGCGGCGGACGTATCGGTATCGTTGCTGGCTGGCGTGGCTATCGGGGTGAATGAGGACCTGAAGAACCCGGCTTTTGGTATAAGTTATGTTCATATTGGCAAGAGTTCTGCCACGCTGGGCGCGACGGATATCGTCATCGACTACAACGAGGTCGCCACGATAGATCCGGATAATGTGACCGTGGGGGTGTGAGTTATGGCGCTGTTTTCGGTTGATGAGGATATGAACATCTCCATCGCCCGGGGTTATACGGTGGATATCCCGGTCACGGTCCGGAAGGCGGACAGTTCTCCGTACGAGATGATTCCGGGGCAGGACAGGCTGATTTTCACCGTCAAGACGTCGGTGAATACAGATATTAATTCCATACAGGTTATTAGCGAGGAGGCGTTTATTCCGATCGTGCCTGCGCATACGGTAGACCTCACGTATGGGCGGTATGTGTACGATCTGGTGCTGGAGCATGCGTATGCCGGGGAGGAGTGGTCAGAGACCATCCTGGGCCCGCGTGGGTTCTATATCGGCGGCGACGATGACCAGGCGCTGGATGCGTACCGGAAACTTTTAACGTCTGAGTATAAAACGAGGCCGAAGCTCACGGGCTGGCTGTTGTGGCTGTTGTCGGAAGGGCTTACCTATAACGGGGTTATCGATGAGCTGGTGAATGCGTTTATTCTGGACACGGCCGTGGGCGCGCAGCTTGATGTAATTGGCCGCATCGTGGGCGTGGACCGGCTGCTGAATTTTTATCCGTCTGGCGGCGAGAGCCCGCTGATGGATGATGACACATATCGGCTGGTTATTAAGGCACGGATTATCCAGAATTACTGGAAGGGCACCCTGCCGGAGTTATATGAGGCGTGGCAGGTGCTGTTTCCGAATATTCGGTTACAGGTGCAGGACCTGCAGGATATGACCTATAACGTGGTCATTATCGGGGAATTTACGAGCCTGATGCGGGAGCTGATCGTGAATGGGTACATCGTTCCCAAACCCGAAGGCGTGCGCATTGCACTTATGACCATCACGGATATGACAGGCAGGCCGTTGTTTGCTTACGATCTGGACGATCTGGATTATTCCGGTTATACCGCGCACTGGGCGACGCTGGCGCAGTAAGGAGGTATTATGGCGACTAATAATTTTCTGATTTTTGATGAATCTCTTAATGCGATAGATACGGACCAGGAATACCTGGCTGAGAGCCAGCGCCTGAATGGGGTCACCCCGGGGCTGGCTTCTCCCAAGATGCACAATAAGTTATACCGGCAGTGTTCGGTCATGGCGTATGCGATAGCCAATGTTTTGGCGGCTCGCGGATTCAATGCGGATGATTCGGACCCTGCGGGGCTGGTCAATGCGATCCAGAGGGCTTTTGCGTTCTCGGTCAATGGCAACACACCCAATGCTTCCGGGGCCGTTACGGCGGTGCGGCCTATCGACGCGTGGCCGGTGGGAAGTCTTTTTATGACGTTCCAGAACGTGAATCCTGCGACGCTTTTGGGCGGCGGAACCTGGGTGCAGATCAAGGGCAGGTATCTTTTGGCGGCCGACACCGGGAACCCGGTAGACGGCACGACCACCGTCGGGGCGCACACTAAAAATGTGCCGTTGCCATCTCACACGCATGGTTTTACGACCGGAAGCGCGGGGGCTCATACGCATGGCGTAAGTGGTACGACCGGGGCCGCAGGTGGTCATAGCCATACAACGAACACTACGGGCAACCATTATCACGGTTCAATGGGTGAGAAATCAACGGAAGGCAGTTCGCTTTATGGCTTTTATGACAGTGCTAATAACCACGTTGGAACGAACGGTGGCATAGATTGGGACAATACGATTTGGAAAACGTCCACGAATGGCGCGCACAGCCATACCACGACCGCGGTTTCCAACCATACGCACAGCTTCAGTGCGACGACCGGGAGCAGCGGGTCGCATACCCATTCCGGCACGACCGGGAGCTCTGGCACAAGCGCGAGCTTTGATGTGCGGCCTGCGTCGATTTACGTGTATATGTGGAGGAGGACTGCCTGATGTTTATTGTGGATGGTGAAAAGCTGAGCCTGACCCGGGGCGATGATGCGTATCTGTATGTCGGGGCCACGCTGGCATCCGGCGAGGTTCTGGAGCTCCGGGTATATCGTGACAGCGGCCTGACGGACCTGCTGTTTTCCAGGGGGCGGCTCCCAGACGGGAGTTTTCTGGTCCAGAAGCATGACACGGCGCCGCTTCCGTTTGGGGTGCTGTGGTATGAGGTTGTGAAGATCGACGCGAATGAGGACGAGGCTGTGGTGCTGGGTCCGGAAACGTTGACGGTGATGGAGGAGGTGCATTGATATGGCGGATCCGATTATCGGTAAAATTTCGGTTGGCGACGGCGCAACGTTCACGCCTGCGGTAAGCAGTGCTGGGGAGTTATCTTGGACTAATAATAAAAATCTGCCAAACCCGGAAACGGTGGATATAGCGCAGGCTGTTGTCGATAAAAAACCCGGCTGGGGGATTCCTATCGGTTACGAATATTTCACGATTAACCCCAACATTCCGCAAGGTTCATTACCGTTATTTGGTGGGGAGTATTCACGTGAAACCTACCCGGACTTATGGGCATGGGTGCAGGAACAGACGGGGTATCTCAAAACCGAGGCGCAATGGCAGACACTTGCCACAAATAACAACGGAAACGTGCCTTATTATTCTGACGGCGACGGAAATACCACGTTCCGTGTGCCAAGTCTGAAATGCTGGGTAAAAGCGGCAAATGGCACTGTAAGCGAAGTAGGTTCGTATTTGCAAGCAGGACTACCAAATATTACGGGTTCTTATGAAAACACTACTTGGAACTATAATGGTTCGCAGAGCCGTAGTGGTGCATTTAACAGAACAACTGGTAGTGTTGATTATGGTTCTGCAACGGGAAATAAACCGTCGACAGTACTAACTTTCGACGCTTCTCTCTCCAATTCCATATATGGCAATTCCACAACCGTCCAGCCGGAGTCTATTGTAGGGTTGTGGCTGGTGCAGGCGTACGGCGTGGTAGTGGATACCGGAACCATAAACGAGCAGCAATATATTGACGATAGGTTTGCCGCCGCCAAAGATTATACTGATTCAGAGGTTGAAACGGGCGTGCCTACGGGGTGCGTGCAGGCCTTTGCAGGACAAAACACTCCTACTGGTTGGTTATTGTGCGATGGTTCAGCAATAAGCAGAGTTCAGTACAATAAATTATTTTCTGTTATTGGCACGTCTTACGGCGCTGGTGATGGTTCAACGACTTTCAATGTGCCCAATTTAATTGATAAATTCATTCAAGGTAATGCCACAGCAGGCACAGTTAAGAGTGCCGGGTTACCGAATATTACGGGCGCTTTTTCTTCTCGAAGGTCGGTTTTCGGTGGTAGTTATAGTCAAGTTGTTTTTCCAGAAAACAGGGGCGCATTCCACACATATAATGATTCTCAAACGGGCGTATCCGTTATTGGTGGTGGTTCGGGCGGTTCATCGATGACGGTATCCGAATTTAATGCTTCATGGAATAATTCCATTTACGGCAATTCTACAACAGTACAGCCGCCTGCGCTGACAATGCGGTACATTATCAAGTATTGAGGCACAAAAATGAAAGACTTACTATCAGAGTGGCAAGGGAAGCTGGTTTTGACTTTGGGCGCGGTACTTGCGACGGAAACGTTCCATCTCCACGCCATGCTTCTGGCCTGCTTCGGGGTGCTGGAGTTTTTGGATCTGTTTTCCCGGTGGCTGGCCATATCGTATGAGATGCTCCAGGAGGACGACCCGCACGCACACCCGAGTCTGTGGCTGTGTTTTAAAAGTATCCCGGAAGCCCGGCGGCAGAGGCGGATAAACAGTGCCCGGATGCGGGAGGCATTTTTCAGCAAGATGATAAAATGGGTCATCCTGATCGGGGGCAGCGCGGCGGCCGATTACATGCTGAAGCTGACCGGCCAGGGGAATATGAAAATTCTGGTCGTGGTCGTGAGCTATATCAGCGCCACAGAGGTGTTGTCGGTGCTGGAGAACCTTGGGGCTGCGGGTGTGAAGGACGCGAGCCGGCTGGTTGAGCTCATCAACCTGAAGCTGGGCGCGAAAAAATGAGGAGGTGGTCACGTGTTAAAAGAGATCCAGGTGAATAAAACTGCGAAAAAGGTTTATGCGATGGATGAGTTTTATGACATCATGGCCACGTTCCCGATAGGCACGGAGTTTTATCCCGGATATAACGATGCCGGGGAGCCCCGGTGCAATGCCCCGGACGGCGTGTATACGGACACGGTCTGGGTGGATGTGGACTGGCCGGATGCGGATGACCTTGTGCCGGGGTACGGCTGGGGTTACATCAATATCACGGACAGGGGGCATGCCCTTCATGGAGGGGGAGCGAACCTGGGCGAGGAGGGTGCTATGGAACCATTTCAGCCCCTGCTCCCCACGCTGGGCTGTTTCCGGATGCACAATGCCGACGTCTACTGGCTGGCCCTGCAGGCGCAGCGCAGTATTGCGGCCGGCGTGGAGCTCGTGGTCCACGTGGTAAGTTAGGAGGCGGTGGCGTGCTCATTGAAGGCTATATTTTAGATCCATTCCAGCTCCTGCTGGGCATATCGTACCAGGACGACGACACGTTCCCGGGTGCGAGCCGGCTGGAGCTCTATTTGTTTATTTTCGTATTATGCGTAGTTTGGGGAATCCGGAGGCGGGAGGATGTATGACATTTTTGACTTTGAGCTTAACAACAAAGAAGTGGCTGTTTTGGTTCTTGTTGTGTTTGTTTTCATGGTGGTTGTTGGTGGCGTCGGGTACATGCTCGGCGTCCGGAACGCCTACGACATACACAATAACGGAGGCGGAGCTGCAGGGGTTGGACAGCAGATTGGAGAGGCTGGGTCAGCTGTCGGAAACGCAGCGGCTGGAATCCATGAGGCTCAGGGACACGCTGACCAGGTCGGAGCAGGAATTGGCGCTGCTAAAGAGCAAGCTCAATACATCCACAGCACAGCTCGAACAAGCGCAGAGCTCGTTGCAGAGTGCCAATCAATTATTAGAGCAGTACGCAGCCGCGGCCAAAAAGGAACGGCTGCGCATTAAGGCCCAGCGTAATACATGGCTGGCGGTGGCCCTGGTGGCCGCTACGGTGGCGATTATCCGGTAGGAGGTATGTTTATATGGCTGATAAAACAGAATTGAACCTGGCGCGAATCCGGGCCCGCGACGAGGAGATCTGGCGCACGATCCGCGGGGCCAAGGTATTAATTGACGCGGGCTCCGGGGAGATCAAAGGCGGCGCCGGCGGGAAGCTCAACGGCCAGAAGTTTAAGCCGTCGTTCGGGCGCAGTCTGAAAACCGGAAAAAAGGTCCTGCTTCCGTCCATCCACACGAAGTTCTCCCATCACAAAGGGTCCAAGGCCGAGCTGCTGCAGCGGCTGAAGAAGTCGGTTGAGCCGCCAAAAACCAAAAGCAAAGACGAAGTCTGGCAGGCGTATCAAAAGGTTGAATCTGCAAAATCTGCGATATGGGGATCTAAAACCAACGAGGACCTGGAGCAGGCCTTAAAAAATTACAATGATGCCGTACAGGAGTATTTGCCTATCTATGGCCAGCTGGACAAATCTACCCTGACTGCTAATGCTGGCTATTGGGACGACCCTGCTTCTTACGAGCTTGGCAAAGAAAACCACGAAAAAGGACTAAAAGAGTACGGTACATCTGCTTACGAGTTCCATAAAAAACAGATCCAGAAAAAAGCGGCCACGGAAAAAGCAAAGGCCGCCTGGAAAAAGGTAGTTAAATACAAGACGGCCATGGGGGCTGCCAAAACTAAAGACGGGAAACTTAAAAATCAGCAGAAGCTGAAGGAGGCTTTTGACGAGTATAAGGCGGCAAAGCAGGAAGCTCCGGCCGGATGGAAAATCGACTTTAAGCCCAAGGAGAGCAGCGTCGAGGCCCTGCTAAAAAAGACGCCGCAGGACTTTATGCTGGAGGCCCTGGAAAAGAAACTTGCACAGACGGAGAATAATCTTAAAAAGGGCTTGACAAATCAAAATTCTAATGCTAACATGAGCACCACGCAGGCATTGAACCAGCTGGCCAGCGCGGCTAAGCCGGCGCCGTACAGCGCCAATGCGACCGACTTCCCGAATAAGGGCATGGCCGGGTTCAAAAAAACGAAGCTGATGGACGACCCGGACAAGGCGCATAAAAAGCTACTTGGGAAATGTAAGACCGTATGGCAGACGCTGGATCAGTCTGCTAAGGAGGCGCTGGTGAATTATACCGGCGGCGGGTTCAAGGCTGTGAATACTGCGCTGCGCGACACTAAAAACGGCAAGTTCCTCGAAAACGCAAGCCCTACCACCGTATCTGAAATAAACGAAATTAGCGAGGCCATTGAAAAGTCCAGCTACAATTTTGACATCAAGGTTCAGCGTGGCACCGGTTGGCACGGGGCTGCTGCATTCTTAGATATTGACGTGGAAACGTTGAAGCACGGAACTGAGGAAGAGCTGCAGAAGTTGTTAATCGGTACGGCTCCGACGGAGCTCGGGTTCTGCAGCACGGGTGTTGCGGAAGGGAAAGGCTTTGATTATGAGCATGTCATGATGAACATTTTATGCCCGGCAGGCACGAAGATGATGTACATGGAACCGTTCAGTCATTTCGGACACGGAACCAAGAGCGCGTCCTGGGATGGAAAGAGCGACCCGGTAAAATATCACCCGGGCGACGAGCAGGAGGCCCTGCTGCAGCAAGGCACGCGGTTCGTGGTTCAGGGCGTGCGCCGGACGCATGGATATGTTTATCTGGACCTGCAGGTAGTTAGTCAGGATCCACAATAAATAAAGGAGTGATGTGAATGGCAAGCAGAAAACTCACCCAGGCGGAGCGCTGGGAGGCCGAGGGTTTAACCGATAACCGCGGCAGTAACAATTTTCCGAATTGCAAAGGCTGCGTGTTTGCGGAAGAGGGCGAGCGCGGCTACCAGAAGGCGATCTGTGGCGTGTACCACGGCGACAAGTTTAAACCGTGGAGTCTTTACTCCGGCGGCCAATGTGAATACTACGACGAAGCTGAAGAATAATTTTTTAAAAAATTTTACCCCGGACTGCGGTCCGGGGTCTTTTTTTATTGCCTGAATGCGTCAACCGTGCGGCTTAGCGGGGTGTTAAAAATATTTTATGATTTTGAAAAAAAGAGCTTGACAAATCAAAAAATAAGAGTTAATATGGGCATGTAAAAAGGAAACGGGCCCGGTGCCCGGGGTGAAATAAAGGAGGAGCTAAAATGAAAAAATCCGAAATCATGAAGATCTTTACGGCGAAGGTTGCAGAGCTGATGGCGCAGGGTCTCTGGATTAATGGCGAGACCATGAGTGGTACCCAGGGCGAAGTTTGCAAGGTAGACCTGACCGACGGGCAGCGCATGGTCCGGGTCCTGCTGGACGACAAGAGCACGTTCGGCCGGTTCGATGGCCGCCACGGGGACGACGCGCTGGTGCTGATCGTCGGCGAAGCCAAAGGCGACCGCTGGCTGCGCGACAACCGTCCGACCGTCTGGAACAACGACCTGGACGTTAAAGAACAGCGCGAGTTCTTCAAAATGGGCCGCGATTGGTACGTCGAGGATCCTGCGGAAATCATCGCAGCAAACGACAAATACGAGGCCCGCTACAAAGGCCGCCGCCTGGAGAACCAAAACTGGAACGGCGACATCAAAGTCGAGTTCCCGGGTGCCGCAGACAAGGTGCTGTCGTTCGTACGCCGGCAGCCGCGCTGCAAATCCGTTAAACTGAGCCAGATCACCAGCGTGTACAAAACCATCTGCAAGTACCGCGGCACCGTCGAGGTTCGGTACATCGTCGAAACCACCAACAAACAGTTCCGTCTGAATGCAAAGGAGGCGTAATCATGGCATACACAATCGCAAGGATGCAGGAATGCGGACCGCACGCAGACAACCCGATGGTCCTGGAAATTAAGAAAGGCCGCCGGTGCTACATCGTAGCTCTGGGCCGGGACGGCGTCTGGACCAGCCAGAAGTTTCACGAGCTTCCGGCAGCACACAAGGTGTTCGAGAAGCTGGCCGGCTGGCTGATCTACGGCTGCTACTCTGACGAGGGCCGCCGGTCCTACCTGGAAACCGGCACGATGGCGTAAACAGGCCGGCCACGCGCCGGTCTTTTTTCTTTCCTATTTAAATATATCTATTTCCGTCTGGGAAGGTGTTTTCACAAATTTGTTCACGGGCGTCGCCTGCCAAGCGACAAAAGGCGCACACTGTCTGGGCTGGCGGGCCCTGGGCGCCTGCAGTGTTATCAAAACCGAAGCGTAGGTCCCGGTATACTAATTCCATCTAAAGAAATTCCCGGAATCCGCTTACACAGCGGGCTCCGGGATTTTTCTATATCTAATTCTATCTAATTGAATTTTCTTAATTTATACCTGTGGTTTTCACAGATTAATCATTTTTTCGGAGAATTCGTCACAGAATTAATCACAAGCTCTGAAAACCGCGCCATGCTGCGGCTGTGCGTGTTCTCCAGGGGCAGGGCGTAGGTTACCCTGGTAAAGTTACTATTGGTGTGACCGAGGATCTCAGCGACGTCCTCTATGGGCGCGCCGGCGTGGCGCAGGTTACTTCCGAACGTGTGCCGGAAGTCGTGCAGGCGCATCGTGGCCAGCTCCGGGTGGCTGCGGATCAGCGGCGCCATCTCCGGGGACTTTTTGAAGTGCTTCCATTGGTTTTCGACGTATTCGCGGCTGTGCGGACGGCCATCGTCCGGGTACACAAAGAAAAACCCGGAATCCTGCCACGCCGGATCTCCGTCTAAAAATCCGGGCGTCTTTTCCAGCTCCATACGCCGCCGTACGGCCGTTTTCTTACAGGCCCTGATGAAACTCCTGTATTCGGAAATTTCGGCGCTCACAAAGGGAATCAGGGGCACTACCCGGGCTGCTGCTTTTGTTTTCAACGGCTGCAGGCTGGGGGTGCTCCCGACCCGCAGAAAGTTAAACTGTACCCGCAGGTCCGTCTGGGTGACATCCCGGTCCAGGAGACCGCAGATCTCCGATATCCGCAGGCCACACATCCCGGCGATGAGCAGCGGCATGTACAGCTGGGCGTATTTATATCGTTTGGCCGTTGTGAGGATCTGCTGCAGCACGTCCATCTCAATATGGAGACCACGGGGTTCGGATCTGGCCGGCAGCGTCAGGTTCCGGGCCGGGCTTTTTATCAGCAGGTCGTTGTCGGCAGCCCATTTGAACGCGGCTTTTGTGATGCAGATCAGCGTACGGTGGGTCGTCGTTGCGACGGGTTCTGCCAGCACAGCCTGCCGGAACAGCTCCAGGTCCATGGCTGTGGTATCCCGGGCGGGCAGGTCCGGCAGCAGTCGTTTGATATGGTTCACGGCGGCTTTGTAGCTTTTGGCCGTGTTTGGCCGGATGGCTTTGGTGGCCATGTACCGGTCGAGGATTTCATGGTTGGTCATCCTGGTCAGCGCGGATCCGCGGCTGCCTGTCACATACAGACGCAACTGGGCTTCATCCAGCATGGCTTCATTCCGGGTGTCAAAGCCATGTTTGCTGGTGACGTACTTGTACCGGCCGTTCGGGCCCTTGATGCCGGTGCTGATCCGGGCGTACCACTTTCCGTTCGGGTTTTTAAATACTGACATGATTTACCTCTTTTCTTTTTTCGGGGTTCGTGGTATAATAATTGAGCAGACTCCTTTATTCCTTTTCGTCAAAAAGTTAAAGCTCTGCAGAGACCGTCCGGTGTTCCCGCACCGGACGGTCTTTCGTTTTATAAGGGGCGGCCGTTGCCGGCCGCCGGGGGTCACTGTCGGTACTCCTGGTTGAGGGCCAGGCTTTTCACCACCGCCGCTGCGATGGCTTTTCCGCGGGTGTTCAGCTGTCCGTAGTCGTGCAGGATCTGCTGGACATCGGTCTGGGGTTCTGGCTCCGGCTGTACGTCGCTCAGAAGCTCCGCGGGCGTTACGTTGAGGGCCTGGGCCAGGGGCACCAGGATGGGAATCGGCACACTTTCGATCTCACCTTTTTCGTAGCGGTAGATCGTCGCGCGGCTTTTTCCGATTTTGGCACCGAGCTCATCGGCGCTGAGGTTTTGGGACTCTCTCAGGTATTTTATTTTTTCGCCGATTTTCATGGTTCACCTCCTTAACGTACACATTACCACATGTTTCGCAAAATTGCAACAGGCAATTTCTCAATTTTGAGAAAAAAGACTTGACATTTGTTTTTGCGTATGGTAAATTCTTTTCAGAAAGTCGCACAAATGAGATTTTTGGGAAGGAGGGATAAAATGTTAAACGTTCTAAAGCTCAAGGCAAAAATCGTTGAAAACGGGCTTACCGTGCAGGACCTGGCTGCGGCTGTTCACATGAATCCGGCTACGTTTTACCGGCGTCTGGGCGACAAAGGCGAATCGTTCACGGTCCGGGAGGTTACGGATATCGTGGGCGCGTTGAAGCTGTCGGTGGCCGAAGCTAACGAGATTTTTTTTAACAATTTTGTATCATAAATGCGACGACGAAAAGGAGGATTTACAATGAGAGGAAGCACTTATTACCTGGATGCGGAAAAGGTCCGCGCGGCCATGATGCGTAGTGGAAAATCAAAAGAGCAGATCATGAATGATTCCGGGTTCGGCAAGGGAACCATTAACCACGTCCTGAATCCGGACTACTGCCGGAGTCACGTGTTTGCGCATAGCACGATTCTGTCCGTGGCGGCCGCTATGGGCTGCACAGCGGCCGATTTGCTGGCCGATGGTACAAAGACTTCGACCCCGGCTCCCAAGCCCGCACAGCGGCCAAAAACGAAGCAGAGCGATCTGTTTGGGGATCCGGCGAGGGATGACGCAATCAACCGGCTTGTGAATTCCTGGACGGAATATCTCGCGGCCACCAACAGGTTGATTGATGCGCTGCTGATCCTGCTGGCGCGGAGGTGAGGTCATGGCAAAAAAAGAAATACCGCGCCGGATGTTATATCCGACCGGGGAGGCATGTCAGCTGCTGTGCTGCAGCATCAATTTTTTAAAGGCCGAGATAGCCGACGGCCATATCGGGTTCGTGGTCCGGAACAACAGAAAGTTAATCCCGGCGGCCGCGATCGATCAGTACATTAACGAGAGGATGGTGCGGAAATGATGAGGTTGTGGTGTTACGCATGGGGGTACGTGTTTGAGGTTCTGGCGCTGCTGGACCGGGTCGGCGACTGGATGGTGGACCAGGTGGACCACAACGACTACCTGGCCGGGTTCCTGTTTGCGGTGGTTCTGTTTGCGATTCCGTACCTGCTGGGAATCGTGGACATTGTGATTGGAGGGTGAGCCATGGCGATGAAGATGATTAGTTTTAAGAACGGGATGCACATCACGGTTCCGGCCGAGGAGGAGCGCGCGGTTGTGTTTGCTTCTTCGGTGGGAGGCGGCGACGGATCCTTTACGCTGGACGGCCCGCAAGAGACCGTCATGGCACTGGTCCTGGAGCTGGCCCGGGTAGCGCTGCAGGAAAGTCAGAACAAGGCCAGACGCGTGGCTTTTGTAATGAGCATGATATCGGTCCTGGCCGACAGCCTGGAAGACGAAAAAAAAGACCACTGACGTGGGGACGTCAGTGGTAAATCAGGAGTATGTAAAATGCCATAACTAATTATACCACGCGGCTCGGTCGCATGTCAAACCGGCGCAGTTAGCAGAAGGGGTGAGATGCTCTATCACAGGCCGGGCCGCGTTTACGGAGGATAGCATGAGATATAAGGTTGGCGTCACGATCCAGGTTGAGCTGGTGGTCGAAGCTGCAAACGAGCAGGATGCGCTCATTGTGGGAATGAAAAAAACGGAAGATGCGGTCAGCGGCATGGAGATCCGGCGCCACTGGTGGGAGTTTGTAAAGGAGGCCGACGATGAGACTTCTCTCTCTGGCCCTGCGAAACTTTAAAGGGCACAAAAATTTAGAATTTACTTTTGACGATATAACGATTCTTTCCGGGGCAAACGGAACCGGGAAGACCAGCGTGTTCGATGCGTTCTGCTGGCTTTTGACCGGTAAGGACAGCCTGGGCCGGGTCTGCGGGACCGGTCAGAAAGGCGAGGCTACCATCCGTCCACGGCAGGCCGACGGGGAGCTGCTGCGGGTGGTTGAGGTGTCTGTCACCGGTTGGTTTAAGATCGACGGTCCGGACGTTTACACACTGCAGCGCATCTTTTGCGAGACCTATTCGACGGATAAAAATTCCGGCGAGAAGTTTTTCAAAGGCAATACTACCAAGTACTTTATAAACGGCGTGCCGACGCCGGCAGCCAAGTACGAGGCCTGGGTCAAGGAGCACATGAATCCGGAAACACTGAAGCTGACCAGCGACCCGGCGTATTTTCCCGGGCTGCCATGGCAGGACCAGCGGGCTCTGCTGCTGAAGATCGCTGGCGACGTGGACGATTCTACGGTGCTGGAAGCGCACCCGGAGCTGCAGCCCTTGGGGGCCCTGCTGGAACGGCTCAGCGTGTCTGACATTAAGGCCATGGCTGCGGCCAAGCTGAAGCTGGCCAATAAGGCAGTCAAAGAGGGAATGGTCCGAATCGACCAGACGGTGTCCCTGGCCGGAAACGCCACAGAAGGCGATCTGGCGGCGCAGATCGCCAAACAGGAGGAATTGGTCAAGGCGCAGGATGAAGCCGTCACACAGGCTGAATCCGCGTGTCTGGTGGGGGATTATGAATTGTCGTTAAAGCGCGACCTGGAGCATATCTCCCGGGAGGCAGATCTGGTGCGGCAGAAGTTTGAGGCTGCGGTATCTGCAGCCCGGCGTGAAGCCTACCAGAAGGGGCAGGAGTTATCCTGGAAAATGACCCGGGCAAAGGCCGAAATGGACAGCCTGGCCGCCAAACACAAGGAGCTTCTGCAGGCCGTGGCGGCCCTGCAAAGCGACAAAGAGGCGCTGTACCAAGAATACGACAAGACCTACGCCGAGAAGATCGACACGTTCGGTCCGTGTCCGTACTGCGGGCAGGAGCTTCCGGAAGATAAAAAGGCCGAGATGGTGGCGCGGCATAACCGGGACAAGGCGGCCCGGCTGGAGGCCATCGTCAAAAAAGGCAAGGCTTTAAACCAGAAGATTGCGGAAACGCACAAGGCTGCGTATGAGGTTCGCGGGCAGTTCCTGCAGAAACAGACCGAATACGACGACCTGCGGGCGCAGGATCTGGCGCCGAAACCGGCAGCCGGTTCTGTGGAGGATATCCCGGAATACCAGGCGCTCATGGGAAAAAAGCGCAAGGCCGAGCAGGCTCTGGCCGGCGCTGCGGTACCGGACAAGTCAGCAGAGCTTGCCAATCTGGAAGAGGCGCGGCGGATCCGCACCCAGCTGCAGTACAAGCTGGGCGAGCTGCAGGGACGTATGAAAATACTGCAGACGATTACAACACTCCGGCAAGATCTGCAGACGCAGCGTGAAAATGCCGACGAGGCGTCCGAGCAGCTGCGCCTGGTCACGCAGTTCACGGCAGCAAAATGTCGCATGGTAAGCGACAAAGTAAACACACTTTTCCCGGGGCTGCAGTGGCGTCTGTTCCAGCAAAATGTAACGAACGACGACATCGTTGAAACCTGCGAGCTGACAGCGCACGGTGTCGGGTACCGGGACCTCTCCCAGGGCGAGAAGATCCGCGCCGGTCTGGTTATCGTTAATACCCTGCAGGAGAGGCTGCAGGCCGTGAATCCGGTGTGGATTGACGGTGCTGAAAGCATCACGTTTACACCGGTAGTAAAAAGTCAGTTGGTGCTGCTGAAGGCACAGGAAAACAAAAATAAATTGGACGTGGAGGTACAAAAATGGACAAGAGCTTAGTCGTAGCAAACAATTTTTTATTCACGAAAGACGGCGTAGAGAGCATGACTTCTCTGGCTTCTAAGCTGGCGGCGTCGGACATCATCCCGCAGGCATTTCAGAAGAAGCCTGCAAACGTGCTTATTGCGCTGGACATGGCAAACCGGTTAAACGCCAGCCCGATGATGGTAATGCAGAACATGTACGTTGTGTACGGGAATCCCGGGTGGAGCAGCAAGTTCCTGATCAGCACATTCAACATGTGCGGCCGGTTCAGCCCGCTGCGCTATGAGTTTTTCGGGAAACCTGGCAGCGACGATTACGGATGCCGGGCGTATGCTTCAGAATTATCCACAGGCGAAAAACTGACCGGCCCGGACGTGACCATCGGCATGGCCAAGAAAGAGGGCTGGTACGGGAAGAACGGATCTAAATGGCAGACCATGCCGCAGCTGATGCTGACATACCGGGCTGCTGCATTCTTTATCCGCACCTGCGCTCCGGAGATCAGCATGGGCCTGCCTACGGCCGACGAGCTGGTGGACATCCAGCCGGTGAACGTGACGGCGACCGGTTCTGTGCAGGACGTCATTGAAAAGGTGGAAGCGGAAACGGAACAGGCCGAGGTGGATCCACAGCCGGTTGAGGCAGAGGCACCTGCCAAAAAACCGGAGCGGCCGTTCTGATTGGACGTTCAAATCATCGCCAGCTCCAGCAAAGGCAACTGTTACGCGCTACAATGCGGCGACAGCGTCCTTTTGCTGGAGGCTGGTGTTCCTGTTGCAAGGCTCCGCAAAAAGCTCACAGCGGGCTTATCTCGCGTCGTAGCGTGCCTGGTTACGCACGAGCATAAAGACCACGCCGGCTACGCGAAGCAATACCAGGAGGCCGGGGTTCCGGTGTATTCCAGCCTGGGAACATGCAGCGCGATGGGGGTCGGGCGGCCCATCTTTAAATCGCGCAAATGGAATTATAACTGTCACGATCTGTACGTCGGGCCCTGGGCCATCAGTGTATTCACGACCCGGCACGATGCAGCGGACCCATATGGGTATCTGGTGGACGCTCCGGATGGCACGCGGGTGGTATTTGCCATTGACACATACCTGCTGCCGTATAAGTTTCCGTGGGTGAACGTCTGGATGCTGGAGTGCAATTATGATCTTCCCGGCCTGGAAGAGAACCTGGATTCCGGGTCCGTGAACGACAGCCAGGCCAAGCGTATTTTACAGAGCCACATGTCGGTGGACCACGTGGCGTCGTTCCTGCAGGCGCAGGACTTATCCAAGACACAGGCCGTGTACCTGCTGCACGGATCTGAACGTAACCTGGACAAGCAGGCCGCGGTCGATAAGATCCGCGGGGTAGTTGGGGTTCCTGTTTACATGGAGGGCGTATGAAAGACACGCCGGAAAACCGCGTCAAAAAATCGATTGAGGATGTTCTCCGGGCGGACGGTTGGTTCGTGCAATATAACCCGCAATACGGGCCGTTTGTGGTCAAAGGGCGCCCGGATATGGAGGCCTATAAGGACGGGCGGGTGCTGCTGATAGAAGTCAAGAGTGCCACCGGGGTTCAAAGCAAGGACCAGAAGCTGTACCAGATCCGGGTGCAGCATTACGCGCCGTACATCCTGGCGCGGTCCATTGAGGATGTGAAGCCGTATCTTACGCGGCTGCAGAGTTTATTTTAGGGGGTGGCACGGGTGGCATTGAAGTCGGTTATGCTGCTCTACGAGTTTGAGGACGTGTTCCTGGAGCTGGAAACAGACGAGGAGCGCAGTCAGCTCATCATGGCTATTTTTGCGTACCGGAAACGGGGCGAGGAGCCGCAGTTCACCAGCGGGCTGCTCCGGTTCGCCTGGCGCACTCACATAAAGCCCAAGCTGGACGAGATGGCGGACGCTTATTCCGCAAAGGTGCAAAAGCTCCGCGAAAATGCAAATAAACGGTGGGCCATGCAAAACGATGCAAATGCATGCAAAGGCATTTCACAAAATGCAATTGCACGCTATAAGGAAAAGGAAAAGGAAAAGGAAAAGGAAAAGGCTATAAAAGCAGCTACGCGCGTGGATAACCAAAATTCCGACGAGGTTAACGAAGCAATACGGTTTTTTGCCGAGCAGATCGCTCCGGTTCCCGGGGACGCAATTCGACCTTTTGACCTTTTGGTGAAGTGCTACGGCCTGGATGCGTTTAAGGCTGCGGTGCAAATCATGAAGCGGCGCGGCGGCCATTCGCTGCGGTACCTGGAGATGATCTTAAAGGACCCGCGTACGATGGCGGCTGCTGGTGACGATCTCCCGGAGGAGGTGATTCGACATGTGCTCAGCTGATATCAAAGCCGCGGTGCGCACTCTGTTTATGGCGTACCGCATGGGCAGGGAAAAAGGCGCGCAGGAGATTTACTGTACCATGCTGGCTGACGTTCCTGTTGGGCTTTTAAATAAAACGATAAAAAAATGTATCTGTGAACAGAAATTCTTGCCATCGGTGGCTGAAATAAGGCAGGCGGCGCAGTCGCTCATGGGCTCTGTGAATCCGGCGCACCGCGTCAAAACCTGGGTAGAGGCTCAAGCGGAAATCCTGCGGGGAATCAGACGCACCTGGTACCACGGCTGCCTGGGAGAGATTCCGGACGACGATCCGCGCTTCGGGCAGCCCTGCGAGCCAATGTGGAGCACGCCGGAAATCAAAGCCGCGGTCGACAGCTTCGGGTTCGATGCGTTGTGTCAGTCGCCGGCGGACGACATGTCGACGGTCCTGGCACAGTTGCGCCGGCTTTATGAACAGGCCTGCTGGAAAAAGAACGAGGCCATTGTGAACAGCTACGTGCTGGGGGACGATGCGGTGAAGCTGCAGGAGGCTGTGCACAGAGCTCTGGGGGTGGGAAGTCATGAACATCATTGACCTGAAGCGGCGCTGGTTCCGCGAGGCTGCGGAAAAACGGCCGGAGTTTTATAAAAGCATTCTGGACCACGAGTGCCCGGACGCATGGGGCCTACCAAGCTACCGGGACACCCGGACCTGTCCGGAGCACACCTGCGAGCAATGCTGGAAGGATGCGCTGGGGGGAAGATGCAAGAGTTGACTTTGGGATCGTTGTTTGACGGGATCGGGGGGTGGCTGCTGGCGGCGCAGCACAACGGTGTAAAACCGATATGGTCATCAGAGATTGAAAAGTTTCCGCAGGCCGTAACGAAACATCATTTTCCGGATGTTATACAGTTGGGTGACATAACCATGCTGGACGGTGCAACGTTACCATCGGTGGACATCATTTGTGCGGGAAGTCCGTGTCAGGACCTATCAGTAGCGGGGAAGAGAGAGGGTTTGAAGGGTGAACGAAGCGGATTATTTATCAATGCAATTAACATTGTTCGACGAATGCGATGGGCAACAAACGGACGATACCCGAGGTTTTTCGTGTGGGAAAACGTCCCCGGCGCCTTCAGTTCGGGACGAGACGAATTTGGAAACAAATGCAGAGGGGCCGATTTTCGTGCCGTGCTTGAAGAAATCGGACAGGCCGAGGTTCCAATGCCTGCGGATGGCAGATGGGCAGAGAACGGAGTGGCACAATTACCAGGATGTGAGATCGCGTGGCGGACACTCGATGCTGTCGCTTGGGTACCTCAAAGGCGTAAAAGAATCTTTCTTATCGCAGATTTTGGTCCCGGCAGGCCTTGTGCAAAAGAAATACTATTTGTCGAGCCGAGCGTGTGCGGGAATTTTGAGAAGGGCGAGTCAGAGAGGAAAGAAGTTGCCGGAAGCGTTACGGATGGCCCTGGAGCACCAATCGTCCTGCGGATGCGGGGGGGGTGTGACGGCGGTGGAAAAGGCGCACTCTTGTCAGAAAACAGAAGCCTGACGCTGGCTGCCAACACAAATGACCAAGTAGTGTTCAGCTTTGATTCCTTTCATGACCATTTTAGAAGTCCGGTAGTCAATGCAGGTTATGCCGTGCGCCGCCTTACGCCGATCGAGTGTGAACGTCTGCAAGGTCTGCCGGATAACTACACGCTAATAGACGATAAAAGCTGCAGTGATTCAGCAAGATATAAGGCTTTGGGTAACGGAATGGCACAGCCTTGCGCTGACTTTGTTATAAGGCGGATTGTGGAGGAGGTGTTTGGGGATGGCGTATCGCGTACCGGACTTTAGTTTTCCGGAGGACTTTTACCTGGACGACGTCGGGGTATGGCGTCTGAAAAAGGAGAAGCTGGCAGAGATGGAAAATCCGGGCCCGCAAACAAACGAGGAGTGGCTCCGGTCCTGCGACACGGAGCAGATGGCAAAGGTTTTATATAAATTTTTTATGGCAAGGACGTTTTGCCATATCTGCCCTGAAGGCGATGTTTGCGATATTGGTTACGAGTGCCGATATGGGTGTCGTGGTGAAATCGAGGATTTTGTTTTGTTGTTAAAACAACCACACCAATAAAACCACACATGGTTCTTACTCGTTACTTTTTGACGAGTTTAACGAGTATAAAACCAAAAGTGGCGAGTTGTGGTTACGAGGTGGTGAATCATGAACGTCTGGGGTGATTTTGCGACGGTGTTCGCGATGGCGGCAGCGGTATCGTTCGGGTTTTTTACTGGGCTGTTTTTCTTTATCGTGTTTGTGGAATGGTGGAGGGAGCATCAATGAAAAAGTTGATACTGCTGGCGGTGTTCTGGCAGACGCTGAACATCAGCGCGTACTGCGAAACTGGGAACCGTACCGCGTCCGGTGTTTGGCCTACAGTGGGCTTTACCTGCGCGGCCGACCATCTGCCTTATGGCACCCGCGTGACGCTGCCTGACGGGCGCACGTGGGTCGTACAGGACCGTTTCGGCGGTGGTTATAGGGACCGGTTAGATCTGTTTATGCCGGAGCCGGATTGCTGGAAATGGGGACGGAGGTGGCTGCGATGCAGGATAGAGGTGCCGGAATGAACAACCGAAAACGCATGATACATAAAGCGCGATTAATATGGCACAAAAAATTATTGAGATGGAACAAGAGCCTTATGGATGATGTTTGGAAAGTTGTATATTGTGAGGTTACGGAATGACTGAATCAGAAATTCGCAAACAGAACGCTGCGGATCTGCGGCGCGCCTGGAAAAAATTTGTTAAAAATCAGGAGGGCAAACATGGAAATAAAACCGCGGCTCCGGTCGCTAAAAATCAAAGGGTTCGAGCAGAAGTTTGATAAAAGAAAATTGCACGTCACTGCGGTCACCCGCAATAATCGCAAGGTCACGGTGGACACGACCGGGGAGATGACCGTCGGGCAGATCGTCGATGCTCTGGTAGAGAAGGTGACGGCGCTATGAACGTTGACGTTGTTTTGTCTATAATCGCGTTGGCTGGGTTTTGGGCTTTTGTGGCCCTGGTATGGAGGTGGCACTGATGAGATTCATTTCGTTCAAGTTTGTGAATGCGCCGCAGATGGCGCCGATAGAGTACAGTTACCAGGCGGACGCCGAGAACGCCATAGGTGACGTTGTAAAGGTCCGGTGTGAGGAGTACCCGGTTCCGGATCTGACCGAATGCATCAAGCGGTTGTCGAAGCCGGTTGTGTATAAAATGTTCGGGCCGGAGGTGGCCGATGCGCCGCTGCCATTCCGGTATGGTGTGTTCGGTCTGGAGCTCCGGGCGGCCGGCGATAAAAAGCCCTGGAGGGAAGAGGTCGCTTTTTATCTCATGCTGGGGAATATCTTTCAGGAGGTTAAGGTTAAGACACCATTTTTCGGGTTGTTCGATACCTACGAAGGCAGCACGCCTGGGACCCGCGAAAACAATAACCACGAGGTCCTGGGGCAGGACAGCACGTATGGCGTTAGGCAGCTGATCGACCACTGCATGGCCTATATCAACGGGACGCGTGCACAGATGGTGCTGGAGTTTGGTGAGCAGGATAAGGCTCCGGCCCTGCCGGGGTTAGACGACGCGACGGCGATGGACGAGGGCTGACATTATGAACGACAAAGAGACACGGAAGATGATTGCAGAAGTGGTCCGGCAGACCGTTCCTTTGGTGCTGGCTCAGCGGCAGCCGCCGCGCCCATCCGGGTATAAAGCCACGGAGCAGAGGCTGTATGCGTACCCGGTCCTGCAGGACAATGTGCATAATCGCTGGCCTGCTGACATCGAGGATCTGAAGCGGGAACCGGTCGGGCAGACGTCAAAGTCTATTGTGCGGTGGTCGGTGCAGGGTGGCGTGCGCCTGACTCCGGAGGAGCGCCAGGAGGCGCGTATTCTGGCCCTACAGGCCCGCCTGGAGCGCGACCGGCAGGAGCTGGCCATCATGGACCGGGCCCTGGCCACGATCCGCATGGACGCGGCGTATCCGTGGCTCACAGCGTTCTATTTTGAGGGCAAGGACTTAGATACTATCGCTGCTGAAAACGCCACCACGCGTCAACAGGTGGCCCGCTGTAAGGCTGCGCTGGTGCGGGTGCTGGCTCTCCGGTTGTACGGTGCGGAGGCGCTGGAATGAATTATATTGTACCTGGGAATGCGGACGTGCGCGAGGTCCTGCGGAACCTGAAAGAATGCGATGGGTCCGTGGTCGTTCCTGCTGATCTGCTGCGGTCCTGGCTGCATGAGCTCCAGATCCGCCGGAAGCAAATGTCACGGCCGCGTGAAAAATACACGAAAAAAAATAAATAATTTTTTTTGGGACGGTCGTTCGCGACCGTCTTTTTTATTTCACAAACCTGTCAACCATGCGGGTTAGAGGCCTCTAAAAATATTTTTAAAAATTTGATAAAAAAGGCTTGACTTTTCATAAAATCGGAGTTAATATACACACGACGAAAGGGAAAAGGCCCGCGGGGCCGGTGTTAAAAAAGGAGGCCGCAAACATGGCAAAGATCGACTTAAGAAATCAGACGTTCGGCGTGGAAATCGAGCTGGTTAAAATCGAACGGGAAACCGCAGCTGAGGCTGTAGCAGCATACTTCGGGACCACCGCATGGTACGCAGCTGGTACCTACGGCTACGACGCCTGGGCCTGCAAGGACCGCAAGGGCCGCATCTGGAAGTTCATGAGGGACGGCAGCCTGACGAACCCGAGCCACGCTTGCGAAATCGTGACCCCGATCTGCACCTACGACGACCTGGAAGACGTACAGGAAGTTGTACGGGTAGCGCGCCGGGCCGGTGCAAAGGCTGACGGAAGCTGCGGAATCCACGTACACGTCGGTGCCGACAAGCACGACGCACGCAGCCTGCTGAACCTGGTTAAAATCTTCAGGTCCAAGGAGGACATCCTGTACCGGGCCCTGGCGATCACCGACTACCGCGCGAACCACTACACCAAAAAGGTGAGCACCCGGTTGGCGGACCGCATCGAGAAGGGCGCGCGTCCGGTAAACATGGACGCCTGGGAACATCTCTGGTACGAATCCCAGGGTGGTTGCGTAAATGATAAAAACTACCACTACGACGACACCCGGTACCACGGTCTGAACCTGCACGCCACGTTCAGTAAGGGCACGGTTGAGTTCCGGCTGTTCAACGGAACGACCCACGCCGGCAAGATCAAAGCCTACGTGCAGTTCTGTCTGGCAGTCAGCGCGCTGGCCATCAACAGCAGGTCCGTAAAGATGGACCGCACCGTCAGCGACAACGAGAAGTACACTTTCCGCTGCTGGCTGCTCCGGCTGGGCCTGATCGGCGACGAGTTCAAAACCTGCCGCACCCACATGATGGCAAACCTGCAGGGCTGCAGCGCATGGCGCCACGGCCAGGCAGCCTAACCGGGGCCCACAGCCCCGGTTCAAATAAAAGGAGGATGATAGAATGCTTTACATTGCTTACGGATCTAACATGGACGTGGACCAGATGTACTACCGGTGCCCGAACGCGGCATACGTGGGCACCGCGGTCCTGGACGGCTGGCGGCTAATGTTCAAGGGGTCGCAGTCGGGAAACTACGCAACCATCGAACGCGAGGCCGGGTGCAAGGTTCCGGTTGTGCTCTGGGACATTGACCAGCTGGACGAGGAGTACCTGGACCGGTACGAGGGCTGGCCCACGTTCTACTACAAGACGGAGCTGTTTGTGCCGCGGTACGGGCGCGCCATGGTGTACATCATGCACGAGGAGCGCAAGCTGGGCAAACCGTCCGGGCGCTACTACGGCATCCTGGACGACGCGTACCGTCGGTTCCGCTTCCCGCGGCAGATCTTAAAGGACGCGCTGGCATACAGTAGGGCTTGACTTTTCAAGCCCTATTATGCTAACATCGGCGCAGGAGGTGATGCCATGGAAGTGAAAAAGAAACGCGGCGGCCGGCGCCCTGGGTCCGGCCGCAAGAAGCTCCCGCTGGCGCAGCGGCGGCTGCAGCGGCGCATTTACTGCACCCAGGAGGAGCTGGAGTGGCTGGAGGAGCAGCTGGATCTGCGCCGCATTGACCGCGGGGAACCGGTCCGGTCCAGGAGAAATGACAAAATTAAAAAAATAATTACTTAAAAACTTGACATGATTTTTAATCGTGATATAATGGTTATAGTCGATAAGTGTCTAAAGCAGGCGGGACGTTCCCGGCCTGCTTTTTTTATTGCCGGGAGGCTGTTATGAGAGAGATGAACATCGAGTATTTGAGACCGTCGGAGCTGGTGCCGTACGAGAGCAATCCGCGCAAAAACGACCCGGCTGTGAAGCCGGTTGCAGAGTCGATTAAAAAGTTTGGATTCCGGCAGCCTATCGTAATCGATAAAAATAACGTGGTCGTCTGCGGCCACACGAGGCTCAAGGCGGCTAAGAGATTGAGGTTAGGTAAAGTACCCTGCGTCCGGGCTGACGACCTCACAGACGAGGAAATACGGGCCTACAGGCTGGCCGATAATAAAACGGCCGAGCTGGCCACCTGGGACGTGGATTTGTTAAACGCCGAGCTAAACCTGATAGACGAGATTGACATGGCCACGTTCGGGTTCGAGCTTCCGGACCCGGAACCGGAGGAGGACGGGTTCGACTTCACGGCCGCGGTGGAAAAAATCAAAACACCGAAAACACAACCCGGCACAATATACCAGCTGGGTGCACACCGGTTGATGTGCGGGTCATCCACGGACGCTGCGGACGTTGCGAAGCTCACGGCCGGGGTGCCCATGAGCATGATGTTCACGGATCCGCCGTACAACATCGACTACACCGGCGGCACGAAAGACCACCTGAAAATCAAAAACGACAAGATGGCAGGGACTGAGTTTTATCAGTTCCTGCTTTCGTTTTATCAGCGGGCCGAGGAGGTCCTGGAGCCCGGGGCGACCGTGTACATCTGCCACGCGGACAGCGAGTCGCTGACGTTCCGGCAGGCTTTTGTGGATTCCGGGCTGCTGCTGAAGCAGTGCCTGATCTGGGCCAAGAACACCTTTACTCTGGGCCGGCAGGACTTCCAATGGCAGCACGAGCCGATTCTGTACGGCTGGAAGGCTGGCGCAAAGCACCGGTGGTTCGGGGGCCGGAAGCAGGGCACGACGATTAACGACAATTTCCCGGTCGTCATGAGCCAGGACGCGGACGGGTCCATGCTGATCAATTTCGCGTCCGGCAATAAAAACCTGGTGCTCCGGGTTCCGGCAGCAGAGGTCGTGAATACCGAGGACGCCAGCACACTGATTTACGTGGATAAGCCGAAACGGAACGGCGAGCACCCGACCATGAAGCCGATTGCGTTGTGCGCACGCTGCATCAAAAACAGCAGTAAACGGGGCGACACAGTGTTAGATCTGTTTGGTGGCTCCGGGTCCACGCTGGTGGCCTGCGAACAGCTACACAGGGCCTGCTACATGATGGAGCTGGACCCGGTGTACTGCGATGTGATAGTGGAGCGCTGGGAGCAGCTGACCGGCGCGACGGCAGTAACAATTGGCACGGCAGCTGACTGAAGCGCAGAAGGCAAACCTGGCCAAGGGCAAGCGGTTTACGTCTGAGACGGGGCGTATCGCGGGCCGGAAGGGCCAGCCTGCCATGCTGCGGAAACGCCGCGAAAAAGTCGCCATGAAGGAGGCGCTGGACTTCCTGCTACAGCTGCCCTGGTTCGATCCGGAAACAGCGCCCATGGGCGAAGTGAAGAGCTTTGCTGAAGCTCTGAATAAGGCCACAAACATGACGGTCCAACAGAAGATGATGGTGGCCATGGTGGCTGCGGCGGTGTCTGGAAACGTGCGCGCTGCGGAGTTTATTCGCGACACGATCGGCCAGACCATCCTGCCGGATAAGACGGCCGGCCAGTTGACAGAATACGAGGACGACGGCTTTACGGAGGCCATCAAAGCGAGCGCCGTCGAAGTTTGGGGTGAGCGCCATGGCCGTAAAAAAACGACTGCAAATAAAGCCGGTGGTAAAGTTCCAAAGGTTCAGCCTGAAGCAAATGCAGCTGCTGACGTGGTGGACGCCGAGTTCACCGTACCGAAAGCATAACGGCATTATCGCGGACGGCTCCATCCGTGCTGGTAAAACGATCGCCATGGCGATATCGTTCGTGCTCTGGGCCATGGACACTTACGACGGTCAGAATTTTGCCATGTGTGGGAAGACCGTTGGTTCGTTCCGGCGTAACGTCTGGAGCTGGCTGAAGCCGGTGTTAATCCTGCGCCGGTTCCAGATCGACGAGAGCCGCACGGAGAATCTGATAGTCCTGTCCAAAGGCGGGAAGCAGAATTATTTTTACATTTTCGGCGGCCGGGATGAGTCGTCGCAGGATCTGATTCAGGGCATCACGCTGGCTGGGCTGTACTGCGATGAAGTGGCGCTGATGCCGGAGAGCTTCGTGAACCAGGCTTCAGGCCGGTGCTCCGTTCCGGGCGCGAAGATGTGGTATAACTGTAATCCGGATTCACCCATGCACTGGTTCCTGAAAAACTGGATAGAGAAGGCCGACCAGAAGAAACTGTTTTTTACACACTTTCTGATGGACGACAATCCGTCGCTGAGTGAAGAGGTCCGGGAACGGTACCGGACCATGTACACCGGTGTGTTCTATCAGCGGTTCATTCTGGGGCTCTGGGTCATGGCGCAGGGCGCTATTTACCGGGACGCCTGGAGCGACGATCTGCTGTTTGGCGATGAAAAGCTGCAGTGGATCTATACCAATGCGCACATGTTCCGGCGCTATATCGCCATCGACTACGGCACCGTGAATCCGATGGTCTATCTGGACATCTGGGACGACGGCACCGATATTTACGTCGTGGACGAGTATTACTGGGATTCCCGGGTGGACGGCGGCCATGAAAAAGATAACAGCCAATATGCGGACGATCTGCTGGGGTTCATTCATAAGTGCCCGCTGGACGTCTGGCCTACCGGGACCATCATCGACCCATCGGCGGCTTCTTTCAAGATTGAACTCCGGAACCGGGGGCTGCGCATGAAGGAGACCGTGGAAACGATAAACGCGGACAATGCTGTTATCGAGGGTATCCGAAATGTTAACACGTTGCTGACCCGGCGGCGGATCCACATCCACCGTCGGTGCGTAAATACGATAAAAGAACACCAGAGTTATGCCTGGGACAGTAAGGCGCTGCAGCAAAGCGGGAAGGAGAGGCCGTTGAAAGTGAACGACCACACCTGCGATGCGCTGCGCTATTTTATTTCGACGATCGTGCGTGCGAGGAGGATTGCGAATGCGTAAAAAAGGAAAGGCTGCCGCACCGGTTAAGCCTGCACAGCGCGGCGTGGCCAAGGACGGATTCAGTAATCCTCTGGCGCGCCTGGGTGCCAACACACCGAATCTGTTAAACGCGACCGAGTATGTCATGACGCGCATGACGCGGGATTTTGCCACGCTGAATGCGATGTATCGGGATTCGTGGATAGTTCGGCGCATTGTGGACATCATTCCGGCGGACATGCTGAAGAATTGGATCACCATCACTTCGGGCCTGTCGCCGGACCTGCTAAAAAAAATAGACATTGAGCTGCGGCGCACGCAGCTCATCAAAAAGATTCAGGAGGGCATGTGCTGGGGCCGGCTGTATGGCGGCGCGCTGGGCATCATGCTTATCCGCGGGCAAGGCAGCCCGGAGCAGCTGGCCATGCCGCTGCGGCTGGAGGATATGGTTCCGGGTGATTTTGCGGGGTTCGTTACGCTGGAC
>Ga0326513_10000343_pt1 | contig 38763 bp, 59 predicted proteins | sample 2_2465_0518_D_FD_203654 | JGI IMG/M metagenome (GOLD analysis project Ga0326513, IMG submission 203654) | Bovine rumen microbial communities from UC Davis, California, United States - 2_2465_0518 | ecosystem: Host-associated > Mammals > Digestive system > Stomach > Rumen | place: USA... | reverse complement strand
CCAGTACTCCTGGACATCAGCTGTATAAAATTGATGCAGTCCTTGCTGACAACAGCTTAGTTCTGCGTTCGCAAAGAGCACAGGGAGAGAGCGAGGATGTTGAGTAAAAAAGTTACGCGGTGGAGGAATAGTTTCTTCCACCGCAAATGTAAATATTGTATACATTATCAAGAGGAAAAAGATATTTGGTCATCGCCGCATTGCAATGCTAAAGACTGTAAAATCGAAAATCCTTGGTATAGTTTTGGTTATAAAAATCCTGTTTACAGAATTAGACCATTTTGTACATTATTTGAGGTGAAAAATGGATATGAAAAGTCCAAAGTATCTAGTAATAGCACTAGTGGGGAAAGCTGGAGTTGGGAAGGATACCCTGGCACAGGACCTCGTGGATGATCATAAGGACTGGAATATGATCGTATCATGCACTACTCGTCCGCCAAGAGAAGGAGAAAAAGATGGTGAAGCCTATCATTTTCTTACTAATGAGCAGTTCGCGCAGAAAGTATTAGATGGTGATATGCTTGAAGCTACTTGTTTCAACGGTTGGCATTATGGTACTATGAAATCTTCTCTCGTGCCAGGAGTAAATGTTGGTGTATTCAATCCTGAGGGATATGATTGTCTCGCAGAAATGCCAATAGCAGAAGTAAGAGTTCATGGTTATCTTATTCAATGTGAAGATAAAACTCGACTCTTGCGACAGCTGAATAGAGAAGAACATCCTGATGTAAATGAAATTATCCGTCGTTGGATTGCAGATGATGAAGACTTTTATGAGACTGAACAAGATGAACGTCTAACTGTTGTATGGAATGAAACCCCCTACCACAAGATGAAGATATGTCAAAAGATCGAGGCGGACGCTCGGTTCGCCGGATTTGATTAATTCATTTATAACATTTTTGAAGATATATGATTACCTTTAAGGAGGTTTCTGAATGATAAAAAAGAGAGATGGGCGACGCGTAGAATTTGATGGAAATCGAATTCGTACCGCCATAGCTAAAGCATATTGGGAGGAAGAGTATTCTCCTGATAAAAAGATCCCACCATATGCAGAAGACATTGTGCAATATGTTTGGGATGAAAATGAAGCCTACGAACTTGGAGTAGAGGAAATTCAAGATATTGTAGAACAGCAGCTTATGAAATTTGAACCAGCTGTTGCTCGTGCTTATGTACGTTATCGCTATCGTAAAGAGTGTATTCGTGAACAGAAAAATGAATTTTTCGGTTTGCTTGGAGAAAAAATTAATGCGACCAATGTACAGAATCAAAATGCAAATGTAGATGAATATTCATTCGGCGGCCGAAAAGGTGAAGCTGATTCAATAGTAATGAAGCAATATGCTCTTGACTATTGTATGAGTGATATGGCGCGTGAAAATCATTTAAATAATCTTATCTATATCCACGATCTTGATGCTTATGCTGTTGGCATGCATAATTGTTTGACTATTCCTTTTGATGATTTGCTCGCAAAAGGTTTCAATACTCGTCAGACAGATGTGCGACCAGCGAATAGTATTAATACTGCATTTCAACTTGTTGCTGTAATTTTCCAGTTACAAAGTTTACAGCAATTTGGTGGTGTATCAGCTAGTCATTTGGACTGGACTATGGTGCCTTATGTAAGAAAGAGTTTTTGGAAACATTTTAGAACTGGTCTTGTATATGTAGAGCATAGATTAAATGATCTTACTCCTGATTGTGATATAGGAGACTTGTCTATCGAAAGTGATTTCTATGATAAGTTTGACGCTCCTAATGCGTATGGTTATGCAATGGATATGACTGAACGCGAATTGTGGCAAGCCGTAGAAGGTATGTATCATAATCTCAATACTTTACAGTCACGTTCTGGTAATCAATTACCTTTCACTTCAATTAATTATGGAACTTGTACTTTACCAGAAGGTCGTATGGTTATCAGGGCTTTACTTGATGGATCAATCGAAGGTGTTGGTAAATTACATCGTACTCCTATTTTCCCTTGTGGTATTTTCCAATGTATGAAGGGAGTAAATCGTAAACCAGGAGATCCGAATTATGACTTGTTTAAACTTGCACTTAAATCCACAGCACGCAGACTTTATCCAAACTACGCTAATGTTGACTGGTCAGGAAACGCTGGGTATGACGTCAACGACCCTCGTACCTATTTCAGCACAATGGGATGCAGAACTGCCAATGGATACGATATTAACGGTTTCGGTCAGCTTAAAGATGGCAGAGGAAATATTTGCCCAGTGACTATTATCCTGCCTAATCTTGCAATGTTAGCCCGTCAAGAATATGAAAAGGCTGGCACGCGCGGAGACGCTGACGGCAATTCAAAATCACTCTGGGAAATTTTTATGGCACTTCTTGATCAAAAGATTTCCGAAGCAAAAGATATGCTTATAGAACGTTTCGAGTGGATTTGCCACCAGAATCCAGAAAGCGCGAAATTTATGTATGAGAATGGTACAATGGCAGGATATATTCCAGAAGAAGGTATTCGCTCTGCGCTTAAGCATGGTACTCTTGTAATCGGTCAGCTTGGTATGGCTGAGACTCTTGAAATTTTATTTGAAACTAATCAATGTCATCCAAGAGGAATGGAATATGCCAAAAAGATTGAACAATTGTTTAAAGATCGTTGTGCAGAATACAAACAAGAATATAAACTAAATTTTGGTGTTTATTATACACCAGCAGAAAATCTTTGCTACACAGCAATGAAGAAATTCAGGGAGAGTTATGGAATTATTAAGAATGTTTCAGATCATGAATACTTTACGAATAGCATACACGTCCCAGTATGGGAACATGTCGGTGTGTTCGACAAGATTGACATTGAGTCGCAACTAACTGGTTATTCCAGCGCTGGATGCATTACTTATGTTGAGTTAGAAACTGGTATTGAAAATAATCTTGAAGCAATGGAACAGATTGTAAATTATGCAATGGATCATGATATCCCTTATTTTGCAATCAATGTTCCAAATGATACTTGCTTAGAGTGCGGCTATACTGGTGAATTCAATGATAAGTGTCCTGCTTGCGGCAGCACACATATTCAGCAGTTGCGTCGTGTTACTGGATATTTAACAGGTAATTATAAAACTGCTTTCAACTGGGGAAAACAAAAGGAAGTAGAAGATAGAGTAAAACATACAGGAAGGATGTCAGAGTAATGAGATATGCTGGTATTATATATGATGATACCGCAGCAGCTCCAGGCGTATGTCTTTCATTCTATACGCAAGGATGCCCAATCCACTGTGAGGGCTGCCATAATGCGGATATGTGGGATGAAGAAGGTGGCTTGGAATTTACTCCTGATGTACTTGATAAAGTTATTACTGGCTTACATGCTAATGGTGTAAATAGAACATTTTGTATTTTAGGCGGGGAGCCACTCTCCCCGCGCAATACATTTTTGACTACGTTGTTGGTATCAACAGTAAAAGAAAAAAGTCCTGATACTCCCATTTGGATTTGGAGTGGATATCCTATGGAAGAAATAATTCACACTGGAAATCCGCACACTGAAAAATTACTTACTAAAATAAATGGATTAGTTACTGATCCTTTCGTTTTAGCTGAAAGAGATATTACTCTTAAATTTAGAGGATCTCGTAATCAACGTGTTTGGAAATTTGATGCCGAAAAAAATTTATGGTATAATATAGAAAAAGAACAAGAGAGGTTCTCAATAGATGGCAATAACTGAAACTGATCAGGGTATCTTTATGGAAGCTGAAGATTTTGAAGAATATAAAAGACAAAAACAACAAGAACTTCAAGAGCAATTAGAAAAAGCTCGTCTTGAAACACCAGAAAAGATCGCCGATACTACAATGTATGAGTTAAATCAAAATGTTATTTCTCAAATGAAAGATTTAACGAATACAGAAATTAAGAAACGTATGAAATTAATGCGTTCATGGTTATACCATAGCAATGAAATTTATTATGCATTAATTTGCTGGGAGTATCGTTATATTACTATTTTTAGATTCCCAAACAAACAGTATGATGAAGAAATAAAAACTATTCAACAAATTCTTGTTGATTTAGGCCCTATAAAAGCAATAGATCCTCATGGTATGGGTGAAGCTTTACAAGTACATCAATTAGAAGATCATATCCAAGATGTTGATGCATTTGAAATTTGGTTACAACCAGATCCCGAAAAAGCGCCTATGATGTTTATGTTATTCCCATATGGAGGAGGTATTGTAGAAGTATGATGTGGTTTGACTATATGGCAACATCTGGAGTTTTAATTCATTATATCGATTTAAATGGTATTGATAGAACTTACCAGACTAATTTTTCTACGCCAGCAGATATTGTAAAAACAGTTGCTATGCTTGCGCATGATAATGAAGTAAAAGAAATCACTTGCGCGGGTTTAGCATATGAATTGGCACCAGCAATTCAACAGCAGCTATTAAGAACTTATAATAATGAAAGTATTAAGTTTATAAAAGGAGAATAAAATGGCACGTTGGCTTTTGAATGTAACTGAGAAATATCGTGTAGATACTATTGAAGAGGCTCTGCAGATGCGCGATGAGGCTCAATCTGATATCAATTTTGATCTTCAGTCCTTCGGATATGTAACAAAAGTAGATAAGAAATTTGATGAAGAATATCAGATTGTAACCTTAAAGAAAGTTATCAATGTTGAGAAAGCTCCTGATCGTGGAGTAATGGTGCATTATGAATAAGATCGCGGCGAAATTTGAAAAGATTAGTAAATATGCAAATGATAATGAAATCATTTATCCTTTGCGCAAAACTAATGCCAGTGCAGGATATGATTTTTATTGTGCAGAAGATACAGTAATTCCTTCATATTCTTCTGCGATAAATGCAGAATTTGCGAATGATTTAGCGAAAGATTTGAGTAAGTATTATGGATCTTTTGAAGATTTTATAAAAACCTTACCTTATGATCTAAATACTGCGGCAACATTAGTAAAGAAATATCAGCATAAAATGACTCTTGTACCTACTGGTATTAAGTGTAAAATACCTAATGATTATTTCCTTCAGTTAAGCGTGCGGTCAAGTCTTCCTCTAAAGCATTGGATTATTATGGGCAATGGCGTTGGAATTATTGACGCTGATTACTATAACAATTCTGATAACGAAGGACATATTTATTTTGAACTCATAAATCTATTACCTTTTGATATAAAGATAAAGAAGGGTGATTGCATCGGTCAGGGCATCCTTCTTCCTTATGGTGTAACTGAAGATGATCAAGGTAACGATGTTGAGCGAACCGGCGGGTTGGGATCCACTGATGAGTAAGACTATTCTTGCGCTAGATTAGGCTACCAAAGTATCAGGGTGGTCTCTCTGGCAAGATGGCACTCTGACCGAATATGGTCATGTAAGTTTTGATTAGGAAGACCCATTTATTCGCAATAATAAACTTACACATTGGCTTGGTAATATGATTGAAACAAGAGATGTCGATGAAGTTGTAATTGAAGATATTCAAATGCAAGTAAATAATGTTATTACATTTTAGCGACTTGCACAACTTCAAGGAGCAATTATTGATATGCTAATTGATTGGCATATTGATTATAAAATTATAAAACCAACTGAATGGCGAGCAGCATGTAATTTCTTGAAAGGTCAAGATAAGCATCGTGCGATATAGAAAAAGATTGCGTAGAATTGGGTTTTATCAACATATGGCCGCAAATGTACGCAAGATGAAGCCGATGCAATTTGTATTGGACATGCTATTGTTCAATAGGAAGATAATGAATTAAATTGGGAGGATGATTAAATGGAATGGGCTGTCATTATTAATGAAGTCTTTACAGTTGTTTTAATTCCTCTCTTGGGACTTATTACTAAATATGTAATTGAATTTTTACATGCCAAGAGGGAAGAAGCAAAGAGTAAAACTGATAATGATACTTTGAAGAAGTATATTGATATGCTTGATGCAACTATCGAGCGTGCGGTTATTGCAACAAATCAAACTTATGTTGATACTTTAAAAGAAAAGGGCGAGTTTGATCTAGAAGCTCAGAAAGAAGCTCTTACTAAAACATATCAAGCTGTTATGTCTGTTTTAAATCTTGAAGCAGTCAATTATCTTGATGAAGCAGTTGGTGATCTTAAGAGCTATATTATGACCGGTATTGAATCACAAGTTAATATTCAAAAGAGATAAAAAAAAATAAGGGAGACTCATAAAGAGTCTCCCTTATTTTTTTATGTAATTTCTCGGTGAGGTAATTCTTGAATAAGTTTATCCCAAGTGTCCATATGACCATTACCACCAAGATCATGATATATTTTCAAACGTTCTTTATAATGCTCTAATTCAACAGGAGTAATATATCCACGTTTTATATATTGTTCACATGTTCTAATTAAATTTTGTAAATGTATATCAATAAGTCCAATGCGCAAAAGGTTAAGTGTATTATTCATTTCTTTACGATTTTCTAATACATCTTTATGAGCTACTGTAAATTCTTCTTTCATCATATCGACCATTTCTATAATTTTTGCATCAGTTTTATCAGATGATGCTTGTATTGTTTGTATTTGTCTATTACACATCTATGATAATTTATCAGATTTTTGAGCCATACTTTCCCATTCTTCTAAACGGGCTTGTTCATTACCTTTTTTCATAGGATTTACTAATCGTGCAGTTATTAATCCGACAATCGCCAAACACATGAATGGGATTGCCCATTTTAATATCGTTTCAATTACAAAAGCCCCTGTGATAGCCATACTTTTCACTCCTCATCGTCTGTGGCCACATCTTCCTCTTCCTGCTCATAGCCAGTGGAAGTGGATGAATAATTGCCACTGGAGTTTAAAGATGTGACTTCTTTATAAGTCTATGCGATTTTTTTATAATTTTCTACACCAGCTTTGGCAGTATAACCTAGACGCAATGATACATATGCAGTTGTTAAATACGCAAAAATGTTCTAAGCAAAAGCCCCAAGTTCTGGTCTAATCAATAATACGACTAATAGAACAATCGTTAATATAATATAAACAAAAATATCTACGATTGTTAATCTTTTACTAAACTCAAGGGGCGTTTTCTTTTTAATTATTCCCATATGAAATCACCCCATTAAAAATGGCCAATAGAGCAGCACTTCTATTGGCCATTTAATCATAAATTAAACTGAAACTGTTAAATTAATACTTACGTTAATCGTTTCATCTTCTAAAGATTCAGTAATATTATTAAGCTGCGCAGTAATATTATTTACATCATAAATAATTTCATCACTATTATTACGAATTTGAATACGAGTGATAGGACTTAATCCATAAGCTTGTAAACGAGAAACTGCAGTTGAATCTGGAACAATTCCTGCATATGCATAAGAACGCATTTCTCCATTATCAAATTGAGTATCACGATTAAAACTACGAATAGCGAACTTTTTTGCAGTTTCGCCATTAAAATTTAAAGTTGCCATATTAAATGATCCTCCTTATTTTAACGATTCCCTAAATTAATAGTAAACTTTCAGGAATATCTATCCATTTTTCTTCAAAAATTAGTCTTAACTTTTGTATAGATTTGTCCTTATTTTTTAATATTAACTATCAAATCTTCTTTAATATAAAGATATATTAACGCACATATACCCAAATACGTCCTTTTACAGGTATTGAAATATGCAGCTATTTATTCGTATCAATATCTTTTTCTGTATTATTATCATCTGCAGACTTACTTTTAAATGTCTATTGCCAATTTTCATATAAAGGAATTTCATCCACAATACCAATAATACGATCTGGATATGTAATAATTTCTTCACGAGTCATAATATCAGCAGTACCATTTGGTGCAGTACATAAACAATCTCCAATTTTATATTCTGTACGATCACGATAAGGATATACTAATACACGACCAGCAACACCTAAAGGTGTTTTAGCAGTATCACTTTCGCCAACAACACAGCCATATGTATCAGAAATTATATGGGCAGTTGGCTGCATACGTTCTGTTGCTAAAATCATTTGACCTTTACCATTTGAAACTACAACACGTCCAGCTTCAGTAATTTCACTTTCACGACATTCCGCGAAGTCATTCCAAACAGCAGTATGAACACCTGAAGTATCAACATAACCATGTTGTGCATCTTTTACATAAAAATAAATACCTGTACAACCATAATCATGTCCAAGATGTAATCCACCACCACATGCATTTACACTAACATTACTATTATTATGATTACGTAATACATAATAATTGTTAACAGTATTACCAGGTTTATATTGCATATAATAGTGAGAATTTGCTTTTAAGCCTATATGACCGTCAACATATAATGTAAAATCACTTACTGCTGTACTACCGATACTAACATGAGTTGAATCTGCATAATGATTACCAGCTTTTAATTTTTTATTTTCATCAGTATAAGCTAAACGATTTGGTGTATTTAATTCTCCTGCATTAGTAAGATTACCATGAGTATGTGCACTTGGAGTAAACGTAGATGGTTTTCCAGTTATATCGCTCCATGCATGACTATGATTAACAGTTGTTGCAATACTTAAATTACCACTACCATCAAAACTGCCACTACCAGTAACAGCTCCTGTCAAACTAATGGTTCTAGCAGTAGCGAGTTTAGTCGCTGTCGAAGCATTACCATCTAAAGCTCCAACAATGTGTCCGTTTTCAAGAAATTTAATACGAGCACTTACAGTTGCACTAGATCCATTATATACAGTATCTGCTACATAATTAAATAATAAATCATTTTTGTAACTATCATTATCATATGCGCCAATATCCCAAGACCCATTTGTAGTTTTTACAGACATTGTTGCAGAATAACTATTAATTGAAGTAGTTTTTGTAACTGCGCTATCTCTACCTTTATTCCAAGATACAGATATTCCTGCATTCCATGCTCTATTTGCACACCAATATCCCTATGCATCTTTAATCCAGCTCCAAATAGATGTAGCAGTTCCACCAGTAGGCCAATGATATAAAAATAAACCATTATCACAAAAAATAATTGCTTGTCCACCTGCGGCATCATGTGTACCAGTATAATTACTTCCGCCAAAATTATCTGTTCTATTATAACGAATTCCCCATAATTGAGTTGTAGCATTATAATTACCAAAAGCAAATCTACATTGAGTAATACGTCCATTAGCTGCAACATAAACTGGACTATCAGCGCTACCAACAGCAGAAGCACTACTTACATGAGCAAGATACATGGTACCAGCATATGCGGGGATATAAACATTTTGACTGTCTGTATAATCAGCTGCAGCATATATTTTTGCGCAATAAGCAGTATTTGAATATAAATAAATACGTCCTCGAGCATTATTAGCTGTACCAGATGCTATATTATTACCTACATGAACTGTAGCATAGCCTAGTTCACTAGTTGTACCAATCTTATCAATATCAAAATCCATATAAAATTTGTCATTACTTCGTGCACTAAAACAAACTCCTTCACTATTACGATTAGATATAAATGATCCAGTTAAAGTATTAGTCCAAGTACCATCATTGCGTAAAAAAGTTGTAGTAGCAGTACCTTTAGATAAATAAGCTAATGTTCCTAAACCTTTTACACTAACATTATATGCTGAACCACTAGAAGGGGTAACTTTAATTTGACCATTATTATCTCCTGTAGCAATAGTATATGTAGTATTTGTTGGTACTACCCAAGTACCATCTCCACGCAAAAAACTAGTCTATTTACCTTTCGCAGGAGCAGGTACAACACCAGTAGTACCTGCAGCATCAGCCGTCGCTCCAGTCATTGTACGTACAGTACGACGAGTAGGAGTTATTACTCCTTGTGTATTTTGAGAAATACTATATACAAAAGCAATAGCAGTATTTTCAGCATCAGGATTTGAAACCGCAGTTTGTATTTTTTTATAGACACTGTTATGATTATGATCGCCCGCTGCAGCATCATTAGCAGTAGTTCCTATTTTAATAATTCCTGCAACAGAAGTTGATGCAGTTGGCAAATTTGCTTTTGTTACACTAATTTTTCCATTAGATGCTTGACTTATCATTTTTATAAAAGTAGTTGAGGTTCCAGATGCGGATGGATCACTTACAGTTAAATCAGGTTTTCCAGTTATTTTACTCCAAGGAACACCGTTTTTTGATGTATAAATATCATAAGATGATTCTGTAGTTCTATTGCGATCAGCTTGTGGAAGGTAATAATCTTCATAATGATTAACTCGTGCACCAGCACCATCATCACTATATGATCTAAAGAAAAATCTATTTTGATAATATGTGCCATTACTATTTTTTTTACCAGCAAATTGAGTATAAAGTATATTCCAATCATTTTGTGTAATTGTAGTATAATTAGTTCCAGTATTAGCTATAGAACCAAAATGAATAGCTGGCCATACTGTATTTCCAGTAGCTCTAATATGAATATAATCAGCGTTGAAATATTTTATTCCAGAAAAAGTTTGATCATCTGTAGTAACTATGCCAGAATGTGTAGAAGATGCAGAAGGTATTGCTACTGCAGCTCCTGCAATACCATTAACAGTAGTTTTAATCGTTGGCCCTGCAGTTGTTCCATTCGCCCAAGTATTAGAAACTGAAGTTGTAGATACTGTAGCACTAATTTTACCATTTGCTTCACTTATTTTAGAAATATAATTTCCAGTTTCACCACCAACAGCAGATACATCAAGTGCATTTATAGGATTTTCTGGCAATTTAGCTTTAATAGCCAATCCTCCTACTGTTGCTAAAGTTACTTCACTATTCCAAGCAAGAGCAGAAGTACCTGCGGTAAATGTATATGTAGTATTTGGTGGAGTAGTAAATATAAATGTTGAACCACCTGCTGTTAATTTATATTTAGTACTCGCAGCAAGTGTTAATGCATTAGTACCACTATCTGTTGCAATAGATAATGAATGAGTATGACTAGTAGCAGCAGCACCTATTTCTGCTAATGACCAAGACACATTCGCAGTGCCGTTAAACGTCTTTCCAGTAGAGCCGATAGTCAAAGTTCTATCTGGTAAAGAATTTGCTCGACCATTTAAATAAATACCACCACTACCTGGTGCACGGTATACGATATATTTAGCATCATCAGTCCAATTGCCATCATTATCATAATAACCAAGACTATGTAATCCAATATATGCATTAGCCGCATTAGATTTACCTACCCACAAAACAGCACGTGTTTTATCAGAATAAACAGTTCGAGCATATAAATGAGAAATTGTTAAATTTCCTGTCATTGTATCTCCAGTTTTTTTGACATATAGATTATCATGAGTATGTGCACTTGGAGTAAACGTAGATGGTTTTCCAGTTATATCGCTCCATGCATGACTATGATTAACAGTTGTTGCAATACTTAAATTACCACTACCATCAAAACTGCCACTACCAGTAACAGCTCCTGTCAAACTAATGGTTCTAGCAGTAGCGAGTTTAGTAGCAGTATCTGCATTACCTGCTGTCAAACGAATACGATTAGCATTTGGATTCTATGCAGTAGAATCAGCAACAATAGCCGGTGAACTACTATCGGCGATATCAATAAAAAAATGTCCTGTGTCAGGAGTAAAATAAGCATAACCTTCTCTAACACTTTGTAAAGATAAATTTGTTTCTGATCCCTAAGCAATTTTAAAAAGGGCCAATCTTCAGCACCTCTTTTCTTTTACTCATTATAACAAAAAAAAGTGGGTAACACAAATTTGTATTACCCACTTTATATCTTAATTAAAATTTCTACCAGTGAATACCAGCATAAACATCTATAGATTGATTAGATCCATATGACATTGTAAAAATACGTTCGCCTTCTGTTGCAACATTATCTAAAGTAAATAATGTGACAGCCTTAGTGCTAACATTAAAAACATGACCATATGTATCATACTTAAATGTTGGAACACTAAATGATCCACCAGGACCAACACTAAGAGCGGTCGAATCACCAATCTAAGTACCCGAAGTTGTAGATACTGGCTGATAATGACCAATAGTAGTAACATTACTAGTATTACTAATTGTTAAACCACCATTAACTGCAATAGAACCCCATTGTCCATTACCTTGCAAGAAATGATAACTATCACTTGCACCAGGAGCAGGAACAAAACCGATTCCACCTACAGTAGAACCATCAGTAGGCTTAAACACATTCAAAGATAAAGTTTGACTACCAGTAAATCCATTACCCCAACCAGTAGCTTGAGTTAAATCAATACCAGTAGCATTATTAGTAACATTTAGGCGGCCAGAGAAATGATTTGCTGTAGTTGCAGTATCTGCATTACCGTGAATACTAGTAACATAAATTGCATTAAATGGATTAGAACTAGTACCAATATCAATAGAAGCAGTAGAGTCAGGTAAAATATTACCACTTGCAACTAAACCATCATTAAAGTATTTTAAACCACCAAATGTCTGTTCACCAGTACTTACGATACCAGCAGAACTATCACTTGCATATGGAATATGAATAGTCTTTGCGGCACTGCCATTATAAGTAGCAGGACTACCAGTAATTAATGAAATTGGATTATTAGAATCGCCCATTGTAGCGCTTAAAGCTTGTGATACATGATTAGCAACAGTAGCAGAATCAGCATTACCTTGTAAATTACCTTTAAAACCATAATTACTAAATCCGCCACCTTGAGCTTCAATTTGTCCAGAGAATACTGATGCAGTAGTAGTACCACTTACAGTAATATATGTACTGAAAATTGCATTATCGCTAAATGTTTTTTGACCAGCGATTGTTTGCGCAGAAGCAGACAACAAACCAATAGTAGAATTTGCAAGAGGAATAGTGGCAGTAATTGGAGCACTACCATTAAATACACCCAAATTACCTTGGGCGCCCTACATTGCAATAGTTAATGAATTAGCGACATGATTTGCTTGAGTAGCATAACCCATTGAGAATTCAACTAAATTATAAGCATTATTCTCATGACTAATATAATAAACACGACCATTATGAGTGGCATCTGTTGCATCAGCAATTCTAATTAAGTCGCCCTCTTGCGCAGTTTCTGCACTGGTACCAATATTATCAATAACATCCTAAGCTGCACTCCAAGAACTAAGAGTATAAATTCTTTCCAAAGCACCCTTAGGAATAACTGATAATGGTAAAACACCAGTAGTGATACGAGAAGCATTATCGCCGCCCAAATCTTCTAAGGTGATTGTAATTGGTTGAGAACCATCATATTGTTTGTCGTCACTAGCATTTGGAGAAAGACCCTTTTGAATAGTTAATTTTTGTCCTACTTTGGTGGCAGTAGTTGCTGTTGTAGCATTGCCACTTAATGCACCATAAAAGGTTGTAGCATAAACATTTCTAAATTTTTTACTTGAGCTACCTATATCATAAGTATTAGTAGTTCCTGGTTCAATAGCAATATTGGATCCAGAAGCTGCAGAAGTAACAATACCATCAACAAAAGTTTTTTTACCACCAAATGTTTGCGCGGCAGTACTAACTAATCCAACAGTAGAATCATCTGCAAGAGGAATAGTCCAAGTCAATTGCTAACTACCATTAAATGCAGTTAAGGATGTATCTCCTAATTGAAGAGTTAAGGAATTACTAAGTAAACCCGCACGAGCAGATTCAATACGATATCTTTTATTATCTAAATCGAAATACAAATAAGCAGAACGAGATCCAGTAACAGTATCTACAACTGCTCCATTTACATCTGCATGGACATACATGGTACCATTACTACCATCTATACCATTTGCTGCAGTTACCTAAGCGGGTAAAGAAGTAGTCTATGAACCCCAACGGAGTTTGAGCAATGAATCATTAGTCGCAGGCATTAAATCTCACACTCCTTTTACACATTGGTCCAATACATTAATGATTTCTATTTTAAACTATCTACAAGCTCATGTGCAATATTACTTGAGATAGATTCTGTTTCTTGATAACGATCGTCTGTACTTGCAATAACCTAACCAACAGCAGGTTTAGTACGAAGACTATATGTAAATTCTTCAGTTTCTAAATTAATAGAAAAGAAACGAACAGCAAATGTTATCGGTCCTACTTCGCGCAATGCGTCTCCATGTAGACACCAACCAAAAAGGATATAACCTGGTTCGGTCATAATATCTGAGACAAGAATTGGAGACAATCTTGCTTCACCAAGAGGATTTACATACTCTATAGCACAACTCATTCTAAAAAGATCTACGCCATCAAAATAACGAGGTACTCTAAAATAAATGGTTGTGGCATAATGTTCTCCAACGACTCCTAAGAAATTAGCATAAGAGGAAGACTCTAAAAGAATCTCCCTCTTACGTAAATCTATATCAATAAATTCTGTCTCGGATGGCACTGCTGCAATCATGGTTTTGCTATTCATTTGCAAACTGCGTAACAATTCAGTAGATACGCTTTCAGTTGTTGCTGCCATGTTACATGCCCTCCTATATTATTTAGAATTAATCTCCAGCAGGTTCTTCAGTAGGTTCTTCAATTACTACTGGCTCATAAGGAGGTGTGCAAAGTGCGCCCTCAGCTACAGTAATGTTAGGAGTATAAACTTCACCGGTTACAGCACTTACATTAAGTACATCAATAGACTTAGCAACACCAGTTAACTGAGCACCAGCTGCAACAGTCAAGGACATTGCAGGTTCAAGTTTTGCACCAGGATAGTCCTGAGACATATCAAAGACAATAGCAGATTGAGACAATGCATTCTTAGCGTCGCCAACCTTACCAGTAAATCCTTCAACACCAGTTACTTCAATAATTGCATCAGGTCCAATTGTTACAGAACCTGCGCGCTGGCAAATACCGCAACCATTATTAGCAGTGATCTTACCACCGCTCATAACAAATGTATCATTATTAGCAATATACAAACCAACTGCTTCATAACCAGCAGATTGAATATTACCAACTAATTCACCACCAGACATTAAAATGGTATTTCCGCCAACATCAGGAGTGCCATTAGTTGCAACAGGGGAGTTATCAAGTCCAGTTAAGACGCCGCCAGTAATAGTAGCAGTTGCTCCGTTAAATACTAAGACAGCACCTTCTTGACCAGTAATTGTACCACCATTAATGGTAATTTGAGCATTCTCACCATCTGCGCGGAAGCAATTATTCTTAGTGGCAGTATAATTACCACTATCAACAATTAAGCTACCATCGGTAACTTCAGCAACACGATAACCAGCACTTACATTACCATTACCAGTTAAAGTAACTACTGCACCATCAGTAACATTAAATAACGCGCCAGACTGTTCTGCACGACTCAAATTACGACCATTCAAATCAATAGTGATATTCTTATCAAGGACTAATGGCTCACTAATAGCAATATCATTCTGCAAAATAAGCTTTCCACCAACAGTCAATGCCTGCTGAATATCTTCAACAGTAGAAGCAAGTTTGGTAACAGGACGAGTAACACTCTTATATGCGCCAGCTTCTATAATAAATTCAGTATAAGCCGCCTCGCCATAGCTATTGACAGGAATGCGCTCATATTCTTCACCAAGGCGAGTTCCTCTTAATACATATATATAAGCATAGTAAGGATCGCCAGCAGTAAGACTTTCAAAGTCTTCTAAATTCAAAGAAATAGAATAAGTGCTTTCTCCATCAGGAACAGTAATATCTGTTGGATAAATTGCACGGATGCGACCCTGATTTAAAGTACCGTTATTAGTAGGAGTATTATTAACACTTACATCAACATAATAACGATACTGTGCTCCATCATAAGGAACGTTCTTAAAAGTCAAAATAAATACATCCTTACGGATACCATCTTGACTTGCTTGTTCGCAAACAACATCTACATCCTTAACCAATTGCTTTGGAATAACTTCCATAAAGGTATTAGTTGCACTAGCAACAACACGCTTACTATTGTTTAAAACATTCTCCGCAATAACCTTCCAAGGACCACGTAAACTAGTATAATCGCTATAACCATTCAATACAACAGAATTACGATTATCTAACTCTAAAATACCAGTGGTATTTTCAGTTACATATTCATCATTATGATACCATTTATAAGTAATAGTACCATTATTATTTTCAGCACTAACTTGTAATTTTGCGTTATCTTCAGTAAAGTATGCAACTGCAGGCATATTATTCTCATAAAGAGTAAAATTATTTGCAGGTTCAATTACTACTGTTTTAGAAGTAATATAACGCTTGCCGCCACTTGGAGTTTGATTGCCAATATAAACATTATAAGTACCAGGTACATTAGTGGTTAAAGTCTTATAAGTGCTGCCTTCCTTGGCAGTACCATCACTATTCTTTTCAGCAGGATCTGCAAAAACAATAGACTTTTCGTCAACTAAGGTATAAGTATTGTCCAAATTAATAAATGTACCTTCTGGCTGATCAACACTAATATTATTCCATTGCCATTCATAAGTAACCTTATTCTCATAATCAGAAGAGGTTGCATTAAGAGACATGGTAATAGTACCATTTTCACCAAGAGTATTTTGAGAAGGATCTAAATCGCTAATAATAATAGCAGGATCTGCACTCAAAAGATTGATAACATTACTGTAAATTGCACGAGAATAAACAATTTCTTCTTGCTCTTCAATTTCAGGCTCTTCTCCTGTGAGTTCTAAACCATTTTGAACAGATACTTGAGCAGCTTGCGTATTAAGACGGAAATCTACTTCATTAGTGTCAACGTTCTTATGAACAAATTCAATAGCGAAATTAATAGTACCAGCTATTGCAGTTACATCCTTAGTAAGTGCCCAACCAAAAGTAAGAACATCTCCCTCAGGATCAATAGCCAATGGTTTATAAATATGTTCATCACCATTTGCATTTTGCCATACAATGCGAATATCACAAAGATATAAATCCATTGCGTCAAAGAAACGAGGCATAGTAAAGAACAAAATTTCTGCTAAATGATCACCAACAACGCCAATACCATTGCCACTAAAAGATGCAGGAACACTAATTATACGAGTATTAGTATTAATAGAAAATTGTGGCTCATTAAAAGGAACACGCAAATAAAGACTAATACGATTGTATGGAGGTTCATTTTTATTTTCAGCAGTTTGATTCTGACCAAGAACATTTAAAAAGTTGATATAACTATTTAACAAATTACTATTAGCCCCGACTTTATTAGGATCAGCATTCAAACCAGCTGCGTCCAAAATATCTAAGGTAAAACGCAATTTGTTATCATCATATAAAGTTTGTACGTCTTCAACAAGCTATCTAGCAAAAGTTGAATCTTCAACTAACTTTGTACGAAGATCATCAAAGGTCATATACATACTATATCGTTCTCCCTTCTAAAATCTATGGAGCGGATATAAAAATATCCGCTCCATGAATCTACTATAATTCATTTTTTTTATAAATTTATTAGTTTGATTCGTCCAAGTTTATTTCTTCCCATAAACCTGCTGCATGTATAGAAGTAATAAGCATTGGTACTTTTTTACCAGTAAATTTATTTTGTAAAATATGCCCAGCATCTGCGCGCATATATACATTTATATCAATGACATCTTCTAAATTATCAGGAGCCACTTGAACTGTGGCTCCTGAATTTAAATTATATAAAAGTGTTCTTACCATAACTGTTACGCTCCTTTATTATTCAAGTACCGTACGAACGTAACTGACAATAGCACCATTTTCAGTCTTAGGTCTTGCGATATTATCACCAGCACCAAAACCACTACCAACACCTTGCGTCCATGGGAAAACTTCTGTGATAATGTTATCATGGCCAAAGCTATTATAATAAGCATCAGCCTGATAATCAAGTTCACCCATAGTTAATGCGGCCAATGCAGTAGCAGAAATATCAACACCAGGTTGAGTAACTCCATTTTCTTCAGAGAATGCATCAGCACGAATAACAGGAATTTGCATAATCAATGTATTATTATTACCATTGTTAATAGTATCTCCATAGAATGCAGAATCTCCTAAATAACGAATAGTAAGTGGAATATAAGACAAATTAATAATACCATCATTAGCAAATGCGCGTTTACCAATCTTTTGGATAGAAGGAGGTAATGTTGTTAATGTAATATGAGAACATTGCTAGAAAGCACTATCGCCAATATTAACAACAGTATGTGAAGACTGGCCTGGATCTAAATCCCATACTAAACTACTACACTTCATAAATGCCTTAGAAAGAATAGACTGGAATCCATATAAAGCAAGACGAGGATTATCTCCACCGAAAGTTAAATTACTACATTCCATAAATGCAGCCTCACCAATACAAGGCCACATATTTGCAACGTCTGTTTGAATAGCAGCATCATTATTATGTGCTTGGATAATCAAACGAATACGTTCAATAGGAGTAATTACAGGAGAGAAATCGACTGCATGAATACCAGTACATCCTTCAAATGCACGAGTATTAATTACTAAAGTATTCTTAGGAATTTTAGTAATATTAAGTTTAGTATCAAATGCGAAAGAACGATAACCAATAATTTCAAGACTGTCAGGTAATTCACTAATTTCAAGATTTGGACAATAACTAAAGATCTTATCATTAGTACTAGAACCATCTTGTATATTTTGACTCTTGCCACCAATAGTATGTAATGCAGTTAATTTAGCAAAATCAATATATTCAAGATTTGTATTATTATTGAAACCACTATCTTCTCCCATAAAGAACATAATAGCATTTCCAGTTTCAAAATAAATTCGTCTTACAATTTGACTCTAATTCTTTACACTTACAACAACTTTACCATTCAACATACGAGGAATAGTAATAGCTGGTAATTTGTAATCACTCTTAATAATTGCAATTACACCAGTATCAAAACTATATTCAGTACCAGCAAATTCATATTTATCTGTATCATATAGTTCAAATCCAAGAGGAATTTCTTCTTCATCAAAATATCCCATACGAGGTTCAACTAATGTTGACATTGCCTCTTCTGATCCATAAACTGGATATAAAGTAATTGCACCAGTTACACTGAAATCACTATAATTACGACCATTAATAACATAAGTAGTTACACGACGAATTGTAGTTTGTGCTTTATCAGCAGTCATTTTAATAATTGCTGGTTCAATAGTTGGCAATGTAATTGGTTGGCCATAAGGAATTTCTTCTGTTGTCCATTTAATAGGAGTTTCTAAATTAAGACTAACAGGAGAGGTAATAAATTCACCATTCTCATTAGTTGTGTAATAGCCAAGTGTACCATTACTATCACGAGATACATAAACTGGAGTATTATTATGAATACCCATGTAAATATATGCGCCTTCTTCTGCTCCTCCAGTAATTGCTTCATTATTGCTTTCAGGAGTGAACATATAAGTAACAGTATATTTACGGATCTCGGTTTTAAATACTGGATACAAATGTAATTGTCTATGAGTAAATGCATTAGCATAAATAACATCAGGACACCATTGATCTAAAGCACCATTCGTTGATTTAATACCGTAACGAACAAATTCATCACTTTGATTTTCAACTTGCGAGAATGCTTTTGTCAAAATATTAGTATCATTAGTAATAATTGCTTTACCAATCTCAGTATTATCCCACATTTTAGCATATGGCTCATAAACCCAACCTTGATAAATATAATTAGTATCAACAGTTGAATTACGAGAAGGGCGAGCAACGTTACTTTCAAGATAAGATCTAAAACCGAAACCAGCTTCAACGTCTTCAGAGCTTAAAACAATACTATTTTGATATAAGTCAGTTGCAGTAGCAATATCTTTACCATCAGCACTAGCACCAGTATGAATGATAATTTCATAACCAGTAATAATATCAGTTTCATCTTCATAAACAATTTCAAGATTAGGGAAGAAACGGCTATATTTTTGCTTGATGGCATAATCATCAACTGCATAGCCGGTATTCTTAATAAGAACACGTCCAGAGAAGTATAAGTTATTAGATGACTTTCTTTCAGCTAATTTTGTAGGATCATCATCAAGACCTGAATCAATATTATACATATAATCCAAAATCTTAAGATCTGTAATAATTGCATGTCCTTGATCACTTAATATTTTAGTTTCTGTTCTTTCTCCAGTTTCAGGATCTACTTCTACTTCAAACATCGCGGTATTATCATTTATGTTAACCGCCCAATCTGCGTCCATAATACGTACGGAAAGTAATTCTCCACCATCTTTCATAATATTTTCAATAATGGCTTGAGTATTAACATTTGGACAGCCACTAACATAAAGTGAAGTAACATTTCTACTATTTGCGATTTGTAAATTATCTGCATTAGTTTTAGTGTCAAGGAAAATCAAATTCTTAAGTGTTAATTCTTTTGTTGCTGCAGGTAATTCAAGATGCTAAATATTGCTACCAACTGCAAGAGGAATTTTAGTAAGATTTGAACCCTTTGCATAAACTTCACGCAAATAAGAACATCCAGATAAATCAATACCAGTAAAGTTGCAATTCTGTAAATCAATAGTCTCTAACATAGCAAGATTATTAAGTCCAGAAACAGCAACCGTAAATGTATTATTATACTAAGGACTACCATTACCAAGTTGCAATGAACGCAATCTTAATGGAGTATTAAAATCACAAATAGACATAAACTTATCTGACATATCACCGATATCGTAGACATCGCCCAAGTCATAAAGATAAGTTTCAAGGTCATTTGTATCATCAACAGGAGCCTCTGTCGTCCAAGTGGCAACATTTTTATCTAACTTATTAGTTAACAATAAACCATTGCCGCCCCACTTACTACTTGCATATTGTACACTTGAAGAAGTAAGTTTAAACTGTTTACAATGAGGGTCTGGGTGAGTATTGCCTGCGCCAGTCATATGAACACGCATTACAATATTTGCGCCAGCACCAACAGAATATTTAGAATCTAATAATTGCAATCTATGCTTCAAGAAATATTCACGATGTAAAGAACGAGTACCTTGTGCGGCAGCTGTTCTATCAATACCACCATGGGTAGCTTCTTCAGAACCACCAACATAAACATCTTCAGTCAAAGGACGAATATATTTATACCAGCTGTCTTTATTATCATAAATTTCAGCCCAAGCATTAGCTTGCATATTATTATAAGATTTAAGCAAGAAATCAAGTGTTAACTTACTCTTGCGTAAACGTTGATACATATCACGGATTTGAGGGAAGAAACCTTCTCTTAAATTAGCCCACAATGTGCTATAGTGATTATTAGGTATCCAATTATTATCACTATCATAATGTCCATAGTTAGCACTAGCGTTATAAACACTATTTTCATTTTCGTCTGCGACGTCATAATCATAGCGCAAGAAACCAGTATTATCAACACCAAGAATGGTATCCATATCATAGAAGATTGGGAACCAATGTCCAGTATTATGAACATTATCGATATCAAAAGAACACAACATCATATTCTTAGCACGAGAGTCAATCATTAACAAAACTTCTGTTATAATATAATAGAAGATTGTAAAATCTTGATTCATATAAGTGGTAAGTTCTGCTTTAAATTTTGCTAAACGAGAAGCTGGAGTATCTACTGTATAAGTAACTCCATCATAAACCTTTGCACCATCTGCGAAAGGTTCATTAGTCGCTTTTGCTTGATTAGTAGAATCTAACCAATTAATCAAACGAGTTAAAGCACGCTTGTCACTACCCTCTTGATATTCGTATTCTGGATAACGGCTCTCAAATGCGCCAACCCAAGCAGGATAATATGTTTCTATAATTTTCTTACCAGATTCATCAGTTTCATAAATTGGATTACCATTAGTATCCGTCATATCATTACCAGAACTATCTTTACGTACTTTATAAGCAACATCTAATTCTGGATCAAAATTCTCACGGAAACCACATAATGCAGCAGCATTATTTAAAAGCTCCCAACATTGAATTGTATTTGGTCCAGCAACCTTTTCATATAATGGGCCTTTTTGTAATTGCTTTTTGAATTCACTTGCACTTGTACCAGTCCAAACACTTTCATCATTAGGTGCAGTATAATAAGTTTTTTCATAAAGTTTCTTACTTTCCCATTTTTTACTTTCATCAGTAGTACCAATGAATCCTTCGATGTATTCATTATTTGCATCAACTAAATGACCATAAGGACCATTCTTTTCTGCTTCAAAACCAAACAAAGAATGTTCTGCTTTGTCGGTATCAAAATTATATCGACCAATATATTCTGCAGGTGCGCCAGGATTTGTACCTTCTTTATAGAAAGCAATTATTGGGAATCCAACTATATTATTAGTAATAGTTTTATCAGGATATTTAATTTGTGCGGCAGTCTTTAAATTAATGGAATCATATAAGGCACTTAATGCATTAGCAGTACCAGTGTTATGAGCCATAGAAGAATCCATATAGTCTGCTTTTAAAGTGAATAATTGAACTGATGGTAAGTGCTTCCAACGTTCTTGTTCTTCTTCTGCCGCATGTAAAATTTCAGCATTAGGACTATCTAATCCATCAATAGGAATTGAAGGTAACAAAGAATAAGCATCACTCTTATTAACAAAGCGAACACGTATATTCTTTACTGGATATGCAAGAGAAGAAGTACCCTGCGCATATATTACAGCATCTACTAAATTATTAGCATCACCAATATTACGATCAGGGTGCGCCGGATCTACAAAGTAGCAAGGGCACCAGCGGAAATCTTTCTTATGTACTGGTAAACGATAAACAGAACCTGCTTCTGGACCTGTACCAATTGCATTACCATCAGAGTCAAATAATGTACCCTTTTTATCACCAGTCTTACGACCATCAGTAAATACAATATAAGGAATATTTCCTAACTCTTGAACAAGAGCCAAAGAGACTTCACCATTATTTAAAACATTATTATTCTATTGAACAGCTATACGTTCTTCGACAGTTGGAAGATCAGCAGCATAGTTATTTAATAATATAGAATCTGCGGAATATTTACCATAAACTCTAATACTATACAAATCAATATCTGCATAAGTAGAATCAAAAGTAAATATAGAAGCAGTAACATCACGAATAGGATCTTGTCCATATTTAACTAAACCAGAGAGAACACCATTAACATAAGTATAAATTAATGGATCACTATTATCAGTTGCGCTTTGAATTGCAAAAGCAATATGAATACGTTCATTTTCAGTAATGTATGCACGTAAGCCATTAGTTGCCGCACGTTCACCTTCAGTGACCAATGCTTCTTCTTCTGGAGTATGATAGTTACGCAAATTTTCTGTGTTCATACAAATCTTAGTACCAGTACCAACAATACCAACACCAGAACGATCTGAGAAAGCAGAAATAACAATACCATCATCATCACGAACATTTGTAAGTTTATATACAATTTCAATAGTCTTACCAGTTGTTCTTGCACCACTACCCTAAGTATTAGCCGCAGAGAATGGAGCAAAAGGAATGATTAATTTAGCACCATTTGTTAAACGCAAACTAGTTACATTATTACTATCAGTAATCCAACCATTTGTATTCCAGTTAAAGTTTTCAAACTGACAATTTATATTTTTATAAGTCCAAGTTGCTGGATTAGCTTCACTATTACTACGTCCTACTGAAGATAATGCTAGCTGTAATGAGCTGTCAGTTAAGTCAACAGAAGGAGGATCAATTTCTGCTCGACGAACAGTAATATAATCAGTAGTAGAACTTAAATCAAATTCATCTAATGTAACAACAAACTTATACGTTGAAGTAGAACCTTCACATTTATCAAAAGTATAATGCCACTATTGAGTTTGATTAAATACTAAAGTAGTACTAGTGGTAGAAATTAACTCACCATTAAAATATACTGACAAATGTGCTGGAGTAGAAGCTCCAGAATAAGAAGCTCTATAAGTTAAAGTTACAGTATCATACTAAGTGAAATTCAAAGAAGGCGTATTGATAGATAAAATTGGATAAGCCAAATCTTTATCTACAAAGTCAAACTGAGCTAAAGCAACAGGAGACTCCAACATTTCCTCGTCGCCTTCATTTGCACAAGCAGTAATCCAAACTTCAACAGAATAAGAACCTACTGATGCATTTGTCAAATCAATATCATAAGTATAAATTTCACCATTATCAATAACTGAATCAAATGGAATAACAATCGCACGAGTACTAATAACATTAGGTTCATTAACTTTAATATTTAAATAACGCTCCCACATACTACCTGCGCCATAAGGTTTAATATTTAAACGAGCGCTAGTAGAAGTAATAGTACCCAAATCAGAAGGTGTAATATCAACTACTAAATCAATGATACGAAGATCACGTAAAGTCAACTATGCGGCATGCTCATATTCATTAGTAAAACGCAACATAACAGTATTACTATTGTTAATAGTAAAATATTCTTTATAACGATACAAATCAATCGTAGTAAATTCATTTTGTTTTACTTTACGTTGAGTACCTGCGATAACACCATTAATAACAATTTGAACATCAATAGAAGTTCCTTGTAAACTATCGCTTACTTTAAAACTAACTGGAATGCTTCCACTTGCTAAAATAATATTATAATTTTGATTTGGATCACGCGCAACTTGAATACCAGTAGCAGTACCTCCACCGCCACCTCCACCAGCGAGAGTCATGCGCGCAGCTCCCAAAAGGACCTTTCCATCATCAAGTTCATGAACATCATTAATACGATAGATACAACCATCACTATTAATAATTAAACCATCATAAGTAGGAAGATCTTCTCCAGTTTCATCAAAATCATCTGGATAAATAAGAGTGAAATCACCATTTTCAATTTCATCTTGTGTAAATGATTTTAAACCATAAAAAATGCCATTATTACCGCCGCCACCAAAAGCTAAACGATCAGCATAATTTACTCCTTCTGTACTTACAAAATCACAATCTAAATAAAGACGCTTTGTATCTGTAGCAAAAGAAATACGACCATCTTGTATTGGCAAACTTTTAATATGTTCTGCTGGTCCACGCACGAACATTAAAGAAGAACTTTGAGTAGTAGTTCTTACTTCAGCACCATCTACATATGCCATTGACATTTACTCCTCCTTCTCTTAATATTCTTGCCAAGTAATATCGTTTTCAACAATAGTTAAACGACTATCTAAATCATCAATATCATCACCTAAATTATTAAGGGAAGTATTGATATTGGCTATACTAGTAGTATGACCACTTACTGTTGAAGATAATGTATCAAAACGAGCTTCTAATAATTCACGTAATGCTGCTTCTTGAGCAACTTTATAATCAACAGATCCAACAACAGTATCATCACCATTTAAAATAGTAATGGCTGCGTCTAAGTCGTCATATAAATCTCTCATTGCAGTTACTGCGCTATTAATCTGCTATTTAACAGATCCAACAACATCCTCTGCACCATTTAAAACTCCTATGACTACTTCTAATGCATCAATATCATTTTCTGCTGTTGCTAAACGAGTTTTAATATCTGATAAATCTCCATTAACATCAGATGCTGTTTCTTCTAAATTATCTACACGATCTAAAAGACTTTGAATATCACTATTCATTGCTGCAGCATCTGTAGCATGAGATGAAATCCAATCTGCAATTTCTCTTAATGTATCAAAATCAGCTGGAGCATTTGCAACAATGCGCGCAATTTCTGTAGTAACTGTATTCTAAACTGAACCAGTGACATTAGCTCCACCTTTTAATATACCTACATCAGTAGTTAATTGAGCAACTTCTGGAACTACATCATCATTAACAGTATCTTCTAAAGTAGTAATACGCGTACTTAAAGCACTGTCAGCAGAAGATCTAAGAGCTGCCTCTTGTGCAACTTTATAATCAACAGAACCTGCAGTTGTACTATCACCCATTAATGTAGTTAAATTACCAGTGTTAGTAGTAACCTAGGAACGCAAAGCAGTTAAATCTTCTGCAAATCCATCCAAATCTTCAACAAGTTCATTTAATGCACGTAAACGATCACCGACTGCTTCAAAAGTAGTATACTAAGTTTCGGCGCCAAGAAGAGCATTAACTGCAGTAGCAATACTATTCTAAATAGAACCTTGAGTCTAAGCATTACCTTTTAATATAGTCATATCAGAAGATAAGTTTGATGCTGTTGTTTCTAAAGTAGTTACACGTCCTTCTAAATCTTCTAAATCATCGGTAGAAGCAACAGTAGTATAAGTAACTACTAAACTCATTTCACCAGTTTGCGTATCAGTTGAAGTTTGAATATTTGAAATAACACTTCCTGCACCAGTAGGTCCAGAATTTGTAATACTAACAATACCTGCTTTATTAATTTGAACCCAACGATTATTTGCAATATCTCTACGGGCCAAAATATTATTTTCTTTTACATAATATAAAGCAGATTCAGAAATTGGACGTTTGGTCTATAATTCTAATAGTGTATTAACAGTAATAAAATCACCAATACGCAAACGCGTATTTCCTGAATCTACATACATACCCTGTTCATCAGTGGTTATATATATAGTACCATCAACTATCTCCTAATTAGAAAGATTTTGTAATAAGCCTCTTTTTAAACGAAGCTTTGCTGGTGTTGCATCAGGCATACAAATATCCTCCTTTCTTAATTATTAGACAGTAATTTCTTCCCACATTAAAGCAGTTGTATTTTCCACCATGTATTCAACATAAGACTCAACAGTACTAAACTGTCTACCGTCCGGAGCTTGATATACAACTGCACCATCAGGCGTAGTAGTAACAGTAACCCATTCGCCAAGAGCATTTAAGAATTTCTTAGCTTTTGCTACATCAGTAACATCTGTCTCACTAATTGGGACAAGACCAACTTGATGTCCATCGAAAATAGGAATAATACTACCAGGATTTTCAAATAATTCTTGATATAATCCTGAACGTGGAATTGTAACTTCAGTTCCACTATCAGTAGTATAAGTAATTTGATTGCTACCAATCTTATTCTTTAATTTATTAATTTCAGTAGCAAATTCTGAACGAGTAGTATATGCGCTAAGATCAATTAAATCACCAAGCTCAACCCATTCTTCTCCATTCCAAGCGAATTCTTGATTACCAACTTGATAAACATCACCTTCACCAGGATTTTCGATTTCATTAAGGTCTTCTGTAGTTCCTTTAAAATGCCATGCGCCATTAAGATTATTTATACGAGTTTCTAAATCATCAACACGAGAAGTAAGACCAACCTATCCTTCAACGCCTTGTTCTGGATTAGCTTCAATACCGTTTAAAAGAACTTCTAAATTACCAACTCTACCCTCTAGTGCAGTGACATTGGCAGATAAAGAATCAGATAATGTACTACCGATATGAATCCAATCATTATGAGCATCAGAGTATACAAAAGCGTCTCTACCATTTTCACTATTATTAACAACTAAAATATCACCAGTAACAGGGATTTTACCATTAAGAATAGCGATAATTGCATCTGATAAACTATCTTGTGCACGACGTGTTCCTGTATACACATGAGAAGAACCAATTGGAGTGGTACCTCTGTATAGTTCATTAGTATCAGTTAAAAAGTATAGCGCTTCAGCTTGTTTGGTAGGTAGAGCATTATACTAAGCTCGAGTACCAAACTTGAATAAAACTTTAGCCATATTTTCAACTCCTTTACAGATTACCTTTCAATCATTATATGTAAAAAAGAAGCGGTTGTAATTAACCGCTTCCGTCCATCTATTTTTTAACAAATCGCAAACCAAGAAAAAGAAATCTAATTTTGATAAACTGCTACTCCAGCAGTAGGAAAAGAAGTACTAGAATCTATTCCATTTACACTACTAAGATAAGTAATTGAAGTATCTCCAATCGTAGTAGAAGCAGATTCACCATGAACTCCACTAAGATAATTAAAAGTCGTAGAAGATGTAGTAACTGTCATTGGTACAACATCAAAACCACTTTTAGTACGATTTGTAACTTTAAGATTTAAAATTAAAGATGTACTACTGTTAATTGGAGTAAGATGAACTCCATAACTAGTATTAGGCATATCTGTAGTAAAAGTTACATGAATGCGAGAACTTTCATCAACCGTTTTATTACTTTCTACACCAAAACGCATTGCAGTAGTCTACTATTGAAAACGTGATAATGTCTATAAATCACTTACTGTATAATCACCAGATACGATTTTACCATTTGCATTAGTAACTAATACTTGATCTGGATCTAACTATGAATCAATATTATCAATCATATCTTTCATACGATTCATTAATCCAATTACAGTACGCTCATCACGTGAATCTGCTGGTAACAAACCGGTTCCTAAAATACGATTCACAGCCGCCAAACAACCATAAATTGTTCCAGGAATAGGATTAGCATTTTCATCTGCCCATATGGCATTTTTACCACCAGTTACTTGGCTAATAGTACGACTATATATTGGAGTATAACGCCATATTGCTTCTCCATTATTTTTTTGGCTACGAGAATAATATGGTCCACTATGTATATGTTTATTAGCAAGTTTATAAACGCCATTACTATCCTTATAATATTTACCATTAGTATTTAATGTCCAAACAGAATAATAATTTGGTAAATAATATGTGCGCTAATTTGATGAGTCTTCATAAAACATACGATTATTATTAATTGGATCATTAATTAAAGTAATAACTGTAGTTGATGATCCTGGTGGAATTGTAGGAATATAATGTTGATTACTACCATACTATCCACTCTATATAATAATAGAATGATCATCTAAATTTATGCGCGCTTCACTATTAGCTACTTTTGGAATTAACTAATAAACTCTACCTAAATAACAACGGACTGAATTTGCTAATCCAAATATTGAAGCGGTATCTATTGTTACCCTTTCTTTACCAGTAACTGGATTAGCATCATAATTTTGCCAACCTTCTAATAATAATTCTCTACTACGTTCCTAAGTATAGAACATATCCCAAATTGTACAAATTGTATTTCCTATAACTGGTAAATGAATATACCAAGACATCATATCATCTGCTAAAACACCATCAGGATGATCTGCACCTGGTAATGTTGTACCATAATATTTATTACCACTTTGTTCAAACAAATAATTAATACTATTTGGAGTACTAGTATCATAATGACGTTCATCTTCTAAAAATCCTAATTTATTATAATAAATATCTGCCGGCATTGAACGTTCAAACTCACGAGAGAAGGTTAAAGTATTAGCATTATATAATGCACGATAAATACTTATATTTTCATCTGATTCTTGAGTTTTATTAGAAATATCAATACCACCAAATTTAGCAAAATTACGATACCATAATTCAGGATTCGCGGTTTGATTATATAAATTAAAATTAGTATTTACACCAACTCCAAAAGGACTTTGCCAATGTAAATAATAATTTAATTCTGTTGTATTAGTATCAAAATAAGGAGCACTTGGTGATCTTGTAGGAGGATCAATCGTAAGAGCTAAACGTGGTACTTCTGTGTTTAGCTAAGCAATCATAATGTATCTATGTCCAGTAGCTTCAATATATTTCATCCAAATCGTAGAATCATAACCACGACCATAATGTTGCATATCAATCTAATATCGTCCCGCAGGAGAATTAGATCTTATTTCTGCCGCAGTCATACGCACAAATGCTCCACCAGTATAAGTATAATAAACAGATGAACTATTACGATTGCTAATATCCTAATAAACTTCTCCTTCTTTACCAGGCATTAAATATTCATTTGAAGCAATAGGCTATGAATAGAATCTATTACCAATTAAATAACCTACATTATATGGATGGCCATATTCAATCAAAACATATCTATTAATAAAAACGCCATCATTTTCAGCACTTTCTTCCATATCATAACGAGTTGTATATATTTTATCAAATACAAAACTCGTTCGATTCATTGCTGCGATATTACCATAAAATCCATTTCCTCTACTCATACGATTAACTCACTTCTCTTTCGTCTAAATAGACATAATCTAAAATAATATATCCATTATTCTTTTCAATCGCATTAAGAGAGCTAGTAGTAAAAGTAATATCATTAATTTTAGTTAATCCCTGTATATCTAATTGGAAAATACCAGTAGGTCCAACTGAAATTGGATTATCTGGTGAATTCATATAAAAAGTTGTACCAGGTAAAGACTAAATACCAATAGCAACAATATCATAAGTAGAAGGTAAAACAGTACCATATCTTAATTTTGCAGCAGTTATATCAGAAGGCCAATTAAGTTCATTGCCTGTACCAAACCATCTAATTTGTCCTACTTTATATGCCATATTATACCTCCTTAATATATTCTATCACGATCATCAGTTCGTGTTGCATTAATTGACATCATTCCATTATAACTTAATGGAATAGTAAAAGATTCTACAATAAATTGCCCAGTAATAGCACTTGCACTATTATTAATAGCAATTCTAACATTTGGTTCCATGTAATATATAGGTAAGCAAGAAATGCTAATTGATTCCTATAAATAAGTACCATTATATACTTGACTATCTAACATTTCTTTTGCACTTTTACCTTGTGAACTAATAGAAAAATAATCTGTATAAGGAGGCACCAACTAAATATGAACCATAGATAAAGTATCACTATATTCTGGTAAATCCGTAGAAGTATCAACAAACATAATTGATGGCGTTGGTCTAAAATATAAAGCTCGAATTTTATCATCATTTAATGTAGTTGATCTGCGGCCAATAGTTTCTACTGCATATTCCTATAAACTAGCTAACTCCGTAGGATCAGCAAAATCAATCCAGAACCATAAAGCTTCTGGTTGCTTAAACTAAACTTTACCAGTATTATAATTTAAAGAACAATAAAAAGGATTCCAAAATCCATTGGCTACATATTTGCGCCATTCTTGATCTTCTAAATAATCATCATTCTAAGCAAGATTACCAAGAGCATCAACTGCAATATTTCCAGCATCATCATAAATAGTTTTTAAACTCTATTTAGTACGATAAATTTTAGGCCAAAATTCTAATATATCTGCATAATAAGCATCATATCCTGTGCTAAAAGTATTTTGCCATAATGCTAATTCATCTTGCATATATTGAATAGCTTTTAATTGACTATTTTCAGCAAGTGTTTCTAATTCACCTAAAATTTCAACTTCTTCACCTGTTGTAGTAACCGTATAATTATTAAGTTTACGAACACTGGTATATAAAATAGTTATTAATTCTTTAAAATATGCTTTTGCATCTTTACCACCAATCTATTCATCAGGAATAGCATCGATAGTATTATTAATAGACTATTTATTTGTTAATATTCCAGCAATATCATTAGGCGTTTTTCCAAAAGCTTGGAAAAAATCATAAATCATTTGCTCTTCTGATTGCGCACATCTAAAATCATAACCAAGATGTAAATTAATTAGTTTGATATCTTTTGATGTTAAACCTTTTTTAGCATATTTAAGTTTAGGTCCATACAAAAATATATTCTATTCTTTACAACTTTCAAATTCTCCCTTGCTTGTAAGTTTAACAAATTTTTTAGTAACATCATTATACTAATAATAATCAGGCCATTTGGATGCTGTTAATTTATCAAAATCATAATGATATAATTTAGTATCACTCCAGATAGTTTTTAATGCTAAACTTAAACCATTAATACGAGTATTAGCCGCCTAATTATCTCGTGCCATTTGATAAATTAATTCACGCCAATCATATTGGCCACGATATTTACTAATCACTTTTTCATTTTCATCTTTAATATCAACTTCATATTCATTTGATACATACATTCGTTCATCTAATAAACTATAATACATTTTAGGCTTACGATCAATAGCATAACGTAAATGAATAGGCCACTCTTTACCAGTAGAACTTTTTTTCTTACCCCAAATAGCATAATCATTTTTAACCGCATTCATTTTAGGATTATTCTAAATACTTGCTACAATTTGATCATTAATAAATTCATAAAATGCTCCATCAGTATTAGTTGCAATATCATAATAAGCAGTATTAGCTTCCATTTCAACATTTGACCATTGTGAATTAAAATAAATACGTTTACGTTGAAAAACAAATTGTCCTTCTAAATTATAAAAATATTCAAATTCACCAAGCATTTCTACGAGTTTATCTAACATTTCAGTAATTTTTCCACCAAGAGCAATAGTAAGTTCACCAGTATAAGTTAAATCTGTTGCACGATATCCAACAGTTGTATCAACATCTGAGGGACAAACACATTTTCGCAAACGATAACTATAATCACTATTTAAACTCATTTTACGGATTTGATCTAAATCATAATTGCGCTACTCTAAATAGCACATTTTTAAAAATAGTTTACATAAACTATTTGATTCTTTAGGATAAAAATCTATATTACTATAAAAGTTTTCTTCACTTGGTTTTGGACTATTAATAACATCATCTTCCCAACTTAATTCTTCGCCAAAAATAATATTAGAAGATACAAATTCATCATTTTTATATATATCATAAACATAAATATTGCGTTTTTTACCAATATAATCTATTAGTTCAACACCACAAATATCTAAATCATTAATAACAATATTGTGATAAGGTTCTTGTCCATATTGATGTACTGCTTCTTTAATAATAGTTTTAATAGGAATTAGTTCTTTTGTTGTAGTACCATCAGCATGCTATGTCCATATTTTAGCAAATTCGTGTGAGGCAAATAAAGATCCACCAATTTCACCATTTAATAAACACATTTTATCTTTACCAGATATTGAAACAGTCTATGCTCCTCCATCATTTACTGATGTGCTAAAACTTGTTATAATATAAACGCCTTGCGGGAACCAAATAATAGGTTCATAGCGATTATCTATATCATTATTAACTCCAATTTCAACTTTAAATTTAGACTTTAATGCCCATAAGGCATCATCAATTTGAGGATCATTTGTTAAAAGACTTAATGAACAAGTACGGCGAATGCGCGAAGAACCACTAACTGATATTGAACCACTTTGTGCGTATCCAGTAATATCATTTAATGGTTCTTCGTTCCAATTTAAAGATACGATACGAATCCAAACTGTTTTAGAACGATGTGCATCTAATTTTTTTAAGAAGTTAAAATCTCTTAATGCTATTTTATTATTAAGTGGCATTAACAATCAGCTCCTTAGTTCCCGTACCGATTAAATTATAAATTTGTTCATTATATTGTTTTCTAATAGATCCTACTGTATAATCAAAATCTTCAATATCATTACCATGAGAATATGCAGACCATCCATCAGTTAACTATTTACTATAATAAGGAATAAAAATCATTTTTCCCTAAAAATTAGCTCTTTCCGCACGAGATAATCTATGGAAATGATCGTCCTCCCAAATATAAAAACTCATTAAATCACTATCGTCAGTAGTCATAGACTGTACCCATGAAGCGACTGTAGGATAACTATAAATTTTATCTTTATTATTAGGATAAGTTTTTTGTAAAATAGTTTTACTAATATCTGTTACTAAATGAGTATTTAATACATCTTTATAGTGTTTATGCTAATTAATCCATTTAGCAGCATAAAAATCTTTATCTATTACACAAACTAAATATTGGTTATTGGCAGAACGTGCCATAGAATATGCTTCATATTTATTTTGTAACTATGATATAGCAATACTTTGTGTACGGAAAATACCAGAAGGAACTTCACAATCATAAGTAATAAAACAAGATTGAGTTAAGAATAATGGTCGTACTAAACTACCACAATAAATTTTTTCAGGTATATTTGGAGAAGTAATTTCTAAAGTATTATCAATAGCAAATGCTAAATCATAAATATTACCATCAATATATACTTCTGTTGGTAATAAAGCGCGTCCACTAATTGTTTTATTAGATGTTACTTCACTGAATCTTTGTGCAAAATTTGTACCTGCAAGTTCTTCATATTTATATAACTTAGGCTATACTGTTGTTGTTCCATTACTCGCAAGATGAGTTTTAATTTCTCTAAAATAAGTGTTATTTATTAAAATATCTTCTGGCGCAGCTTTAAATCCTGATATCGGTGCCAAGTAAGTTTGTGCATGCACGTTCTATGCTAAATCATATGGATTGACATTTATATCATAATAAACAAAACTTGCTTCATTTGGACTAGTGAGATAATGCTAAATACCACTAACCATTGTATCTTCAGATCGGTCTAATAAAATATAAACCTTACCACTTGGAATAGAAAAACGCATTTTATAAATTCGTTTTAAATATTCTTTTGGACGCTCACTCCATGAACTACTAGAATGATCATAGTCTTTAGTAAGACGTGTAATCTAATTTGTAGTAGAACCAGCTGATAAATAATAACATCTATCATATAATTTTACATCAGCGATTTTATCAAAATTACTAACAACAGGATAATCCATTTCAATAGCTAAACTACCATCCATACCAATACGAATATTTGGTGAAGACTGATCTTCAGTTACATAACGAGGAATGTGCAAACTATATACAGGATTTTCACTAAAATCTTGTTCCCATGTACCAGTTGCACCAATAATATGTTTAATTCCATTAAGTTCAAAAATTAAACCAGGCAAACAATCTGTAAATTTTATATGATAAATTTTCTATCCTTGCGCGAAGTCCATAGAGCCAAATACATCTAAAACTTTTTCACGAATATTTCTTATATTTGTAGAAGTTCCATTTAATAATGCATTTGCACTAACTGAAGAACCGTTCATTATAGTAGCTAAAGAAGTCATCTGCGTACTAAACGTAATAGCATAAGTCTAATGATCTTCAACAAAAGTAAATTCTCTTGTTGGTAAAATACCATATTCAGCCAGTTTATCAGCAGTACATTCATCCATTTCTGTAGCTGTACAATTAACAGTATGTACCATACGCGCAAGCTAATCATTTGGAGTTAATGAAGCATTCATTAATCTAACCAAATAATTTCCTTCAGCTGGAGACCTAAATAATTTAGGTTTTCCATCATTTAACCAATCTAAAGCAGCCATTTTAAATCTTCGTTCAAGTAAAAAATTATCATCAGTTTGATCTGTAGAACTACGTTCAATGATTGGCTATGATAATAAATAAGTTTGTCCTTCTGCTGTAACAGTAACGATTTCTTCTGTTGGCATTCTTAATTCAGAAAAATTAGTAAATGTTTCTGTCATATCTGTTAAATAACTTAATAAACTACTAAACTAAAATTCTTTATATTCAATATTACCATTACGAAAGAAAAAAGGGAATTTACCGCCCAAAGTTTCTTTTTTCGTATCTTTAATAGTAGTTTTAAAATTACTAACTTTAGGATTAAATCTTAATCTTAATTGACGTTTTCCATCATATAAGTACATATCTTCAAAACGCGCTGACGCCATATAATCTTTGACATTTTTAATACCATATTGACCAGTTTTTTTATCTATAGTACTTGTATCACAAGTTTTAATCCATACATAAGCTAATTCTCTTTTTGAATATAAATTAAATTGATTATACTATTGAATAGAATATTCATATTTATCACCATGCTAAACGGTATAATCAACATAAATAGGTCCAGTCGGTAATGTATTAGTTAAACCTATTTTGATAATAGGAGTCCATATTTTAAACTTTTCTAATACACTTGTGCGTGAAATTAAAAAAGTCCCTTTATATCCAGTTATTTTATTTGGATTATTAGGCTTTAAATATAATTTAATTGTGCCATTGTCATAATCACTTTCAAATGTTAAATAAGCATCCAAAGTAGATTGTAATGCAACATTACCTGTCATATGATATAATTTACTATGTAATATTAAACCAGTCCCTGTTTTAACTGAGTATTGTACTCGATAATTCTATTCTAATTCTAATTCATGTTTAATCATATAGTTATCGGTACTTTCATAATCAAGAGTATCTAAATTATGATTATGAATTTGCCAATCACTTGTTTCAATTAAATTCAAATCAGCATCATAAACAGAAAATTTATATTCATGACTTTTTTCTGACGGATCTGCAATACTATTAAATACACCAGTTAAATAATAAGGATTATAATTTGTACTATATTCACTTAAACTACTAATCATTACTGTGGGTAATACAGTATATTTAACTAAACTAATAGTAGAATAATAACCAACATTCAAATTACCATCTAAATAAGCAATTTGAATTTTATAATAATCACCAACCAATAAAATTGATGCTAATTCACTTAAATCAAAAATCGCGCTATTTTCAGAATAATTGTTGGTATTGATATAGCCAAGATCCAAATCATTACTCGCTTTTTTAATATGTAATCTTAATCCTCCTATCCAATTAATGCCAACCATCTAATTCATAGTAAAAGGGACTTTTAATAAAAGTCCCTCTACATAGTCGCAATAAAAAGGAGGAATTGTACTCCCCAAAATTGGGGGGTACAATTTATAATATTCAGCCATTATTACTCCTCCTTATTTTCTTCCTCCATATCAATCAAAGACTCCAAATCTCCAACCTGCTTAGGAGTCAATTCTAAAGATTCCAAAACTGTTGCATCGAATTTCTTTAAATCTAAATCAACAGTAAATTCATCTAAATCTTTACGAGCGTTGCGGCATTCTTCTTCCATGCCAGCCTTAATACGAAATACATTAGGCTGTTCTTGAATTAATTCTCCAGTTTCTTCATTAATTTCTAAATAAGTTTTTGCAAATGTGCGTTCTTGCGCAATAAAAAATTCTTCTTCCTTTTTTAACAAAGCTAAATTCTTAGCAATCGCCAAACTAATCTTAAAAGGCAATTTCTGTTCTTGCAAACTTTCTAAACCAGAAATTAAACGTGTTACTTGAGCAAAATTTAAAACCATAATTAAAAACTCCTTTTTCTCTTTATTGACTTAATTTACTAATAGTACTAATTGCTTTTGGAGTAGTTGTTGCAGTTAAATTAAAACCATCATTAACTACATTAATAACTTTATTTAAAGTATCAATTATATCATTAATTTTACTTTTATAAGTATCAAGCCTGTCTCCAAAACCATTAACAGTACTTACGACTGCAGAAGGACTCATAGACTAATTACCAGAAGCACTTTTATAAGCAAAAGTTCCTAAAACCTATAGATCTTTTACTATAATAGATCCAGTTGGAGCATCTAAACTCCAATTTTTTAATATTCCATGAACGAAAGGTTCCTTTTTATCCTGAGCAAATGACTATTGTTTAGTTTCATTGCCATCAAGATAATTTACTTTACCTGCAAAGCGATAAGCATTTTTTGGATGTTCAATATATGAAGAACTACTTCCTTGACGATATTCTGCAGGATGGAACATATGAGGGTATTTCGTTCCATCTTGTGTTGTAGATGCTTTTGCATAAAATACTGGAGATAAAACAACATCATAATTATAACGACAATGATCTGCGTCTTTATAATAAGGTTCTGCTAAAGCAAGATCAAAACCTGCGCTCTAATCATTATTATCTAAATACCAAGTTACTTTATAATTAGTATCATTTACTTCATCTGTAAATAACTTTTTCTATACATTAGTAACATAACTATTTTTTAATGGACTAGTAAATAATAAAGTAGGTACTTTCTCTCCAATATGCATTGAATAGTTAACTGTTGCAGTTGCTTCATCAAGACTACTATGATTCATTTCAGTTAAATAAAAGTATCGCTTTTTTTCACGCATACTTAATACATTAAAACCATTTAATTGAATTGTTGCAGTAGTTGCAACGCCCTAAGATGAAGGTGAAGGAATTATTTCTTCACCAGTAGTATTATCTACATCCTCAAAATCCAAACCAAGTTCATCAATAAAACCTAAGTTACCAATAATTATTTTCCCATCTAAAGCATTTAATTCCATTAATCTTACTACTTCAGAAATATTTCCTACAGTAGCATCTTCAGATGTTCTTACATAAGCAACTAATCTACGATCTTCAATAGTCCAACCACCAATTTGGCCTTTAATTGAATATAAAGTTCCGTCAGTAGTAACTCCAAAATTTACTTTTCCTTGACGGTAACTATATTCATAAAACATATATTTAGGATGCGTAGAATCAGAATCGCCATCATAATAAGGATTAATGCCTATATGTGGATTATAATATATCCCATTTTGCCAAGGCTGATTTTGAATTAATGTTTTACCAGCTCTTCCTTCATCTTTTGTTAAAGCATATTTTTTTTCAAGTTTAGTTAAACCAGCAATTTGTGAGGCTGTTCCTGTTCCTTTTAATGTTGCATTACGTTGTAAATTAGAGTAATCATTTTCACCAGCATAAATAGCAAATTGACCATATGATCCTTTAAAATAAGTACCTAAACCAGTAGTTATACTTGCTTGAATATTTTGTCTTAATTCCATAGTGTTTGTATATACTTCAGCCAAATCATTAATAATACTACTATATTTAGATATTCTTCGAGAAGTTAAACCTAAATCATCAGCTTCGGCACTACTTAATTTTAATATACTTTTTTGAGTGCTTTTTGTTTGCACCCACTATGTTCTAGTCTAACCACCATATTCAGTAGCTTCAGGATGACTTGTAAAATACTATAAAGCTATTAAAGCATGTTTTAAAGTTTGATAAGCTGCATAATTATTCTATAATGTTGGCATAATATTTTTATATAAT
>Ga0326513_10000342_pt1 | contig 38833 bp, 29 predicted proteins | sample 2_2465_0518_D_FD_203654 | JGI IMG/M metagenome (GOLD analysis project Ga0326513, IMG submission 203654) | Bovine rumen microbial communities from UC Davis, California, United States - 2_2465_0518 | ecosystem: Host-associated > Mammals > Digestive system > Stomach > Rumen | place: USA... | reverse complement strand
TTCCACATAGCTGTTTCTGAGGTTAGCGTAAGCCTCCTGGAAGTTAGCAAAAGGAACAACACCGTCAGGATTTGAGTGGATGAGCTTCAGACGATACTTAGGCATCCAACCCTTGCAGAGATTCTGACGGTCCATCATTGTGAGCAGACGGTCAAGATGCTCTGGATGAGCGTTGAGATAGTCGAAGTTGAGAATCTTGTTGAGAGGAGCACCATTCCACTTGATAATCATATCAGCGATATTCTCCTTGTTCTGACGGATAGCCTGTGGCACACCTGTCTTCAAAGCCCATGCTGTGAAGAAATCCTCATAGTTGATACCTGCCATCTCTGCTGGATAGCTGTTGAACATAGAGTTGATAACGGTTGGGATAACTGAACCGAGAGCCATGTCTTTGCCGTTCTCAAGATCCTCAAGATATGTCTCGAAGGTAAGACGGAGGTCGTAAGGACCATCACCGCAATATACCTTCTGCAAGTGCAGACGGCTCTGAGTATAGGCATCCAACTGCTGAACTCTTCTCAAAGAAGCCAATGAAACGGCACCACCCTGAGAGTAGCCGAGGATATATGTCTTGTAGTTGCTGTCAAGTGAGATATTCTTCTGCTTTGCATAGTCAAGAAGAGTGAGAAGAGCATCCACGCTTGTGCGGCCGTGAACCTCAGAATTAAGATAGAGGTCTGGGTGGTTAGAAGTAGAGCCAAGGCCGATGTAATCAGGAAGAATACAGAGAGAACCAGTTGCAGCCATAACCGACTCAACAGATGTATAGTTGGATGGAATCATCATAGCACCAATCTGAGTACCATGATTGATAAGCATCACGTTCTTGATTTTCTTGAACAGAGGATAGACGATAAGTGCAGAAGCCGTAACAGGCTTGTTAGCCTCGTCGAGAGTCTGGTAGGTCACATGAACAGTCTTGTAGATAGCAGGCACAAAACCACGTGTCGTATTCTCGTTCTCCAACTTAGCGAACGACTCCTTGAAAGAGGCGTTGAGTGCAGAGAGCTGTGAAGCGTCAGCCTTACCAGAGATACCCATCACGGCATCATTGAAGAACTGCTCTTCTGAAACCTCATTCTCATCAACAACAGAGAACTCGCGTGAAACAACTGTCTGCTGTGATGTAGCAACAGACTCCTCCTGGATATCCTCATTAGAACAAGAAGAGAACATACCAGCCATGAAAGCGCATACGATTAATGCATTTTTCTTCATAAATCAGTTTTTTATTAAGTTAAGATAATGTCAAAAGTCTAAGGTCTAAAGTCAAAAGTCTAACCACCCATCACCCATCACCCAATTTTCAAGTGACAACGTGCGTAGCATCCTCGCACTCAGAACTTGCGTAGCTTGATGAGCAACACGAATAAATAAGGCTTGTCGCTTAAAGAGCAATACCCGTCTCCGATTTTCTGGGTGCAAAGTTACTGCATTCTCCCCACATTTATATGTAATTTTTCGTCAATTTTCTGTAATTTTTCGTCAAAACCGTCCAAAAAAGCACCAAAAAAGAAGGTTCTGCGCCAGTCTTGGGGGAAAAGTTTCTCCATTCAAAGCTTTTCAACTTTTTTCTCTAAGACAAGCTAAAACAAGTCAATTCGTATAAGGGTGTCTTTAAAAAAACACCTAGAATTTGAGAAAAGCATATTGACCGTCTTCCTTGGTGTGGCAAAACGCTTTGGTAATGGGAAGATTCAGCCTATAATTCGTGGTGGAGGATTCGTCATGCTCTCCTTTGGTGCAGAAGAAACAATACAACGCTATAATAATGCTCCTTCTGTAACATTATCTGTCAACTCTACACACTACGGAGTATATGTAGGTGGTGGTATCCAGATGCCAATAGGCAAACATTACACCCGACTGCATGCTGACTTGTACAAGTCATTGGAAGCGAAAAAAACCAGAGTAAGACCAGGAGAAATGTCAAGAATAGGCATTACAGCAGAATATGCATTCTAATACATAAATACGCCAGTTCTAAAAAAGATTAGAACTGGCGTGATTTTTTATCCTGTTGGGGATAGAGATTACTTTATCTTATAAGCATAGAATGCTCCGGCATGGCGGACGTAGAGAATGCCATCGGCAATGGTTGGGTGTGCCCAGTATGGACCGCTTCCCTTCACAATACGGAACTCGCTTACTACGTTGAAGGCATCAGGCACGGCTTTTACAAGTCCTACCATGCCACGACGCTCGTCATAGCAGTAGAGTTTGTCATCGGCAGCAATGATAGAGCCCTTGCCCTTACCCTGCCAAGCAGTCTCATAATTCGTCTTGCCTGTGTTCCAGTTAATGCTGCACCAGTTGCCGGCATTGTTGTTAAGCCAGTTAGAGCCGTAGATATTGTCGCCAACGAGCACATAACCGCCGTGATGGGTATCGAGAGTCTCTGTGCGCCATACGCAGGTAACGCTCTTCAAATCGTCAGCGAGCTGGAGCTGGAAACCGTTGATGTCATAACCATGACAGAAGAATATCTTACCGTCACGATAGAGTGGCGAATTGGTGGCGATGTTGTCAAAACGGCTTGAGTTGCCATAGTGCTTTGGTCCCCAGTCGTCGAAGGTCCATTCTATCTCGCCTGTCTCTGGATTAACACCGAAAACTGTGAGAGCAGAGGAGCCTATGATCTGACGCTTGCCCTTATACTCGATAAGGATTGGTGACACATAGCCGCTCTTGTTGTTCAGGGCACGGCTCTTCCATACCTCCTCGCCTGTGAACTTATTGAGGGCAACCATAGTGGTCTGATTGCCGCAAGGTGTATAGATTACCTTGTCGTCATACACCAGCGGACATTCACTTGTGCCCCACATGCCTGTGCTACGGCTGTACTTCTCACCACCGTTCACTGACCATAGAATCTTGCCGTCCTCAGCCTTGATACATACAACCTCGCCCATACCACTAATCACGTAGAGGTTGCCATCGCTATATGTAGGAGTTGTACGAACCTCTGGATAAGAACCAGTCCAACGGTTGCCATATTCAACAGAATATACTTTTGTACCGTCAAGACGATAACAGCTGAGCATTTCCTTGTCTTCCTGATCATTGAGACCGGTGAGGTAGATACGGTCGCCCACTACCTGTGCAGAGGAGTATCCCTTTCCGGCATCTTCTACCTCAAAGATTTTCTGAGGACCTTCAGCAGGCCACTGGTTGAGCAGTCCCTTGTCTGGATAGGAACCGTTGTTCTGGGCTCCACGCCATCCGTTCACACTCGAACCTTTGGTGAACTGCGTCTGAGCCGTTGATGTGCAGGCACTTACTGCGAGTGCCATCATGATTAACACGTTACGCATTGTCTGATTGTTTTTGTTGTTATACTTATATTTATGATTATGCATGTAAATAATATTATTGGCAAGAGGCATAGGAGGAATGTGGAAAGACTGAAGCTGATGGTAGGAAGGAGGACTGAAATCAACAGACACACTCCCGCACCTGTAAGTATAGCAAGCAGAGGCACGATGAGCTGTTCACATCGGAACATACGCACTATGGTAGCTGTAGGAAAGCCTAAGGCGTGATACAGGCGTATCTCCTCACTACGTGCCACCAGATTCTTACGGATGACGATCAGCAGACTGACCAAACCGAGCATCAGACCGAGTAATCCGAGGGAGAGGAAGATACGGAGATAGGTATCAGTCACTTCGAAGAAATGAAGCAGACGCTCTACGGATGGGATAAGGGTGAAGCCGTAGTCGGAGAGCGAAGTGGTGAGAGTGGAGGTTAGGGTTGAGGGGTTAGGGGTTAGAGGGGATGGGTTAGAACCTTCGACCTTCGACTTTTGACCATCTTCCTTTACCAATACCACACGACTGCCCATTTCATCGGGCCAGAGCTGACGGAAACAGTCGATAGGCATAATGGCATTTCCATGGAATATGCCTGTAGGATATTCGGCTGCTATAACAACATTAACCTTACGCCCGTCACTTGCATGATAGATAAGCGTATCACCCACTTTCTTCATCATACTCCAAAGCAGAGCCTCAGAATCAACGGCAATAGGGATAATGCATTTACTTTCTTCTTTATTCGCAAGCTCATCAGCTTCGCAGTTCCACTTTACACTATCTACTTTATACTTTACACCTTCTACTTCCGAGATTTTTATTCCAAATGACTTCATATCTTCGAGAGACATACCAAAGACTGAAGGGTTCTCAACATGATTCAGATTCATGCAGCTTGCTTCATCCTCCGTATGCTTTGGCAACTGAAGGAAACGGAGATCGGATGGTAGGTTGTCAAGATGCAGATGATGGCGACCTGCTGCCGTGTTGAGGTCATACTGCAAAGGGATGCGACTCTCACCATAATACTGATATCCTCCTGTTGCGGATTCTGAGGAATGGGAGAAATCAGGACGGTTTACTCCCACGGCAAAAACCGTCAGCACACCTAATGCCAATGTGATGAATGAAAGACGATGCTGGTGGCGGAAGTATTTTATAATTGATAATTGATAATCGATAATTGATAATTTAAAATCTCGACTTTGACCTTCTACCTTCGACCTTTGACCTTTGACTTTCGCCTTTTGCCTTTCGCCCTTTGACTTTTGACTTCCCCTAACAGTAAGCGCAAGAACTACAAAGGCAAGGATGACAGAAAGGATAAAAGACAAAACAACCGTCATGATATTTGCGTGTATGGCAAAGCCATCGGTATGCACTACCCCACTCCACGGACCTGCCAGAAGCTGGAGAATGACAGCAGCATATGCATAGCCCAATAATACACCTATGGGCGCAGATACGAGCACTACAGGTACAGCCTCCGAGAACAGTCTTTGGAACACCTGACGCTTGCTGAATCCCAAAGCATTGAGCAATTGTATCTCAGGGCGTCGCAACTGATACATCTCTGAAAGAGGGTTCTGCATCAACAGTATTGCAGCCACAATGATGAAAAAGCCTAAAGCCAGAAAGAGCGTACCGAAGTCGGTGCCGTTCTGTGCAGCATCAAAGGCTGCTATGCGAGGATGCACCACCGCTATACCGAATGATTGCGGAGTGAGCAGTTTCATACGAGCGGTATCGCACATCACCCTTGTTGCAACACCATAGGAACCAATCCAATCCTTTCCAACGGCATCGAGGCTAACAAGAGCCTTGGGAGTCTGACGATATTCTGCCCAATAGTCCTCATCAGCCTTTGTTATACGGCTCATGTCAATAGGCAGCTCGCTATTCCAGTCCGTACAACGCTTAACGCCCGATAATCCCGGGAAATCAGCAGTTATCATGTCTGCCTGTTTTTTAAACTCACTTATAGGAACAATGCCACTCACACGGAAACGATGGCTGCGTGTCAGTAATTTCTTCAATCCACCTTGTGAGACATAATATTCCATAGTGACAGAATCGCCCACATGAGCATTCATACGTTGGGCGGCATAGTCAGTCAGTATAGTCTCATCACCTTTCAGCCTATCGGTAGCCGTAACAAACGAATAAGGTATAGTGCCGAGGCTGTTGACAAAATAAGCCAGATAGCGGGTAGATGGGTTGAGGGTTTCCACAACGCTATGAGGCAGGAATACACGGTCAATGCCGATTATGCTGTCATTGATAGGTTGCAGTCCGGAGTCATGTGGTCGCCAGATGCTATGGAAGGTATCGGAAGTAATATTGTTTGGTGACAGGATGACATTAACCTTACCCTTTACTCCCAATGCCTCTGCCAACTGCTGACGGTTGATAAACACGTTAAGCGGACGTACCTGCTCATTATGAAGCAATATGTTTCCCCCATCCTGAGCCGACTTTATTCCCTTTACGGTGAGTCGCAACTGCGTGGCATGACTCTGGGAGATGAAAAGGGAACTAGAACCAACGAGATTGTTTGAGGGCAGATGGAGGATGATGGGGTTAGGGGTTAGAGGGGAGGGGTTAGAGATCAGAGTTGAGAGTTGAGGGTTTAGAGTAGCCTCATCATAATTCAGGGAATCATTGTCGGTACCCCAAACCATGACAGGAATCATCTTGCCTTCAGAAGAAATGAAGCCTTCGGAAAGCAGATAGCCTTTGGCATCTGATAGAATTTCGTTGTTAAGAATGGAATCGCTCAGAAAACCTGTGCCTGTCTGGATTATTGTTTCTGAGTTTCCAAGTCGTTCGCTGACACGTTCCATCAGAGAGCCACGCACAGAATCGCCTAAAACGAGACTGCCCGTCAGCACGGCTGTCATTACTGCGATAGCCACAGCAACGAGCCGATAGAACTTTTTGTAATATGAACGACTTCTTTTCATTTTTTATGTCTAAAGCCTAAGGTCTAAAGTTTAGAGTTTAGGGTTTAGAGTTTTGAGTTGCGCACCAAACACTTTTCCCTCTTTAAGCACATATCGGTTATCGGCAATGGAAGCCAATTCCTCCGAGTGGGTAACAAGCATAATGGTCATGCCCATATGAGTATTTACGTGCCTTAACAACTGACCTACCTCCTTGGCATGCTGACTGTCAAGCTGTCCTGTAGGCTCATCTGCCAAGAGCAGTTTAGGACGCATAATAAGGGCACGACATAGGGCTACACGACTTTTCTCTCCTCCAGAAAGTGTTTCTGGCAACTGTTGCAGAATATCGCCTATGCCCATCTGCTTTGCGAGCTGCATAGCCCACTGCGTTTCCTCCGTTGCAGGTTTCCTGTGAGTTGCCAATGTAGGTATCAGAATATTCTGCAACGCCGTGAACTGAGGCAGGAGACGGTAATCCTGAAACATAAATCCAATCTGACGGTTACGAATCTGCAACAGCCTTGCTTCATCATCGTATGGTATCTGCTCTTCACCTAACAGATAGGTACCACCATCAGGCTTCAGAAGCGTTCCAAGCACATTAAGCAATGTGGTTTTGCCTGTACCTGATACGCCAGTCACAGCTACAAAGGCACCCTGCTCTACTTCCAAACTAAGTTCGTCGAGCACAATGCGCTGCCCGCCATTGCCATCGGCAAAACTCTTTTGTATATTGTTCAGTTCGATATATGCCATATTAAAGTTGAGAGTTGAAAGTTTAGAGATTAGTGATAAATTCACTATTCGTTATTCACTCTTCAGGTTCTCCGAAGCACAGCAAGGTGCCACGTGCAGTTTGTATGTAAAAATGCGAACCTATAACAAGCGGTTGCGCTATGATTTGTTCTCCTGTTTCATATTCCCAGAGCTGCCTTCCTGTCGAAACTTCATGAATGCTGACAATACCTGTCTTGGTACATACCAGCAGACGATTATCTACCAATATAGGACTACACTCACCTGCATCACCTTTAAGCGAGACATACCATTTCACCTTTCCATCCTTGCGATCGAGACACGCCAAACGACGGTCTGTTGTCAATATGTAGAGTGCATCCTCTGTAACAACAGGTACGGAAAGCATTCCGCCATCATCCTCAGCAGCCGAAAGTAACTTGCGATGGTTCATTATACGACCTCCATCGGCAAGAGTCAGTTCATATACATCGCCACGATAGTCAGCCACATACACATTATCCCCATCAACCACAGGAGAGGCAGGGATATAGGCATCGAGTTTTAGTGAATCAGCAGGAATTCCCGTTGTGCCATTAACGATACGTACCCATGAATCACAACCTCCGAAGAGGACATAGTTCTGCCAAAGCACAGCAGCACCATTGATATAATTACCTGTTTCTACACGATTGATGAGCTTACCCGTAAGAGGCGAGAGCGTGTACATGTAATTGTCGTAGCTGCCTATGAAGAGGGCTGAAGGGGAGGGGTTAGAGGTTAGGGTTGGTTTCGCCATAATCTGCCCTTCTGTGGCAAAGCTCCATCGCTCTGAACCGTCAGGCAATGACAGAGAACGCACATTTCCGTCAAGCATTCCGACATAGAGCGTGGAATCCTCTATTGTGAATGAAGCCTCCATATCAGAGCCAAGTGCAAGGCTAAGCTTTTGCTCACCTGTTTCCTCATCGAGCCCCACCATCTGTCCGTGCTTGTCGCAAGTGAGTATCATGCCGTTATATGCAACAGGCGAAGCCACCATCCTTACGTTGTGACGATGTTCCCACAACAACTTTGGATGTTCAGGCAATTCGGCACTAACCGACATACTCTCAGGCAGAGAACGACAACCGGTTAGCAGAACCAGTAACGGCAGCAGAAGTTTCAGAACGAGGGCACCAGTAGGACAGAGTTCTGCAATCCTATCGCTAATATGCTTCTTGCTCTCCTCTGGAATAACCACACGCATATCAAAGCCACGGCGTTCAAATGTAAAGCCGTCATTAGTATTATACACACAAAGTCCGCAACGAATGCACTTGGCAGGTTCGTAAACCAAACGCCCAGTAACAGGAATCTGTTCCTTTACAGATAGCGAAGACTGCAATCCATATCGAGTAACCTTGATTCCAGCCTCCGTGGAATACTTACGCAACTTACATTTTTCCTTACCGTCACAGGCACAATGCAGACAACGGCTCGGTTGCGTATAAATCTCCTTCAAACGCTGTTTCTCCTTTTCCGTGAAACGGCCTAAACGACTGTTGAAATTAGTGTTTAGAGGGGAGGATTGAGAGTTTAGAGTTAAGGGTTTAGTGTTTAGTGTGGAGAGAATCTCCCTAATCTTTACACCCTCGTCAACGGTTGAACGCCTACATGCTTTCTCGCACGGAGCCTTACATCCCTCGCACGATACGCCACCCAATAATTCACGAGCCTCATCAAGTCTGCCGAGATCATAGAGACGAATGATACCAGCCACATCTATGCCACGCTGACATACTATCGTGCAGGGGCCTTCACAATCAGCACGATGGTCACTCAACAGCAGTTCGAGCGAGAGGCGACGCAGTTCCTTTACTTCATCACTATCAGTCTCTATCTGCATCCCCTCGTATGGCATCGTTGAGCAAGAAGGTATCATCTGTCCTGTCCTGACATCCTTCACCATACACACCATGCACGAAGGCTGATGCTCCTTTCCTTCCGCATAGCACATCGACGGCACCATAATGCCCATGTCACGCAGTTCCTCAATGAGAGGACGCTGACCGCTGACCGATATATTCTTGTTATTTACGCTTATTCTCATACTTAATGGCATTAAAGTCACATTCGTCTATGCACAGTCCGCAAAGGGTGCATCGTTCCGTATCAATAGTATGTTTCTCGTATGGCGCGAAAGGAATGGCATCAGCAGGACAGCATCGAGCACATTTAGTACAACCGATGCAATCGTCGGTTACAGTCAATGTCACCATCTGCTTGCAACTGCCAGTACGACAAATACCTTGCACATGCTCCTCATACTCCTTACGGAAATGTCGGAGAGTGGACAGGACAGGATTAGGTGCTGTTTTGCCCAATCCGCAGAGCGCAGCCTTCTTCACGGCATTTGCCAATACCTCCAGATTGTCAATGTCGTTCATTGTACCCTTGCCTGACGCAAGACGGTCAAGGATGTCCAGCATTCTCTTAGCCCCCACTCTACAGAACGTGCATTTGCCACAACTCTCGCCAGAAATGAAGTTAAGGAAATAACGTGCCACATCAACCATGCAGTCGCTCTCGCTCAACACCACGAGACCACCTGATCCCATGATAGCGCCCATCTCGTTGAGGGCATCGAAATCAACGGCCACATCACAAAGCTCGGCAGGGATGCAACCTCCGGAAGGACCGCCAGTCTGCACCGCCTTCAGTTTCTCACCATTCTCCATGCCACCGCCTATACGCTCCACAATCTGTCGCAACGTAATACCCATAGGCACCTCGATAAGTCCGCCATGACGCACCTTTCCTGCCAAGGCAAACACCTTTGTTCCCTTGCTGTTCTCCGTACCAATCTCCCGGTAGGCATCAGCGCCACGACTTACGATAAATGGCACCTGACTCAGCGTTTCTACGTTGTTTATCAGAGTTGGATGTCCGAATAGTCCACGCTGTGCAGGATAAGGCGGACGCAGATGTGGGAATCCACGCTTTCCTTCTATTGATGCTATCAATGCCGTTTCCTCACCGCATACGAAAGCACCTGCACCCTCAAAAATTCTTACATCAACAGAGAAATCCGTTCCGAGAATATTATTTCCTACAAATCCACGTTCGCTACACATCTCCAATGCACGGCGAATGCGAATCACAGCCTGAGGATATTCGGCACGAATATACATTATAGCCTTGCGAGCACCAACGGCATACGCAGCAACCACCAAGCCTTCGATTACACGTAACGGATAACTCTCCAAAAGGATACGATCCATGAAAGCACCAGGGTCGCCCTCATCGCCATTGCAGATAACGTACTTTTCCTGATCCTTCTCTCCTGCAACAATCTGCCACTTGCGCCCTGACGGGAAGCCACCGCCACCACGTCCACGAATACCACTCTTGAGGACCTCGTCAATCAAGGCTTCCCTATCCATTGTCAGAGCCTTTCGCAATCCTTCAAACCCACCTCTAATGATGTATTCATCTATATCAAGGGGATTCATCTGACCATAGCCCTCAGTAGAAATGCGGTGCTGCCCTTCAAGGAAGGTATTTATATTCTCGTTACGCTTTATGTCACTCTGATAAACTATGTTATCCCAAGTCTGGTCAGTATGGAATGTATCTACCTGATTAAGCAGGGCATTACGTAGGCGAAGCCAACGAGATGCAGGACGGAAATGATGCAACAATACCTCCTTCACCTCTTCTGGACGTATGTTGGGATAGCGTGTTATCTTGCCATCAGGCATAGCAACATCGATAAGAGGTACAAGGTTGCAGGCACCTACACACGACACAGGCTTTAGCAACACGTTGATACCCAACTCACGACAAGCCTGCTCAACAGCTTCACGCACCTCGGCAGTACCACTTGCCTGACAACAGTTCTCCATACCGATACGAACCTCGCCCTGAACCGCTTTCTTGCCCTCGGCTTTATCAGCTTCATCAGAATCAACCGTCGTACGCTCGAACTCCGCCAAAACCTCATTAACACGTCCCGGCTGCACATGACCGAAGATTTTATTATCAATCTGAACAACAGGAGCCAGCGCACAGCAGCCCAAACAGGCTATCTTCTCTATTGAGTATCGCTGGTCATCAGTAGTGATGGTGTCCTCGCTCATGTTCAGCTCACGCCGGAAGGCATCATACACGGTATTAGCCCCTTTCACATGACAGGCAGTACCACAACATACGCGGATGGTATGCCTTCCGTATGGAATCATTCGGAACTGAGCATAGAACGTTGCTACGGAAATGGCCTGTGCCCGGTCAATATCCGTAGTCTCATATACACGTTCCAAAGCGTCGGAAGGCAGATAGCTGAACTCCGTCTGTAAGGCCTGAAGCAATGGGATGATATGTTCACGCCCCTTACCTATCCTCTCGATGACGGCATCAGTCCTATTACGGATAGCCTCCCGAGCCTCCTCTGGTGAAGTAATGTTACAATTCTCGCAAGTCATACCACTATGATTTCTTCTTTACTACATAAAGACTCTTATCCGTTCGCACAACCATCATATTATCGGTAAAGGCAGGGGTAGCAAATGTCTTTTCGCCAGTTTCAAAACTGGTAATGAGTTTGAAGTCCTTGCCTGTGGAGAAGATATAGCACTTACCACTATTGCTGAACAGCCATATCTTTCCGTCGGCTATGACAGGCGATGAATAGAACGGTGTGGATAGTTCGTGCTGCTTCACCACCTTACCGTCCTTAGCATCGTAGGCACATACTGCCCCATAGCTCGTAGCCACATAAAGCATATCCTTTGTGGCTACAGGACTGGAACACTCTGGCAGACAGTCGCCTGCCTCCCATATTTTCTCTCCTGTTGCAGCATTGATAGCTATACAGGTGGCATACTCGCTTGCTCCAAAGATGATGCCGTTGGATGCACACGGACTGCTACCTACCTCTCCGCTCATGCACTCCACACGCCAAAGCTCAGAACCATTAGAAACGCTATAAGCGGTAATAGCAGGATTACCCATCACTATGACGGCTTGCTGACCAGATGCCCTGGCAATGATAGGTGAACTCCACGCTATCTTGTCCTTACGGCTCTTGCTCCACAACTGATTCCCATTAATCGTGCTGAGTGCTATCAGCTTGGCATTCGAATTATTGTCGTACTGGATAATCAGTTCGTTACCATACATAAGCAACGATGATGCAAAGCCGTAATGGTTCTCAGGCACTCCAAGATTCTTTGCCCATAGTCGCTTACCGTCCATATCGGCACATATCACATCGCCTGTGGCAAAGATGGCACATACCTGCTTTCCGTTGGTAGCAACAGTAGAGGCGGCAAGTCCTGTGTCTGCCGTCACATTAGGCATTGACGATGGTGAACCGCTAATTCCGTCAGCCTTCACCGTCCAGCGTAGTTCTCCCGTCCACAGGTCGAAGCAATACAGTTCACGCGACTTCTTATCAGCTCCTGTCAGGAAGATATTACGACCATTGACAACAGGTGAGTTATAACCATGCTTAGGTATGGCTTTCTGCCATAATATGTTCTTGCCATTCTTCAGATTCCACGAAGTAGGAATATTACGTGCTGAGGAATGTCCAGAGGAGTTATTGCCTCGGAAAGCATTGGAGGTAAGCTTGGGGATTGGGAATGTGTCGGCCGGTTCCTCTGCAGCTGCCACAAGTGCGCTATCAACTTTCTGAGTATCAGCAACTGCCGTTCCCGACATCAATGCGGTACTCGTAGTATCTGCAGCAACAGAATCATTTGCTGCCAACGTATCGCGCATTCCGTTTATCCAGCCTCGCAACGTACCTGAGTTGAACATGGCAAAAACCAACACCAGACATCCGACACCAAGCATCCCATACCCGATATATCTGCGGGCATTGCACTTTATCATCCACTCATCAATAGGGTCGAGCTCTTTTTCTGGGAGGTTCTTCGTGTCCTTGAAATACATACGCAGACTCAGACCTATGACTACTGCCATAGCACAGAGAATCCATGCACCTATCTTGAGGTGGGTTTCCTGTGTGAAGTACGCCTTTCGAGAGAGCAGATCGAGCTGACGTATCTGTTCTGCCAATTCCGCATTTTCCGTATTACTCTCATTCAATTGCTTTAGCGTTTCCATCACCTCTGTCTGAAGCGGAGTGACCTGACGCATCTGCACCCAACTCACTCCCATCATCACCAATAGTACGAGGGCGAAAATAGCAGTTACCAAAGCTATATTCCTATATACGTTTCTTTTCATCTTTTACAGCTATGTTTTGTGGACAATATTCAAAGCATTTACCGCAAGCCACACAGGCAGACGGTTCTATCTCATAGGTCCTTCGCGTTCGTTTCACGGAGAGACGGATAAGCTTGCAACCAAGTACAAAACCGATAAGGGCACCTGTCAACCATGCCCAACGGTTGTAACTCTCACGCACACTGACTACCGATGCCTCCAAATCCTTCATCGAACGTCCCATCTCGTGAAAGGCTTCTACCTCAGCTGGCATAATATCGCTATCAGTTTCTCGTTGTAACAAGGTGTAGAGATATACATCACGATGGGCAATGCTCAACGTATCGCTCTGACTCGATAATAGCCAGCCACCACCAATAGTGAGCATTGGCAGCAGGACAATATAAAGCAACACACGACGTACTCCCGTCATGCGATTCTCGCCTCCTTTGTTGGCATATGGTTCACGAATAGCATCTACCGGACAGGCATTATGACAAAGCGCACAGTTGATGCATGGCTTCTTCGTTACTTCCACACGCTTCAATGCAACATTGCTTACAACGCCGAGAATAGCTCCGTAAGGACATAGGAATCGACAGAAAGGTCGGCCCACGAACACGGCAAGCACCAACAGCGACACTCCAAAGACTATCATTCCCACATCGCCACTCAGACGGAAAATAGGTATGAAAGGATCAAAGCGGCAGATTATGAACTGACTACGTGTAGCAGCATAGAGGATGGCAAAGCCTAAATATATCCAGGGAAAGAAACTCAATGCTGATGCCACGGCACGTGAGATACGGAAATTGCGCACATTGACCAGCTCCTGCAAGGCTCCCATAGGACAGACTCCTGCACAGAACACTCGTCCGAAGAATAAGGTGAACACCAAGGGCAACAAAAACAGCAATAGTACCACGAAAGGTAACTTATAGCCACTGTCTGCTAAAGCCAATACCACATTCTGTATCGACCCAACACTACATACACACCCTGTGCGGAAGAATCCGAAATACAGTACCGACACGATACTCACGGAAAAGAGAATTCTCCTGCTCGGCTTACGATGTACAGCCCAAGCAACAAGACTCATCATACCCAGAAGCAGTACCACATCGAGCCATGACCAGAATGTCTCCCACGGCATTCCATGGATAATCTCCGGATACTGATATCCCGAAGTGAAATCGGGTTTCGGAAATCGCGCTACACCTAATATTCTATGCATGATCTTTCAGTTTATAGCCCTGGCTGACAGGCACGCGCTGGATGGCACCCGAAACACATACCTTTGATATCTTACACTCATTGCAATTAAGACACAGCTCCTGCTGAATCTGCAAGAAGAGTGAACCGTTGCCAAACGATGTACAACCCTTTACGCATTTGCCACAGCCATTGCAGAGATTCTCATCAATGGTATATTCAAAATATGGCTCTTCTACAAACAGTCGCGTAATGGCTCCCGTAGGGCACATCATATTCTCAGCTGCCGTGTTCAGTTCCTTCACGTTAGCTCTGTAATAGCCTCCACAGAGGTCACAATAGCCGCACACCTGATTAGCATGGAAGCATTTGACCGCTGATACTGGCAGTACACAATCAGTTGCACATCTTCCGCATTGCAGGCATTTCTCCGGATCTATCTGCCACATCATCTCACCTTCCCTGACAGATGCCTTCGAAGTCAATACTCCACCAACAGCAACCAACGAGGCTCCTGTCAGCATTGCACTACACTTTCGCAGGAACTCGCGTCGAGCCATTGGGCTATTTAGTTTCTTATCATTCTCTTCCATAACTCCTTAACTAACCACTTTCATCGGACATTCTATAGTACAAGACCCACAAAGCGTTTGCGCTGAATGGCGGGCATCATACTGAAACACCGAAATTTTATTGCCTCCTGCCACGATAAGCTTATCACCAAGAATGCACATATCGTATGCCGAATGTCCACCTCCCAATGCCTTGTCATCGAGCAGAATACTATGGAACGTACCATCGCTTCCGTAGCAACTGATACGAGGCAATCCTTTCTCACTCGTAAGCAACTCTCCTTTTTCCGTTGCTATGATCTGCACCGGATTGCAGCAACCGCTGAACTCTCCAGCGCCCATACCTGACTTTCCAAACGATGCCACATATTCACCATTGACCGTGTATTGCTCCACTATATGACGACCTGGATTACTACAGAACACATAACCATTAATGTTTGTTATGCCAAACGAATAGCTAGGCACTACGAAACCGTTAGGACTCTTTATGAATCGTGCCAACGTGCCGTCAAGCTTATACTGACATATATTCTTCGCTGCTGCATCGGTTACAAAAATACCGTCTTTCAATACCGTAAGCTGGCAATAGTCGGCATCATCACTACATGCCTCCCATTCCTGAATAGCCTCCCCCTGTCTGTCATACACCTCAATTCTCGATGGAAAAAGGAGATAGAGTTTGTCATTATAGACTGCCACATCACGTAAGCCGCTACGCACAGAAAAATTGCCCTGCAACTCTCCGTTTATACCGTATCTATATATGTTATTCGACGTGCCCACCACTATCTGATCGCCAATCAGTTCAATTGCCGTGATTTCATCGGGTACCACAAAACCAAACGTACGACGGTAAGGCGATACGAACTGCACGCGCTCCAGTTCATCCTTCATGCGCTTCGCCTCCTTGCCATCATAGAATATATCAGCAGGATTAGTCAGCATCTTCCACAGACTGCGCCCCATCACACCGGCAAAGGCTGCTCCCAGCATGATAGAACCTCCCACTTGCAGAAACCTGCGTCGTGACATATTGTTCTGTTCTTTCTCCATATATTCTAATTTTGGGTTATCTTAAAACATTTCAACGTCTTGGCATCACGTAGCAACAGCATTCCGTCAGCGTATGCCATCGGTCCCCATGCGTCTGCTCCATCTTTGATGACGTTTTGCCTATTCCTTAATCTCATCTCCTTGCCTTTTATTTCATACACGAACAATTGTCCGTCTTCTTTCAAAGCAAAGAGATATCCGTCTATGACGATATAAGGGCCTAAACCAAAACGCTCGTCATTGGCTGATGTCCAAACGGTTCGATGCAAATCCGTAGGCTGATAGATACACACGCGCTCTCGCATTCCTCCTCCATCCTTCGGTAGGATGGTTATAACGTTACCTTTGTATAGTATCGGGGTTTGCTGCTCACTACTCATACCCTTGTCTGTCTTATACTGGTCAACAACCTTCGCCTGCCAACCGCTACCTGCCTTATCCACTTGCAGTAATGCACCTCCAGCACCATAACCTGCTACAAGGAATATCTGATTGCTGCTGAGCTGTAACGGTGACGGTGCTATGACACTAGGCTGCCACTGGTTAGTAAACCAAAGCATCTTACCTTTGTCAGCCCCTTCTGCAGAAACGCCACAAACACCACCAATGCCAGCATATACTAAAGTTAATTTACCACCCAAAATCATCGGCATCACCGATGAATGCGACATTTTCAGTTTTTTTTCATTGGAAGTTGCCCAACGTACAGATCCCGTTGCCACATCGAGACCTACCATCAGCGTGTCTGCTCCGGCAGAAGCCACAATAAGTTCATCGCCCACAATCAGAGGACACTGACCTGCATACCAGAATGGGACTTCCGTAGAGAACCTTTTTTTGAGATCCAGCGTCCATAGTAAATCGCCTGTTTCACCATTGCAGCACATTACATGTCCTTCAGGTCCGATGGTCATCACCTTGCCATCCTCCGTTACCGTAGGTATAGTACGGCTGAATCCGTGATTACGCTTCATCGGAACTCGATACCAACGTCGCCATAGCTCTGCTCCCGTCTTCAAGTCGAAGCATCTGAGGGCATCGCTTGAGAGCTGCTCATTATAGTCAAGCATATAGACGCGTCCTTTCCATACAGCAGGAGCAGCATGCCCCTCACCTGTCTCAACAGTCCATAGCTCCTTAAAATTTCCTTCCGCTAACTTTATAGGAACAGTATGGCTTACAATATTAGTCCTGTCTTTTCCCCTAAATCCTGACCATTGGTCTTTCATGCCTTCCGTGAAAGTAGCATTGTACTTCATAAAGAACTCGCCTATAACCACGTCATCAGCCTTACGCGCACTACCCACAGGACGCTTGTCTGCTCCCGGCTCGAATTTTACGAATCGGGAACTAGGGTCATATAGATGCCAGCCTATCAGGACAACAGTCCAAAAGGCAATGGTGGCAAGTGTGATATATCGACTTCTTTTCTTCATTTTCATAACATGGGGCGAAGGGCCGTGAGAATATAAATGGGGTTATACAAGTCTTCGGAGTACCAGAGACGTGAGAAATAGAGTCCGATAGGTTCGCGACTATAGAGCGTACCTGTCTCATATCGGCCATAGAGATAGTCAACAGCACGACGGATAGCCTCATCTGTCTCAGGAAGGAAATGGCGTAAAGCACCTATAGCCTTAGCTGTGAGTGTCACTTTCGAAGGAACAGCACGATTGCCTCCCCAACCTCCATCAGGATTCTGACACTTCAACAGAAAATCCTTGGCATCCAAAGTCAATGTGATTCCTGCAGTCTTCATATAGTCGATGATAGTTGCAGCTCCATAGACAGGATTGGCTTCCACTCTAAACTCTAACCCCTCAACTCTAAACTGTGAAGTCGCATCCTGATCTCCAAACCATAACGGATTCCATGAACCTTCATCCGTCATCGTTTTATCCAACCACGACTTCATACGAGTAATGCTCTTACGGCATCTCGACTTCAGACTGTCAGGCAGGGCATCGCACCAAAGACTCATGGCTAAGATGGCATGTGCTGTAATATCGGGTGTGCTACGGTCAAAAGGCAGCTTGCCCCATCCTCGACAGAAAGTAGGCATACCGCCATCACGGTTCTGGAGTTTTATAAGCCAGTCTATACCAGCTCCTACCTCTGGAACATACTGTCCCTTGAGCAAGGTATGGAGTGCAACTAGTGCACCCGAAGTATCATCGCCATCAGGCACACTACCACTCAGATTTGTCCATCCCCACCCTCCTGCAGATGCACCAGTAAAAGGATGTCGCTGCTTAGTGGCATTCTGACGGATGGTGTCTGATAAAGCCTTACAATCGGCTTTTGATAACATATCTCCTAAAGCACGGCAGCTTAGTGACGTTACCCATCCCGCAAGGTTAGTGTCGATGGGCCATGCTCCATCCTCACGCTGCGTCTGATGAAGAAACTGAGCACAGCGATGTGTCACAGGATGTTCCTTTAGTCCTGCTTCTGCCATACACATAGAGACGAATGCCGTCAGGGGTGCCGCCTCAAGAAAGCCTCCGTCTTCTGGCTGCAAAGTGGTAAGCACACGGAGTGCTTTAGGCACAAATAGTTCACGCACCGGACTGACCAATGTCTTATTTCGTCTGTTCTGCAATATTCCAACGGCTATCAATGCCGGAATAGCATAGCTTACCACAGGCAGGTTGAGGAATCGGAATGTGCTTTGAGGCAACACTGCCAGTTCGAAAGGGAACGGCGGTATGCGCTTCCAGTTGCTGATTACTCCTGCCAAGGCACACATCATCAGGATAGGTACTGAGAAAGTCAGGTCTTTACCATAATAGGCTAATACGCCATCGATAAGCTGCGCCTCATCTTTCCAGCCCAACGTTTCACGAATATAGTGTTCGGTGGCTTCGGGTTCTTGATGTAGATGGCTCAGAGCTGTGTATGACAGAAGTGTCGCTGTCATATTCACAGGACTTTCCATACTGTCACCCCATGCTCCTTCCGGCTTCATAGTCTGTCTAAGCCAAAGTATGCCACGTTCTATCTCCTTCTGATATCTTTCGTGGTCTATCACACTCAAGGCGAATATAGAGACAGATGTAGATATGGCAGAACTCGAAAGGTGTCCTTCCCACATTCCGTCTTCGCGCCTCATAGAGAGCAGGCACTTTGACGCATCGTTTACTATCGTCTGTATCTTCTCTTCCGTTGTCATAGCAAACATCCTAATGTTAGCAGACCATAAAATTCATATTCCACATCGCCTTGCTCATCAAGCAGGGTAGCAACGAAACTACCGTCATCCTGCCAATGTGCCTCGATGAAAGGGCGGACATCATATTTTGGTGTGACTCCCTTCTCATAAAGCGCAAAGAGTGCAACGCCAGTACTAAGCATATCAGGCAAGACTATTCCTTCATGAGCCTTGAAGCCTCCAGTCTCATGCTGCATAGATAGCAGCTTATCAACAAGTCCGGCATCGTTATCTTGTGTAATGGCAAGTCGTGCAGCCCATGCGTTGGTTCCTTCTCCACTACCATGACTCTGGTAGATATCAAAGAAACGGAGAATTGTATCTCCACTCGCCCTCTCCAATAGAGATGGAGGCATAAACCTTGGCAAGGACATGAGACTGTCGATTTGCTTACATACTGTAAATACAGTCTGATGAAGAGCATCAAGCTCTGCCGTTTCAATAGCTTTCAAGTATGCCTTTCGCAGAGAACTGTCAGTATTGATACCTAAGACATAGCATAGCATCCAACCAAACATCGTGTAGTAAAGGTCTGGTTGCCCACCACGATTCATAAAGGCCTCATCCGTCATACGCTGACTGTTCACATACTGACATACACGCTGGCGGGCATCAGCACTCAGCTGTTCTGCCCCACGCTGCAAAGCCTGCAACAATCGATATGATAATGTACGCGCCAATTGTTTTCTTAATTTTAAAAGAAAGAGATGATTGTGAGATTAAGAACTTATGATCTCTTAATTTCTCAAAATTCTTTCCGTTGCCTGAAATAGTAGTCGCTTTAACTCGAAACTGTCTATCTCTGCCAATGATGCAAGAGCACGGGTTTGATATTCTTCCACCATGGCCGACATCTTATCCCTTATTTCTTCATCCGATATTCCCGGGAATTGTAGTCTGAGGGCATATACAGCCGAAGGCTTGGCTGTATGCTCGCTATTGATATCTGACATATCATCCTTCAGTTGATAGGCTATGCCCAATGCTTCCGAATAGTCGTGAAGCTTCTGGGCTGTATGCTCGTCACCATCTGCTGAGAGCAATCCCAAAGAAAGAGCCACCTCAAAGGCTGGCACCGTCTTCTGACGGAATATCTGCAATACCTCCTCAATTGTTACGGGTTGTCCTGACTGCCAAGACAGCTCCGCTCCCTGTCCGAGACACAGGCTGACATGGGCATTGGCAACAACGCCAAGCAGTTCCTTATTAGGCAAGGATGCCAACAACCGATAACCCTCACCAAGCAACAGGTCTCCAATATTGATTGCCATCGCCTCGCCATATCGTGCATGAACGGTAGGCTGACCGTAACGCTCTTCATCCTTGTCCTGTATATCATCGTGCACCAACGATGCTTTATGAAAGCATTCTACGGCTATAGCTGCGCGCATCACCTCGTCTGGAATTGAAAACTGCTCTTCAACCTTACCCTTTTCACTATCTGCCTTATACTTTCTACTTTCTACCTTTATCGCAGCATAGACGGCAGCCAACAGGAATGGACGCCATCGGCTACCTCCACACAGCATCCACTCTAACGCTGCCTTTGTCGTAGTGTCTCTTGCAGGAGTAAGCACCGTGGCAAGTGCCTCAGGCTCAAACCATCTGTTCACCTCCTCGCGCACGCTGTCATAATCAAGGAGCATCATTGTTTCTTCACTACGCTTCGACAGCAACTGTGCCACATAGTCGGTATCTACATGAGTGTCCTTGCATCCTCCATCATTAAGGGCCACAGCTATTCCCGGAACCGCATGACTGACAAGCAGAGGGAAAGCCTTTTCAAGGGAATCGAGACAACTGATACCGATTACCGCATCCACGACATGCTGACGTATCAGTTCGATAACGGAAGTGAAACCCTCCGCAACCATCGAAAGCATTCCTATATGGTCTGCCTGTGTCTGTAGGTCAGGAATGACACAACGCTCACATCGATGACATAGCAGTCCGAGGTCATCCATTTCTCCTTCGCAACGCTTGGAGTCTCTCAGGCATTTAGGCAACAGCAGCAGACGCCGTGAGTATGGGATGCTTGCCACCATAGGCAACCACACAGCATTGTGTATCTCGACCATCAGCCAGTCTCGCAATCCCTCATCAAGATTATTCCTCCTGACAAACTCAGCAGCCAATGCTTCAAGGTCGCTGAGCATCACAGGCGGATGCAATGCCTTTTCGCTGACAAAGTCGTGAGCCAGCTGGCGCAGTCTTCTGCGTTCAGCCAACGTCTGAGGTATAGTGCGGTTAGCCATAAGCTCCAAATCCGAAAAAATAGCGTTTCTTTAATGTCATATACAGTGGATTCTTCTCAGGTATGGCTTTGTCCTTCATATCGTGACCAGCCACATGATGCATACGTTTCAGTTCCTCAAGGAACGTGGCGCGTGAGGTTGTCTCAAAACCACCGTGTGATTCCAGGAAATCAGCAAGTTTCTCAGGCGATTCCATCAATATGCAGCCTCGCGTTGTCTCGGCTATCATCTTTCGCATATCTGCTAAATACTCTGACCTCTGACATATCTCCACAAGATTACTGCCTTCGGAATTTAGCCGTTCCATCGCCATCTGCAACGGTGGACAGAACTCTACATAGCCTGATGGCGATATGTGATGACTCATACCCGTAGCTCCCGGACATATCGCCTTGCCTTCTGCATCCCAATAGACATCAATGATAAGAAGCGGGGCATTGCGACGCTGCTCTACGATGAATTCCCTGAGTTTACGTATCTGCTCTTGGCTTAGCGCATTCTCCGGATGGGCATCTGCTCCCACAGGACGGTATATATAGTACCACATAAAAGCAGCTCCTTCACGGGCCATGTCCTCTAAATGCTTACGACATACAAGGTCGTCAAAGTTCGACTTGCAGATGCTTGCTGCAACTCCGAAAATGAGCTTTGCCTCACGACACATTCGCAGTCCTCTGAGTGTACGTTCATAGACATCATCCCTACCCCTTCGGCGATCACTCTCATCGCGCAATCCCTCGATGCTTATCAACGGGGTCACGTTACCGAGCTTATTCATGCGTTGGGCTATGTCTTCCGTTATCAGCGTTGCATTGGTGAACAGCTGAAAATAACAGTCCGGATGCTTTGCAAGCACGTCGAAGAGTCCTCGATACATCAACGGCTCTCCTCCTAATATTCCGAAGAAATAGCTTCCTTGCGATTTAGACTGACGGATGATACCGTCAAGCTGTTCGGGTGTCAGACTCTTCCTGCCTCCCCTTGTCACCCAGCATCCGGAACATGCCAAGTTGCAAGTCTCCGTTACCGATATCATCATAAAGGCAGGAAAGAAAGGTTTACCTTTGTTTACCCTTCTCTCGAAAGCCGACATATTCGAGAGGTTGCGCAATCCGAAGTTCCTGACAAACTTCCACAGCAACCGAGGGGTTGTTCCTTTGACAACCCGACACGAAGCTTTTACTATGGATGTATAATCAGATAACATTGTTATTTATTTCCCTCATAAGGGGAGGTTAGGGGTTAGAGTTTAGTGTTTAGTGTTGAGAGTTTAGTGTTGAGAGTGGAGGGGGTTAGAGCCTTAGTCCTTTGACTTTAGACTTTTGACTTTCGACTTTAGCCTTTCGACTTTGAATCATCCTTAAACAACGGTGTGCCGAAATTTCTCCTCTCCAACAGTCTTGCCCTGAAGGCATCAGCATAGAGCATAGAATGGTCAACTCTCAGTGCCTGCTCTTCCTGTTCGGCTCCACCATTGATAGGGCTTCGACCGTATTTAGGGAAGATGATTGCCTCCGACGGACAATTTCGGGCACAGGCTGGACAGTTGTTCTTGCAATTTGCAGGATTCATCACCCGCACACGGTCATCAACCATTTCATAAACACCAAAGGGACAGAAATCGAAACACTTCCCGCATTCCGTGCAGCAATCCTTATCGATTACTGGATACCAGGCATCATCACCAGGTCCAGTATCGCCAGCTCCTTCCCTAAGGTCAATAAGTTCCTTGACCTCTACACCTCGCCAAAGCAACAAACTCCTTACTGCCCGTTTATGGCAGGCAGCTATCGTTCCTTTAGCCAGACGAGAGACCTCAGCCTCATCACCTTTCTCTATCAACTCGCATAAATCATCCACGTACTCAACTTCCCGACCTTCTGCTTCGGCATGTGCAACAAGTTCCGAAAGTTTTTCCTGTGAAATAAACTTACGCCAGCGACAGGTGCATATCACCAATCGTTCTGTCATTATCTTTAGTTATTATGATTATGATATAATAGACGAAAAAATCACTACAAAGATAGTTTTATTCTATCAAATCATTCATAAAAAAATAATAAAGTGACGGTTTTTTAACCTGTTTTAACTATTGCTAGGCGGTATTTACCACAAAAAAGACGGAATAGATACATATAAGAGGGTGCCATTTATAAAATGGAAATAGTTCCTTAATCACCTATGGGGTGTCTCTAAAAATTATTGTACTATTGTACCATTGTACCAAAAAGGCTCCTCGCTATTCGGGTTTACGAACCTGGAAATCTCTAATGCCATACAAACACACAGGAGATTATTTTGAAGTTTCGCGAATTATCACTACTATTGCAAATAAAAGTAAACTCCCCTTCATGGGGCTTCTATCTCTCATATATGGGAACGGACTTGAAACGGACTTGAAACGGAGGTGGAACGGAGGTGAAAAGTAGTAAACAATATCAGTCGAAAGTCAACGTTATTAGGAAAAGAGTCAACCAACTCAGTGAAAGTAGTCAACATTTCCCAGTAGTGGTAGTCAACCTTTTCAGTATGGGTAGCCAAATATTAAAAATCTAAGCCTGAAAAGAGTCAACCTTTTTTAGGAAAAGACAAAGCCCTAAAAAAGGTACAATGGTACAATAGTACAACATTTTTTACACACACCCTTTCTTTTTCCAGTTTTTCAGCCAATAATATATAATATAATAATTAATTATTATATTATATATTATTGAATTAGAAGAGCGATATTTTTAGGGTCTATTAAAAAAATATTGTACTATTGTACCATTGTACCAAGCAAGAAAAAGTTTTAACAACGCAAAGTGTTGATAGACCGTGATTTAAATGAAACTTATAGAAAAATCTCAGAAGAATAATGGTTCAACATTTTCCATTTATACCGATTTCCCCTTAAATTTTCAAAGGAATTAAAAAGTGTCTTTTACAGAATTAATGTTTTTGGGGGGAGGGAATGCCAAAACCATCAACAAGGCTTTCTTTGTCTAGTAATAAAATGCAAGAATTTAATGTGTTTAAATGAAATTTTAGGTACAATGGTACAATAGTACAATAATTTTTAGAGACACCCCTTTACAAAAAAATCCTCCCCGTCCTACTGTTACAGCATGATGGGGAGGATTCTGTTATAAAAGTCCCATGCACAGGACTGACTCTTTATTTTGACGCCAATTCCTTAGCCTTTTCGAGGGCAATGTCAATGTGCGGACAGATGTGGTCTTCTCCGATGATATCGTAGAAATGCGCCTTCTCAAGTACTGCGTGTACCTTTGGATTAACACCAGAAAGCACTACGTCGATGTTCTGATGCTTTGAAGTAATACAGATGTTGGTGAGGTTATGGATACCTGTTGAGTCGATGAACGGTACGCGACGCATACGGATGATGCGAACCTTTGGAAGATCACGCAGAGATGACATAAGCTCCTCTGCCTTATTACCTGCTCCGAAAAAGTAAGGACCGTTAATCTCATATACCTGAATACCTTCTGGAACTACAAGATGCTCATCCTGATTTGACTGCAAGTCAGATTCTGCCTCTACATCAATATCGCTCACAAGCTTAACATCTGAGGTCTCTGCCATACGACGCATGAAGAGTAGACAAGCTATTACTACACCAAACTTGATAGCGACTGTAAGATCGAAAATGATAGTAAGGAAGAATGTTACGAGCAATACCGTTACATCTGACTTCGGATTACGGAGAATACCCAAGAATGAAGGAATACCGCACATGTTATAGCTCACTACTACCAACACACCTGCAAGACATGCCATTGGAATATACTGTGCCAAAGGCATGAGGAAGAGGAAGATAAGCAGCAATACAATAGCGTGGATGATGCCTGCAACTGGAGTCTTACCGCCATTGTTGATGTTGGTCATTGTACGGGCAATAGCACCAGTAGCAGGAATACCGCCAACAAGTGGAGTTACAAGGTTCGCAATACCCTGTCCGATAAGCTCATTATTTGAGTTATGGCGATCGCTGATTACACCATCGGCAACGGTAGCTGAGAGCAATGACTCGATAGCACCGAGGATAGCAATGGTAAGGGCTGGAGACATAAGTCCCTTGAGAGTTTCTAATGTGAACTCTGGCATCTCAATGCCTGGAAGAGCAGAAGAGATTGTGAATCGGTCGCCAATGGTCTCAATACTATCAACTCCAGCATACTGCTTCAGCACCACTACAAGTATGGTTGTGAGAATGATAGCAACGAGAGATCCCGGTATCTTTCTACTAATCTTAGGTGTGAAAATGATAATGAGGATACTGAGTACTCCAATTGCAAACGACCATATATCCATCGTTGAGAAATTCTCTATATAGCATCCCCATTTATCGATGAAAGCACTTGGAACCTTATCTATCTGCAAGCCAAATAGATCCTTTATCTGTGTGGTGAAGATAGTTATGGCAATACCTGATGTGAAGCCTACGACAATAGGATAAGGTATGAATTTGATAATACTTCCAAGGCGCATTACACCCAAGAGGATGAGGAACACACCTGCCATAAGCGTGGCAATGGTAAGTCCTGACATTCCGTACTTTTCAATGATGTCGTAGATGATGATAATGAATGCGCCCGTAGGACCACCGATCTGCACCTTAGAACCTCCGAAGAGACTGATTAAGATTCCTGCAACAATAGCGGTGATAATACCTTTCTCTGGCGATACACCTGAAGCAATACCGAAGGCGATAGCAAGTGGGAGAGCAACGATACCCACGATGATACCTGCCATAAGGTCTGCCATAAATGTCTTCTTATCGTAATTACGAAGACAACTGACTAACTTTGGTTTGTACATAAAAATAATGACGAATGACTAATTACGAATTACGATTCGTGTCTTTATCCTGAATGTTATAATTTTTTAGAGTGCAACGTGCGAAGCATCCTCGTGTCCGCAAAATAGTCAACGTCAGCTGCAAGCTGGTGGACGCCTCTGATTTTGCGGGCGCAAAGGTAGTAAAAAAACACGAAATGAGCAACTTTTTGAGCAAAAATCACCTATTATAGCCTTATATTATTGATGCAGATTAAACATAAATACGCAAAATAACGTTGTTTGTGCCTTTATTTGGATTTTTATTCGTATCTTTGACACCAAAACGTATTCTCCTACTTTTTTCATAAAGATAATATGATAATTAGAACATTCAAAAAGGAAGATGCCCCAATCATTCTCGGTTGGATAAAGAACAAGACTGATTTGCGTAAATGGAGCGCAGACAGATACCGCGATTACCCAGCCACGCCCGGTGAAATGGCGCAATTATATGCTCCTGACAATATGACTCCCCTTACGGCAGAGGATGAAAACGGCAATGTCATTGCGCATATAGCAATCCGAATTCCTGACATTGCCAACCCTAAAGCCGTGAAACTGGGCTTCATCATAGTGGATGATTCTCTTCGGGGAAAAGGATACGGCAAGGAACTAATCCGTCAGACAATAGATTATGCCCGAAAGAATCTCAATGCAACAAGCATTTCTCTCGGTGTTTTCAAGAATAATCCCCCTGCCCTGCATTGCTATGAATCCATAGGTTTCAAGGAAAATAGGGCATGAAGCATATAGTATCGATGGAGATACATGGGATTGTATAGAAATGGAGTTGGAAGGTTAAAAAGAAATGACTGCGAGGGCTGAACGTCGAAGAGGTCGGCGGCCGAAGGGACTTGCGCAGCTTGATGAGCATTGCGAATAAAGCCAAAGCCCGACACCTAATAGGGCAGTCCGTAAGGGCTGTTATTCAGTAGATGCGTGATTAAAGGAGCGCTGTAAGTGCGACATCTGAAGACTTTAGGTGTCGGTCCTACAGACCTCATCCCTCAAATAACGGCAAATATAACAGCCCTCACGGACTGCCCTTTTAGGTATCGCTCCTTCAGAGCTCTTTCATCCACATGATAGTCAATAATATACGACTGAGGAAATTTTTCGCTAAGGCTCAACAAGCTACGCAAGTCGTCGAACTCACGTTATTTAAAACGAACACAGATTAAACGGATAATTACGCTAGTGATTTGCATCCGTGTTATCCTGAATATCTGTGGTCAATAAAATTTACTGAATAATATTTACTGGTCATTTACTTTCGTAGAGATGAAAAGAGAAATAAACCCACAGGAAACTTCGCGTGCTGATGCTTTCAGCCTATGGATGTCCTCGCCAATGCCTATGGTGACATTGGTCAAGACATTCAACGTTTCTAAGATTGTGAAGTATAGCAAGAGGCATGACATGAGCTTCAATATGCTTCTTTGCTGGTGCATTGGCAAGGCTGCAAGTAAGATGGAGGAATTCTACCTCCTCCCTGAAAATGGCAAGCTTTACCAATACGACAAACTCGCTATCAACGTGATAGTCAACAATAAGAAAGGTGGCATAAACTCATGCGATATCCCTTTCTGCGAAGACATCAGGCAGTTTCAAGACAAGTATTCCGTTCTTACTCAATCTGCATCTGACAGTTGCGAAAGCAGTTTCGTTGATGATGCTATGGTTATCGGCACGTCTGCAATGATAGCCACCGAACTGGATTGCATCGTAAATCAATACACCGATAAGTTCTGCAACCCTATGGTGATGTGGGGAAAATATCGCAAGGGATGGTTCAAGACCTCTCTGCCTATCTCCTTCCAGTTTCACCACGTTCAGATGGACGGAGGACATGGAGCAAAGTTTCTTGAAATATTACAGCATACTATCAACAATTTAACGTGAGTTCGACGACTTGCTTTAGCTTGATGAGCCTTGCGAATAAAACAAATCGCTTGCTACAAGAATAAATTAATGCGACATTAATGTGTCATTTGTGACAATTAATGTAGGTTCGCAGAGCGAAAACATATAAGATCTCATTAATATCACATTAATTTTCCGTAAAGTAACGTCAGTTCGACGAATTCCACGAATGGCAGCAAGCTGCCTTAACCACTGCGTGGGGCTACACGAATTACCGCGAATTTTCCACGAATTTGTCATTAATACTTTTAAAGATAAAAATTTATGATTAATTTATGATAAATTCATGGAAATTCATGTAGCCAAGCGCAGCGTTTATTTTCGTCGAACTCACGTTAAAGTACAAGCATTGGATATGCATCCATGGAATTGTTCGCTATGGTTCACCAAGCAGAAGCAATTTCGTCGAGCTCACGTTAAGATAAAAGAACAAGGTCAACATCAGTTCATCGCTGACATTGACCTTGTTCTTTTGTTAATCCCATTAATACAATCTTTGTTTTACCTTCTTAGCTAATTCCGTCGAGATATTTCCCCTTTAATCAAACTTCAGTTTTACATAATGTCTGTGACCATCTTTATAGTCACTTTAACATAAATCTTACACTTATTTCCGAGTGCAAAGGTATAAAGTTTTTCACATCCTCGCAAAATAAGATGTTTCATAAAGTTTGTGATTTATACCATGCAACACTTTTTACATTCGCGCAATAGAGCAACACACTATTGCGTAACAGTACAAATGATGTAGCATATCATGTTGCATATTTGCAAAGACACTTATTTACAAGCAGTTAAAAAGCGCTATATTCTATAATAAATCTACCACTTTAAGAAAATATGAAATAAGGAAAAAAACATTACAAAAGAGTCGGAAAAGAAAAAATAGCCGTATTCTCTCACTGGTGATACCGCCAACAAACCCTTTTAGATTTCCTCAATGCCAAAAAGCAAAGAGAAGTGATCAAGAACGGCATAAAAACAGGCAATAATCGCCAAAATTCAAAATAAACACCCGTATTTCTTGTTTAATCTGGTAATTTTCTGTATTTTTGCATTTAGAACACTTTGACAATCCCAAACAATAAAGCATGCAATACGAGCACACATTCAAGGCTATTAATCAATTCTGTGAAAGGAGTCTGGCTGTAGCAGCGAACTTGACTACCTTGAACAGAAGTCGTGGCTCTTGTTCCTCAAGTATCTTGACGACCTTGAGAACGATTGCGAGGTAGACTATTGGGTAGGCAAGCCATATTGGAATAAAGGCATCTGCACAGAAGCCTTACAACTTCTGCTCGACTACTGCGTCAATACAATGCATTTCGAGAACGTATGGGCAGATTACTTCACAGGCAACCCAGCCTCTGGCAGAGTGATGCAGAAATGCGGATTTCACGATACTGGCAAGCTTCATCGCTGCAACAATCTCGTTGGAGGTGATAAGGATATGGTGCATATCTATAAGCTTGAAATTTAGAAAGAATATTTTGAGGACTCCGCTTGCGCGGAGATTGGGAAAGTAAATTATTAGTAAATTAATTCAGTAAATTAGGTTCAAAAAATTAAATATGTAAATTTCCCAGCGATGAATGTCGCTATATAATTTACTGGCTATAATTTATTGCCCATTTACTTTCCCCAATAGCCCACAAGCACCGCAAGGTGCGTTTGTGATAGTCGCAACAAATGTTAATTAAATGTTAAATTCTTGATTTCTCTTGACTCGTCCCTAAGGTCATAGTATAACTTTGCACTCGAAAATCAGAGACGTGCGCCAGCCTTTGAGAGGCTGACACGCACTATTTTCTTCATGCGAAGATTCACTTTGCACTCGAAAATGAAAATCGTACGATTATGAGTTATAAAACAAAATTAAAAATCGGAGAGTTCTCACAGATGATGCAAGTCACGGTAAAGACTTTGCGTCATTATGAGCAGAAAGGACTACTCATGCCTGACGAGGTAGACGAGTGGACAGGCTATCGCTATTACAGCATCGAACAGATGCAGAAGCTCAACACGATTCGCGATCTTCAAAGACTTGGTTTCTCGCTCGATGAAATCAAGGAATTATACGACTATGGTTCGTACACCCCAAGCATCCGTAAGATAACGGAAAAGATACGCGAAACCGATGAGCAACTGAAACTGCTCCTTGCACGGCGCCGCCAACTGCTTGACTGGAGGAACTCTCGCAAAGAAATGAGAACAATGGAAAAATTCAGCATTCAGTCTTTGCCCGAAATAATCGTGGCAAGCCATCGTGAAGTTGTACCCGACTATCCAACCTTCGGTCCTGTTATTGTCGAAAAGATTCTTCCTGAGATGCATCGTCTCGGCTGCAAGTGTCCAAAACCAGACTATAGCTTTACTATCGTTCATGACAATGAATACACGCCTACAAACATCGACATTGAGTTTTGCGAACAGGTGGAGGAGATGGGCGAAGATAGCAGTATCATTCAGTTCAAGCGTCTGCCTGCCATTCCAAAGGTTCTCTGTATGAAGCACTATGGCCCTTACGAGCGTTTATATGAGTCATTCGTCGAACTCTTCAAATATATTGATGAGCATGGCTATAAAGTCATCGGGCAACATCGTACTTGCTATGTAGATGGTCCGTGGAATCAGGAGGATCCTGAGAAATGGCTATCAATCATTCAGATGCCAATAGAATAATCAATAAATCTAAGGGCTAAAGGCTTAAGGCTTTTGACCTATGACTTTAGTCTTTAGACCTTTTAATTTAAACATTATGAAAGAAATCATAGCTGATACAAAGATGATTGCAGCCTGCGGACTTTACTGCGGAGCTTGCAAGAAATACCGCATGGGTAAATGCCCAGGCTGTCATGAAAACGAGAAAGCATCATGGTGTAAAATTCGCAAATGCTGTATAGAGAAAGGCATACATACCTGTGCAGAATGTGATATGGACATAAAGGAATGTCGGCTTCACAATAACCTGATAGGCAAATTCTTCGCTTTTGTCTTCCGTAGCGACCGTGCTGCTTGTATCCGATATATCCGCGAAAATGGAGAACAAGCCTTTGCAAGAGAGATGACAAAGCGAGGTGAACAAACCATGCGCAAGTAATGTCATTTAACCCACATTACTTTATTCACAACATTACCGATGACTTGAACAGAAATGGCTCACATAATGTGAGCCTTCTATGTTTGTCATAAAACCAAAGTAAAATTCACAATTTCTTGTAACAAAACCAAAGTAAAAGGCAAAAAACGAAATCAGAATAACGGCTCTCACAAACCGCCCTATTAGGTGTTGTCCTTTCAGGACTCGTCCGCATAAATCGCTCGCTATGGTTCACCAAGCTAAAGCAAGTCATCAGATTTATGTTGAAAAAACATACATAATTTGGGAAATAACGCAATAATCAGGGAGGATATGAGAAGAAAATGATTTTTAACGTGAGTTCGGTATAAGCCTACGCAATCAGCCTGCTCTTGTCAATGATTTCGATGTTCATCTCAGGCTTCTTTGGCAGCATGTTGTATGCGATGAGGGCAGCAAGGAGATAGACTGCGAAGTTTTCCACAGACCGGTGTCTTGTGTGCTCGATGTGGCAGACGTTCTTCAGCTCGTCATTGACTGTCTCGACAAGGGCTCTCTTCCTAAGCAGTATCTTGTCGTAGAGGTTCATCAGGGAGTTCTTCATGTTCTTCTTTATCTTGGTGACGAGATGTATGTCATCGACAAAGAGCATCTCGAAAAGGTCCTGGCTGATGTATCCCCTGTCGGCGAAGATTTTTCCGAAGAGCCTTTGAGTGAAGTCCCTGCTTTTCAGCGGTTCCCTGTCATCCGTGTTTCCAGGTGTGAGCATCCACTGGATAATCTCGCCCTTCTCGTTGATGACAAGATGCAGCTTGAATCCGTAGAACCACCCCATCGTGCACTTGCCCTTTGAAGCCCATCCCTTCATGGTCTTGTGTGAATGCATGCGCTTGATGTGGCAACTCACCAAAGGAGTGGAGTCGATGATGGAAATGCCCGTGCACTTGCCCAGGGCGCAGGTCTGAAGGAAGAGGAGAAGGTGGAGAGCAACCTTCGTCTGGCGCTCCACGAAGCGGTTGTAGGAGAGCCTGACGGGGAACTCCTGGCGCATGTGTTGGCAGATGTAGCCGAGGAAGAAGGCCTTCAGGTCGCGGTGACGGGAAGTGTGGAAGAGGACAAGGATGCACATTATTTCGGCGTCCGACATGCGGTTCTTGCGATTGCGGCGCTTCTTTCCTGGAACATCAACGAGGTGTTTTTTCAGTTCTGGCTCAAAAATCTTGCAGAATTCATCGAATAAACAAAAAATTTCCACTAAATTTGCAGTGTCCATAGGAGTGACGAGTTTATTTGTTTGATTATAATCGTTTGACTTTCAATTACAAAGATACAAATAAATTCTCACTCCTACAACTTTTTCCTGATGTTTCTTATGCCGAACTCACGTTGTATTAGCATACATTAATTAATCATACATAATCATTTAGGAGCAATAACAATGACAGATATTTTACAATTGTTGAGTAGAGTTGATATGTATTTTTTCATACCTTCTGGAGTTGTTTTATTTGGAAAATCATAAAAGAAATCGAAATAAAAAGGTCGATTTGAGGCATAGAATTGATCTATCACATGCTGATCGATTATATCACCTTTTATCAAGTCGTTTAGCATTTGTTTTAGTTCATTCACGACTTTTCTCCAATCACATGAATTACAAACAATAGAGATATTAAATAACTCTGTATCCATACCAGGTATAAAACAATCGTAGTTTGTTATTGCTGAATATATTAAACCCTTTTCTTCGCGCAATTTCATAAATGCCAACCGTTCAATTAATTTACTAAGGAAAAAAGGCTCTTCATTAAAGTTGTCGGCATTGAATTTTGTGGTATCAGGCTGTAATACAATGTACAAATATGAATGCGTTTGAATTTTATTGTCCTTTACTAACACCAGCGCATCTTCTCTATCGAAATAATATTCATGACATAGTGACATTAAATATTTCGATAGACCAGAAGATGCTTCTTCAGAAAAGATGGTGTTACCCATATACATTACATCTGGCGGTAGTTCAATCTCAATATATTTATTATTATGTAAATCATGTCCATAATACTTCCTAGTTTTTTGTGCATAATCGATACAAGAAGTATCAATTTGTATCGAATCAAAATATAAAAGCATACTATTATATTTTGCTGAATTTAAAGCCAAATTCTTAGCATTGTTCCACATATCCATGAGACCTTTTTCATCAAGAGATATCTGTGACGGTATTTCGGGATATAATAGACAAATAGAAATGTTACTATTAGAAAGAGTTCTTTTTGTAAATTCGTGTAAAAGCTCAGGTGTAATTTTTTTGAACACAAACATGTTAGTCAGCGTAGTACATGTCATATCAGTTAGAGGACGTCCAAACATAAAATGTTCTTTGCAGTTCTCTAATATTTCATTGTGGAAATGTAATTGTGCGCCATTAAGTTCATCATGGACATCCACATCCCATGATGTGATTGTGTCAGGTTCAGAGCCTTCAAGCCAGTATTGGCCGAACTTATTGCCTAATGGATTCCTGACCTTTTCATTATTTGCCAATATATCATTATTTGCCAACGCATCTAATGGATTGGTAAAATTCAAATCGTTATTTATTCCGTTTTTAAAATCGGTTACAGATAGTTCCCGACAGCTTAATTTCCTTAACTCTGTGAATGCTATTACTCCTGCAATATCGATTAATGACACAGGAGCAATTACCTCAATATTTATACGAGATAAACCATTAATGTCTGAAGACAAAAAATTAGCCTTAAAAATTATCCCACTATTCGAAAATATTGCGTTGCAGCGTTTTGTTAATACAGACACAAGTTTGTAAATCAATCCTATATTAAGACAACGTTCAACTGACGCTTGATAGGAACCTTTTTCTTCAGGGATCATGACAGAAAGAACAATTTTGGCATTTTTCGACATTGTAGGCAGTTTGGTAATGGTGGGTACGCTATTAAACTTAAAGTCTGTCCACGATGGTTCAATTGTCTTACCTTTAGGAATATCTGCAAAGATTTTCTTTATCTTCTCTTGCATTATTTTCTCATCTATATCTCCAGATACAACTATGGCTTGTAATTGTGGTTGATACCATTTAGTATAAAAAGTAGATAACCGCTCAACTGTAATTTTCTCAATATCCTCATAGGTGCCTATAGTTGTATGACCATATCCAGAAGTTCCGAAATTACATGATAAAAGTTTATTCTCATCATATGATGGTTTCCTCATTCCAAGTTCTTGTTTTATGATGTTTTTTTCTTTTTCCACATTTGCTTCAGAAAAGACAGCGGAACAACACCAATCTTTAATCAGCATCAAGCATGAATCTATGGTTTGGTCTTCATTGCTTCTAATGTGTAGAATAGGGTATTCTGTTAGATTCGCTCTTGTTTCTGCAACAAACGCTTCACCAAGTGACATAACATTTTCTCTAAGAAATTGTGATACACCATTGTTCATAAAATGCTTTGTTTCATGATATAACATGTGTTCCACAAAATGTGCAATACCAATTTCGTTCCTGTTTTCCACACATGATCCTGTTTTTTGCAACAGCCAGAAATTCACATCCTTTGTAGGATGTTCATTATGAGCAATATAGTAGGTCATACCATTAGGAAGAACTCCGACCGTCATTTGTGGTCGGTATGGAATTTGCTGTGCGACAACATTACATGCAATTCCCCAAAAAAGCCAAAATATACATATAAATTTCATACTGTGTTATTTTTATACAAAGATACGTATTATTATAATATGAGTGGTCAATTTTTAATGATTTTTAATTGTTTGCTAATAATATATATTAGACATGTATATATTTTAATGTACATGTAATTATTGGCAGAACAAATATTAAAGCAATAACAGAGAAAATCATTCCACCAGACAACCCTGTGGCAAATGAAATCCAAAACAAGTCGTTTGTTCCATCTATAAAAAAAGGGAACAAGCCGAGTACTGTTGACAAAATTGTAAGCATTATTGGAGTTATTTTTTGATTAAAAGCATAAATATATGTATTAATTGTATTTCTGTTAGAATACTTACTTTGTTTTATTAAATATATAAAATGGCTTAGAAGGTATAAGGCAGAATTTACAGTTATACCACATAACATAATTAATGATGCATAACCTCCTTCCCCAAAAGGAATTTTTGTCAAGGCGAAAGACAGAAACGTACCTATAAGAGAAATAGGTATCATGCTAATTATCATTATGGCTATCTTAAAGGATTCAAATTGAATTACACAAATTACATATATTATGACAACGACCAGTAGGATTGCCCACCAATTATTTTCATTTAATTGTCTATTGAAAAACTATGACCTATTACAGCGAAATCCAAGTTCCATTTTTGTTAAATAATTTAACGTGAGTTCGACGAAATATAATTGTCTGTAAATTTGGTAATTAGCGAAATTTTTAGTATATTTGTAGGTGCAAACAAAAAAACTAAAAAAATCGCTATGATTACCGAGGACAAAATTACAGAAATTTTCTGTATTGTGGATGATTTTTGCAAATTTTATGATGCTTTAATGGCAAAATACACCTTCAAGGCCTTGAAAAAGCGTAACTATCACCGTGCCGGCCGGATGTCCAAGGCTGAAGTTATGATGATAATGATTCTTTTTCATTCATCTGGCTATCGCTGTCTCAAGCACTTCTATACAGACAAAATATGCAAGCACATGCGTCATCTGTTCCCAGAAGTTGTGTCATACAACAGGTTCGTTGAACTGGAGAACAAGCCTTTGCAAGAGAGATGACAAAGCGAGGAGAACAAACCATGCGCAAGTAATGTCATTTAACCTACATTACTTTATTCACAAAATTACCGATGACTTGAACAGGAATGGCTCACATAATGTGAGCCTTCTATGTTTGTCATAAAACCAAAGTAAAATTCACAATTTCTTGTAACAAAACCAAAGTAAATTTAGCAAAAATCTGTAACAAAACCAAAGTAAAATTCACAATTTCTTGTAACAAAACCAAAGTAAAAGGCAAAAAACGAAATCAGAATAACGGCTCTCACAAACCACCCTATTAGGTGTTGTCCTTTCAGGACTCGTCCGCATAAATTGCTCGCTATGGTTCACCAAGCTAAAGCAAGTCATCAGATTTATGTTGAAGAAACATACATAATTTGGGAAATAACGCAATAATCAGGGGAGAATTTGAGAAGAAAATGATTTTTTTTATGTCTTTGTTGTCGATAATTCCAGAAAAATGTATAAATTTGCAACGGAAAGGAATGACATGGCTTATTCCTCAAACTAAAGCAAATACAGAGGCAGCCGAAAATCTGGTTATAATAGAGTAGGCACGAAAAACTTAATCCCAAACTAAAATTGTGTATAGCATGAAAAAAAATCTAATCTCACTATTCGTATGCACATTAGTATCTGTGTCCAGTTGGGCTAGTGCTGATGGGAAAAATGTGCATGCCGTAAAACTAACCGGACAGGAAGTTAAGATTGCTAAAGAGAACAGACGCAAGCACATGTTGTTCTTATTGAATGACAATATAATTTCGGAGCAATCTTATGGAGAGCAAGGAGTTTTTGCGCATAAATTCAGCCAGACAGAATGGAACAAAGCTGACGCAGAATTGGCAATAGGTAAAAATGATGGAACTCTTTTGCCTGTCTATGTCTGTGGATCAGACAATTCATTCCTTCGCTTGGATACCGAATTTGGAACAAGGCATTTGCAGAAACTTACTGTTGCTCCCAACACAAAAAGCATAGAGGCACTCAACGATTCGTTATCGTGGAGAGAATATGATTTGTCGAGGTTACCTAAACTGAATTATGGAAGTACAAATTTCGTACTGACACCAGATTCTATGCTTCTTGTTGGAGGTTATCCAAAATCTGATGAAAAACATATTCTGACGATTGTGGATTTCAAAAACAACAAACTAATTCCATTAGACTATTGGCCTGACGATGGAATTAATGACGTACCCGATTTTATCAAAAATGATGTTTACACAGATGATTGCGATATCTTCGGAAATGGCAAAGGACATTATCTATATAAAGGTTATAGCAGAAGAAATGCCTTTATTTTCACGATTGACAACGACAAGGTGAAGATTGTAAAGAGTTTGTACGCCAAATATCCGAAATATACAGTTACTCCCCCTCCTTATTTAATGCTTAAGGGGATAGAGTATGGAATGTGGTGTATGGAATGTACAGCTAACAATCAGCACATAGCTTTGATTCTGACGGATTCAGACATAAATGGAACAAGGTACAAAGAAACTTACTCTCTTGAGGAAGGTAAGGATTTATCTTCATATCTTTATGGTAATGTTGTGGAACTATATGACTGGGAAGGAAACAAACAGAAAGTCATATACCTTGACCATTTTGGGAGTAGAATTATAATGTCGGACGATGGCAAGAAGTTGTTGCTTTTCGCTGATGATTACATCAAGAACATTCACAAGGTTTGGTCTTATGATTTGAGTGATATTGACAATCTTCCACAGGTTGACATTGAAGCAATGGAAAAGACTCGTGCTATTTATGATGCTGTACCTTCTGCACCTGAATCACAAAATTCCCTGAAAGAAGGCGATATGATGGCTGATTTTGAACTTTATGACTATGACGACAAGCCTCATCATCTTAATGAGTTCTTAGGCAAAGGCAAATATACCATTCTTGAATTCAGCTCATTAACTTGTGGTCCATGCCAGTTGATAAAACCTTATCTTGAGAAATTCTACAAAAAGCATAAAGACAAGTTTGAAATGATTACCATCTCTGGCGATCGGGAGAAGCCTTGGAAGCAAAAGCCTTCTGGAGAAGTAAGTTGGCATGAATGGAATGACCACAACATGGCTCATGATATTAAAGAGAAGTATGGAATTATCGGCATACCGACCTTTATCATTATTGATTCTAATGGTAAGGTGCTAAAGAAATGCCTCGCCCTTAATGCTTTATTAGATGCCCTGAAAGAGTTTATCCCAGCAGAAGAGGTAGAAGAAATAATACAATAACAAATCTTGTGCAATAAAGGCAGCCAAGCATTACGCTTGACTGCCCTTTTCATTAACTCTAAACAACTTATGCTGCTATCTGCACCACGGTATAGCAATACCCTTTGTTCGTGCGATGACTCTTGATACCCATAGACGAGAGATTAGCACCAAGGATGGAACGAGTCCTATGGTCAATCTTCACACCCGGATATCTCATCTGAACTACTCTGAGAATATCCACACTTAACATCTCACAACCTTCTTCTCCTTCTTCCGGCTTACGGAAACATGTGCTGATCATTGTACTAAAGTCATCTACTTCACAATAGTCCTTGTTGAGTATCTGCAAACGACGGTTCTCCTCCTGATTGAGCCAGTACACTTCCTTCTTCTCGCATACCTCATATACAAGCTGGGCATAGAACTGGTCGTAGTCAATATCAAGGTTAGGCA